>Ga0126342_10011833_pt1 | contig 15580 bp, 18 predicted proteins | sample Cyp1metagenome_FD_92528 | JGI IMG/M metagenome (GOLD analysis project Ga0126342, IMG submission 92528) | Coral microbial communities from Lord Howe Island, Old Settlement Bay, Australia - Cyphastrea 1 metagenome | ecosystem: Host-associated > Invertebrates > Cnidaria > Coral ...
AGAAGGTGTGAGAGAAGATGTGAAGATGAGAAGGTGTGAGAGAAGATGTGAAGATGAGAAGGTGTGAGAGAAGATGTGAAGATGAGAAGGTGGGAGAGAAGATGTGAAGATGAGAAGGTGTGAAGATGAGAAGATGAGATACAGACCTCCACTATTGGAAGAACCCTGCGCTCAGACGCTCTCGGGAAAAAGATCACATTCCCAGAATTGGTTTAAACAGCCAACATGTTTAAACAAACAAAAATTGCATAAGATTCCCTTAAAATATCCCAAACATTCCCAAACATTGGGGAAAACCAAGCGAAAACTCAGCCCACCTCGGTGCCTGAGGCCTCACTGGCCTCACGGGCAGCCCGCAAGGCAGCCAGGCGACCGCGAACGGCCTGGCACATGGCCACTCCTGATGATGCATGAGAAACACATCATATTTTGCATATCTGTGTATGTATAGATATATATCATACATATATATAATACACATATATATATATATATATATATAATTATGCGTATTATATATATGTATGATATATATGTATTACATATACACACACATACCATACCATTCCATACCATACCATCCCATACCATACCATTCCATTCTATTCCTTTCCATTCCTTTCCATTCCATTCCATACATACGTGATATTGTATATATTGTATATATATATATTGTATATACAAATACGGCCAATTGGGTATATCCGATATATCCTTTTTCAGACACAAACATGTGAGACAGCACTAGGTCACTAGGCCTCCCTCGCTGCACGCTTCTTGTTTCCAAGGGTGTCTCTGGCCAGGTCCGTCTCTGCAGTTAGCCGCTCGCGGAGGTCCAAATCCTGCAAGATCTGCTGGCGGACTTGAAGATCTTGAAGCGAATGGTGAAACGAATGGTGCTTCGATGTGCTTCGATGTGCTTCGTAGCAAAGAGATCAAAGAGACTAAAGGCCCCACAATGCCACAAGTCTCCCAGCTGCCAGCCCCATAGCGTCCCCGTGGTTGGTCCTCTGCTGTACTGCGCCTTGAGAGCATGGAGACAATTCGGAGACGATGCAACTTCTGGCATACAGTTTTCCAACTTTCTATGATTCTCCTAGTTGAGAGTTTCCATGAATGGGGGTACCCCCAAATCATCCATTTCAATGGGTTTCCCAACATAAACCATCCAGCTATTGGGGGAGCCCCATCTTAGGGAACCTCCCTGGCGGGATGGTGAATAAAACTGCTGTAGAGCTGCGGCTTTTCAAAGGGCTGCATGGGCACACGAGGCCTCAGTATGGCTGTGAGATTGGTTCCAGAACTGAAAAACATGTAATTATAATTAATTATTTTGTAATTATAATTAATTATTTATTTATATATATATATATAATGGTCAATTATGGTGTTATAGGCTTATAGGTTGGTCTGAAAGTAGGGTACCCCAAACTGCACCGGTTACTCATCATGTTCCCATGAAAACTGACATTTGGGGCTATGCCCCATTTTCAGATACACCTACGATTTTTGGTCACAGAACTCTTTTGCTCTGTGAAGTTTGCTCAATTATTCTTGAGTGCTGCTCAATGTTCAATTTTTGGTGCAGAATCACTACAGAATTCCATGACATGCTGCGATAAAGTCTTGATTTGGGCAGCGGCAGGATCTCAGGCTTGCTCAAGCATGGAGGTGGTGGAAATTCCTTGGAATCCAACCCTTGCCAACCGCCAAAATTCCAGGATGGCAAAAACATATGGATTTTCCATGATTTTATCAAATGTTTGCCTGATTTCCCTGTGGAATGTTGCTGCAAACATATGCAAACGCTCGCTCCCCCTCGCATTTTGGCATGTCTCAAGATTCGAAGTGGGCCGAGCCAAGCCGGATAAGAAATGCTCACGCACTGGGCAAAAAAATAGAGACACGCCCGGAGCAGGAAACTTTGTCTGCTCCTGAGCACTCAGTACTAAAAACAAAAACGTCCCAAAAGGGTAGCGAGTTTCCAACCAGTGGCCTGCAAGATTCGGGATCTAGAATTAGCTAAGATAAGAGTCCTGTTCAACAGTTCCTCTTTCAAACCTGAGGCTAGACAAGGACTCAAACGCAGCACCACTGAATTCCATCATTTAAAAAACAAACAAGCATAATCCCTCTTGAGCAATGATTTTCTACAGTATATATGCAGGATGACAGAATCCAATTTGTGGCAGCTTAAAGCTTTGATCTCTTCCGGAGGTGACTCTCGAAGACAAACTGAGCCCGCTCTGTTCAATCATTGGTCGCAGGTCCACTTATTCTTTTCGTCCCCCCCCCACAAGTTGCCGTTCAACGGGGAATGACGCACCTTGGGTGCGACCGATTCACCGCTTCAGCGGACGTCGCTCAGGTCGCCAGCTTTGTTGAAGCGGATGGAAGCATCGAAGGGAATGCCACATTTGATCATGCTACTTGCCTCAGCATCTGCTGAGGAAAATCCCACTAAAGATCAGTGTAGCACTCAACACGATGTAGGTGCCAAATGGTTGTTTCAAGGATATCCAAATTGAGAATGTGTACGTGAATGTGCGTGGTATGTAAGTCTTTGATTTTTCAACTTCTCCCCTTACAGAGTCTTTCAGACCTGTGCTTCCCTGCAGGCTCCCTCCTCCATGCCCCTAGAAGGGCTATCCTAAACTCCCTCATTTTTACCCAACATCAGTTGCACAACTAAACCAAGTTGCAAATGACGCCTCAGGCGACATTGGCTTGGCACACTTCTTATCGTTAACCCAGGATGGAAGGCTGCCTTTCCCATAGTGTTCGCTGCTGGTGCAGTACATCGCCGCAGGATCCAAAACATCATCCTGTAGCTATGCCAGCTATGCCATCATATGCCATCATAAATCATGACAGGCTCCACAAATCACTCTCTGTCCTCCTCAGATCCGCGATCAGAAAACAGACCTCTAGTGGAAGCTGCAAACTGAAGACGTGCAATGCTGGCTCTCTGGCTCCTCTGAGGATGAATGTTCCTAAATTGGGAAATAAAGTCTTTTCTTGCTGCCATCATAGTCCTAGTCACAGTCCTCAGCGTGAAAAGTGTGACCTGTCTGGGTCCCTGGCTGCCATTGGAAGGCCGTCGAGATGAGAACGTCGAGTCCGAGCTCTTAAGTCCCTCCACAAGTAAATCACGGTTGGGACATCAAAAAGGCCAAGATAGCGAAAAGCACTGCAAAGTTTTTTGAATCCACCTGCTGCTGCCATCCAGTCCCATGGATTGCAGTAGCTACTGCACTGCCGCTTCGGGAGAGCAAACCATAGTCTGCTGTAACCTTAGTACGAAAATGCGCAAAGGCAGGACCTGTGAGACAGTATAGGAATTGAGGCTAGATGCTAGGAGTTGCTAGGCTTCACAGAAAATCCATCCCAATGCCTCCAATGACTCTTGAAACATGGAGAAAGCCTGAATACAACCCATTTGGTCTGGCCTGTGGGACGAAAGCAGCTAGAGGAGGTATGGTTCTGTTTCCTGTCTTCAAAACAGACGAAGAGTGCGTACATGACAAGTTTTATTCAGCGTCAAGGAGCTCGCAAATGTGCCAAAGACTATCTTCCTATATCAAAGCAAACCCGCTATCCTTGCTACTCCTGGCCTTTAACAGGCATAGCTTGATCAACAGCATATGTTTATATGTTGACATATGATGGTTTCCTAAAATGGGAATCCCCAAGTCACCATGGCTTTCAATACTAAGTCATGATCTAATCTTGGATCTGGGGTACCCCAATGAATTTAGGAAACCACAATCCCCAGCAGATCTTGTGTTGCAAGGAGCTGGACGCATGTCATTGGCACGCTCCCAGGGCCCAACAAAGCGGCTGGGTTGGAAGCGGAGGCACCTCGGGCAGCGACACAACGAAGCCGTGGGAACCACGGTGGCCCACCGTGGCAGCCGGACCGGTAACCGAGGTTCCCAGCTTTCCATGCTGCCAGTGTCCGAAATGGGTCCTCCATGGCGGTTGTTAGCATCCAAACATCATCATGACATGTCTTACCTTTTTCGTCTATGAAACTTGTTTGGAAAGCAAATCTCCGTTTATCCAAACCACACAAGGACTATGCTAGTCACTACAAAGATGCATCAACAGCACAAGGCAATATAAGTGCAATATACAAAATTTCGGAATTTGGGTCTCAGACATCATCAAATCTCAAACCGCGATGCCTGAACTCTGTCTGGACAGGGATTGGCTTCTTGGGCGATGCCCACAGAGGACCAGCAGTTTGCTTCGCAGTTGGGATTGCTGGTTCCTGCACCAAAATTCATTGAATTCAAGGAAAATCCCTTGGCCATCTCAAACTGCGGACATATTTTTTTTGTCCGTGTTTCCACTGCCTCTTAGCGTTTTCGGCTTTAATCGCTTTGGAACTTTCAAGTATAATTGAGAAGTGTGCATTGGGCAACTGGAAACGTGTGCTAATGACGCACCAGCGAATGAACCACAGGGCATTTTTGGTCAATCCACTTGCCAAAGAAAACTGAGATGGTTCTCACTCATTTTCTAAAGTTCGCTTCACTCCAACATTTTTTTGTTCACAGAGTCAAGGACAAAGGCCTATGCCGAAAATCGGTTTAGAGCCCTTGTTGACCCAATCCTTGTTCTTGCTTCGATCTGGCCAAGTTCCCTTCATCGCATTCACTTTGCATAAAAACTGTGATATCTGCACTTGTGAGCGATGTGTTTTCGATGGTTTATTATTTGCATCCAGCGCGTCGCTTTGGAATAGGCTGTTTCCCCTTGTCCAGCTGTCTGCGACCCCAGAATCTAAACGATTTGAAATCCAATAAGGTACGGCATTTAATAGGCACTCTGCTTTATCTATATTCGAATATATTAAAATGCCATGAACCATGAATCTTGCCACTGAGTCACTGAGCCGAAAGCGTCTTGGTCACAAATAATCAAAAACAGAATCAAACTGACAGCTGAAACATGCTGAAACTCTGTGTTTCAAAGACTGTGAATCTTGCAGCCCAAACAGTAGATCCAGCATTCGTGTCCTAGGGAAACAAGCAGAGAGATAGAGTCAGATAGAGCTGGACTTGTGTCTGTTGGTCTGTTCTGTGCACTCAGTTGCACTCGAGCAGACTTCATGATTCTCCTGCGCTGGTGTTGAGTTCTCCAATTCCTAAGCAAAAAAAATCAGAGCAGCGAAGTGCCCGACAGCGGCCCGACAGCCCCTTTCTGGTCCGCTATGTCGAATCGATCTGATTGTGAAAATCACAAACTGTAAGTATGTGAATGGACTGTGAAAATTGCCATGACACCGAATAATACCTGTACTTGACACTTAGCAAGAAAGTGCACAGCAATGAACTATCTGCAGCTTGCGTTTGCATGAAAGCATGCAAAAGTACATGACGCTTTGCGAACAATCGAGGAATGAAACGTGCCTTGGCTGGTGGCAGCAGCCCCTGTGCTCGCTTTCTGTCGAAGTCGACAAGAGGCTCATCCTGCGTAGTCGGACAGGAAAGGCCCTACAAATGTCGATCCAAGCACCCTTTGGTTGCACACCAGGGCCAAGAAATATACTAAAATGCTCAAAATGCAGTGTCAAAGGCAAAACGAAACCATTTTTTGCACCTGACATTAGCAGAGCATCATTTCTTACAAAATGTAAAGTTCACCTGTGTAAATTTGTATTTTTTGCACCTGTGTAAATCCTTCTGGCCTGGCCTGACACTGCGAAGCTATATGTTCCCTTCGCGCCTTGTCTGTTCCCACTGCACCGGAAGCAAGGGCATCGTACCTCAGACTGAAAGGCTTATTGAAATCGCCATTGGCCCATGGGCCATGGTACACATATCTATTTCCGGAGGCAAGTACAAATTTTGACCTGGGATGTCAATCCGTATCCCACACCTGTGAGCGTGTTTATTTCTATGTATATATTATATATGTATCTATATATATATTATAGACGTATATACATACATACATGTACATGTACGCGCGTATATATGTAGATCATTGCCGATCATTTTGGATCTAGTTTGGATGTATGATATACTATGATGTGGGTGTACCCTTGTCAAATATTTCGCCACGGGCCTCTTGGCTTTCTCCTCCAGTCGTGTCCGTACTAGGTCAGGCCTATGGCAGCAATAGCAGTGCTGTGTTCCGACAACGACGGTGTCCGTTTCGTTTCTCCATGACACTTGGTGTGTGACCTTTCTTTTGCGTCCTGCTGCTGCTCATCCCGAGCATTGCGTGCGTCCACCTTGGACATGGCGACATGGTGCAGGAAATGGAACCAAAACTCAATGTGTGTCAAAAGTGGCGGCCTAGAAATTACGGAAGGGCCAGCAGATTGTTGATTTTCTCAGAAGTATGGGGCTGAGTTCCTTGCACCATCATTTCGAGCCTTTGCTTCGGCCTGAGGAGACTTGGAAGAGGGAGAACACTTCAGCAAAATCGAAAGATCCAAAACTTCTCGTGAGTTTCTAGGACAAAGTCTTCACGAAAGCCTTGGAAGACACTGCGAGGGCCAAGTCTAGGATTCCTGGCCACGGCCTTCCGCCGTTTTGCCTGAACAGATTAGAGCCATATTCAACGCAAAAGTTGTGCAGTGCTCCACCGTTCTGGTTGAAGCTATGAACCTCAAGCTTCTGCCAGTGCAAGGCATTCAACAACTTTCAGGACAGGACAGAAGGCACGTTTCCACGCTGCTCACGGTCGTAGACGACGGCTTGCAAGTTGAGCCTTACTTCCAGTAAAAAGAGTCACGTCAGCGAACTTTAGTTGGGGCAACGCAAATTCACCTGCAACTACTTGAAAAAGGATTCTACTCCTATTATTCTAATTCGGTTTGGGTTGGACATGTTCTAATTGGACTGTATTGACAGCGGACAGTGCAAAGAGAGTGACATAGACATAGACTTGAGTTGACACACAGTTGGATGATCTGGAAGGCAAGCTGCACCCCTTGCAGATTGCTAGCATTGGAATGATGTCTCTATGGAAGCACCAAATTTTGGAGCCGGGGTTCAAACTTTGAACGCTAGGCGAGTAGGAAATGGCCAGAACAATCAGGCCCTGTGATACACAGCATCCTGAGCTCCTTGCAGAGACGAAGTGCTGACACCGCCAATCTCTTTGGGCCTCAAATTCTTCACTGCTCAGCCACGACGTCTCTTTTTTGCAGCGCTAAGATAGCAGGTGACATCAGTGACATCTGCAAAAAATCGAAACCGTTCCAAACCGCTCAGAGCCCAGCTCCTTTGGGATTAAGGAACTTTCTGTCAGCCAACCCAAACTCATGGCTATGGACTGCAGCACGAGGCTAGGAACGTTGGATGAGCATTTGCTATGTTCCTGACCTACTGTGCGGTTTTTCATGGAATCAACAATGTTTGGCGACCACCGAGAGACTTCCAGCGAATCTGCAAGGATCTCTATGCTGCGAGGTTGTCTTCTTTTGCTACACGCTCACAGAGTCATATACCAAAGAATACACTCAAGAGTTCATGAAAAAGAATGAAAAAGATCTCTTACTTCAACTGCCATAAACAAAAGAATTTCCATGATTTCCTTGAGATGAAAGCGTTGCGGAGGAGAGCAAGCAAGAGAGACACTTCTGCCGGAGTGAAGCGATCAGTGGACCTGTCGCTGCCCTCGATTTCGTGGAAGGTCCATCATTGCATATCTATCTGCTTACCCTTGTCCACTTTGCGTTTTTGCGTATACATTGACATTCAACCATTGCACAATCAACAGAACATCGGACCTTGCCTTTCGGATATGGTTTCTCCATCCTTGACTGTGCAATCTGTGTGGAGCTGAAAAGCAATAGTGCAACCCTCCGTTACAGCCCGTTACGGCTTGAAATGATATAATTCAAAGATCCAACGGAAGATTCAGAATAAGAAATGAGAAAGTTTGCTCAACAAGAAATTTGGGGAAGTTTGAAGGTCTGAATTCCCATCAAACCATCAACAAAGTAGCTTCGCACTGTCTTTGTGTCCTGATCTGGAAGACGCACCAGGGCCTGCATTGTGCATCACAGCTTGGGTGGTTTCACTGGCAGTGTCGTCCTGCCTGGGCATAGGCTTTGTCAGCGGCACTGCGCTGCAAAAGCAAGAGCTGCAGCTGCGCATGTTGAGATGCACCTGCACATTGGAGATTTGACAGGAGACCGGAGAAAATGCAAAAAATGGACACAAAGTAAAAAAAATTACTATGCTGCAAAATGCGTACAACAAAGTTTCCATCTGTGTCTTTGCTGCCCACACATTTGGACTCTAACATCTTCAGGGTAGGGCTTGCAATTTTTACCCATCGGCCAAATGTATCTATCTCCGCATGGCCTATCTGAACAGCGGCTTGCAGATTGTCCAGCAGCCGGTGTGCAGCGTTATGCCAAGCAGAGAAGTTCTGCACGGATTCTTGCCAAGAAAGGACAACAGTTTTTCCTACCCGAATGTTTTTGTTGAAGAACATTTAAATCATTTGCTTCACTTCACTGTCGCCAGTCCTTTGCACGACCTTCCTCCCAGTCGCGCAAGGCCGACCTCGGACCGAAGGTAACGAGAACAGCTGGAGCACCGAATCGCACAAACAGAAACGGACAGAAAAAATCTCTCAGCACAGGACGCTGACTTGAGCCTTGCCAGATCGGACGACATCTCTGCAAAGTTGATGCTGCGGTTTGTACGCATGCAAATACATATGTGATCTATAAATTTGGTTTCAACATCAAGTCTTTCAGGCTTGGCTGATAGCAGTCAACATGACTGCACAAACTCTGAATGCGCAATACGGCCTTAGCAACCTGGAGGAGTGAATCATCTATCTACATTATGAGAATCTGTAAAAAAAAAATCCTCTAAAAACCTTTATCCTTTCGATTCGCAGCTAGTTTCCTACCTATGCTGTCTCCCACCTGTCTGTCCGGTGTTTTGCTGCCAACTTCAAACCCTTGTATAATGCGCAGCGTTTGGAATGATACTCAGCCATGTCCTCATTACCAACTCTCACTTGATGTTTCCATCTTGAGATCAGCAAAAGCTGTTTCCATGCTTTGGTTCCCATGGTCATAGGGTTTTTGTTCAAGTCGAGAAACTATTCAAACAATGCACTCATCGCCGCGGTCAGAGGTCACCTTTTTTGCCATCCCGGAAGGTCATCAAACATGTGAGCAAACTGTCGTCGAAGTGACAATCTCCGCATCACAAGATGTATTGTGAGACCCAACGGAGACAAATTGTAAAAGCGTAACTCGTGAAAGGCGTGTGGAAGCGAAGGAAACCAAAGTAAAATCCGTAAATTGGTAAATTTACGTTTTTCGTCGTAGACAGCGTGAACAGGAGAAGACGGAAAAACCGTAAAATGATAAATGCGTAAAGTATCAATGTACTACAGCGTGAGGAGGAAAAAGTGGTAAAACCGTAAAAGATCCCCGTTAAAATGACAGGGTCTAGGTCGTGAAAACAATTTGTAGGGACATTCCAAAATTCACAACCTGGGTGATCTACAAAAAGAAATTCACAACCTCAGTTGAACCTCTACAAAAAACAATACCAACCCAGATTCAGCCTCTACAAAAAGAACCTGATTTTTTTACCCCCTGGATCTCCCTGGGTCACTGCTCTTGTTGGGTTCGCTAAAACAATCCTAGTTTTTTGTAATGGACCAAAGCCACCTCCCTTTCAATGGCATCTTCTTTTTGTAGCTGGGTACGACCTCGAAATGTAGCATGTTCCTGGATTGCTGGTGTTAAAAGTGGGAATCCCAACACTAACCCTATCCATCCTATACTATCGTTCCCAGCAACATTTTTCCTTTTCAAAGCATAGTAATTGGGAAATATTGGGAACGCACATTTTTGTAGGAATGTTTTGGTAGTTTAGGGAGACCTGACCATCCAAAATGTGGGCCATTTTCTGCTTCACCTTCTGGGGATTGTGGGTTTCTATAAATATCGTTTTTGGGAATTGGATGATGGATTAGATTGGGTTGCAGTAGGTGCAGCCTCTTCTGGCTGTTTATGGCAAAGAATTGCTGGGAACACATGTTTGTACATAGCAGTGTTTTGGTAGTTTAGGCCTCGCCATTCAGATTGAGGCTCTTTCCTTCCTTGGCCTTCTGAGGATGGGAAACGGGTTCCTCAGCCCGAAGCTGCAGAAGAGGGATGCAGCTGTGACTGTGGTGCCTTCACTGAAGCTCTGGGGGCTTGGAAAGTTGCGGAAGGGAGTTTGTTTGTCAAATTTGGACATGGTTGTATATTCCGTATTTTTTCAGCAGTTGGGGATGTTTCTGCATAGCAGCCCAACGATTCCTTCCACCCGCAGCCTAATGTGAATCATCAACGAAGGTGAGCACGAAGACCCAGCAGGTGCCCAACAAGTTTAGGGCATGACGGCCAACCAATCCCATCAAACGACTCCACTAGTGTGCCGCTGATGCAATCCCAAACGTGTCGGACCAAACCGTCTCGGACCGTGACGAAGTGCTTCAGACACTCCCCAGTCTGATTCGGGAACTTTGACACGTCTGTGAATTTTGGTTGTATCGGCGTTGATGCTAAAGATCACCCTCTCACCTGAGGCTGCCGATACCTTCTGCATTGTTGCTCACATGGTCCTGGGTTCTTCAACCTGTCTAGGATTTGATATGATTTTGATACGATTTTGATATGGTTCTATTGAGTTGGCTGCAAAAAAAAACAGAAACAACCCAGCAACTGGTTTTTGGTCGATTTTTCGAGCGTTTTTGTGGTTGTGATATGATTTTGATATTATTGTGATACGATTTTGATATGATTTTGATACGGTTTTGATACGGTTTCGATACGCGGTTGATATGATTTTGATACGATTTCGATCTGGTTTTGATAGGATTTTGGATATGGTTCCTTTGGGTTGGTTTCAAAGCACAATTTGGACCCACATCAAGAATCACAACTGACACCATATCAAAATCATATCTAAAACCGTATCACCGTATCAACATCATAACTGCAAAACTACGCCAGAAAAAATCACAACAACAAATCATATTTGAAACGTATCAAAAAAAGTAAAAGAATATTTTGAAAAACATTCATCCTAGAGACTTTGGTTATTATAATGTTAGCGTGTGGTTGTGCAGGTGTGGAAAAGGGAGGGGAGCGGAAAGGTGGGAAGAAGAAGGGAAGAAGAAGGGATGAGAGGGAGAGGGGGAGGGGGAAGAAGAAGGAATGGAATGGGGGGAAGGAAAGGGAGGGAGAAGAAGAAGGAATGGAAGGGAGGCTGAGGGGGGAAGGGAAGGGCGCGGTGCCTACAAAACCACCCCCATCAAGCGGACCCTCTTGAGGAGAGGGGGAAGGGGAGGGAGACGGGGAAGGGATGAAGAGGGGCACTAGCGTCTAGTATAGATCAGCTAGAGCGTCTTCCCAAGACAGTTTCACGCCCTTTTACTCACGGCGTATTGCCAGTCGGTGTGGTGTCCACAAGGTTACTCTGCATATGCCTCTTGAGCCTTGAAGGGCGCATATAAATGTGCTCAATACTCATGCATGTGCCCACGTAAGTATTATAGGTCGAAACAAAAACACAGGCACAAATTCAAAAGCAATGAGTAGAGCACTACGCCTTGTCGTACTCAGTGGGTATTAAGAGTATTTTCCTGTTCTCTCTACACAATGGCAAATCGGCAAAAACTGAGCCGAAGTTACGCAGGGGTGTCTCAACAAAAGTAGCGGATTGAAAAAGCGAACAGTGCCCTAGGGACATGTCGAAATGAAAGCAGCGGATTCGCACGAATTATTTTTCTCGACATGGTGCAAAGCGCACGGTCGTTCCAAGCAAAATGCTCTACCGGTGTGAAAATGTTGGAATTTGAAAGTTTGATTCGCAAGATTCAAAAATCTTTGGTCAGATGGAAAACAGTTGACCGAATCACAAAATAAACGGATATAGCGGATCGCCAAAGTCGCTCATTCAAGCAAACAATGGACAAAATTCGGAGTTGGTAAAATGTTGATTCGCTCCATTCGGAGCTGTTCTGACTCGGCGGAAGGTTTACGGAGACAAAACGCAAATAGTATCTCTATCTACAGGAGTATCTATGTACATTAAATGGAAATTCATACACAGTAGTGGCATTATCTCAATCTGAGTGACTCTATTCCATCTTCTCTAAAAAATTAAAATCTTGTTTCAGTATTATCTGAACATGAATGAGTCTATACTCTTTCGAAATAAAATGGACGCACAGAAAAACTGTACACGCCTTCTCTCATGCTGTGTTATCTTCATCTAAAGAAGTATACACTCACTTGCGTCTCCATGTTCTTGTTGGTCTGGACGACGAAGCTGAGGATCCACCATAGCCATGTTGTGGCCACTCGCTCCAGGCTTGCCACGTGCTCTATTCATCACCTTCCCAACCTTTCATCTTGTTCGCCTTTTGTATTTCCTTTTTCTTTTCCTTGCGTCTTCGTTTCATCTCGTAAGGAATATAGTTGTATCTTTCACTCCAGAGCATATCAGGAGGTTTCAAGTGAACAAGAATAGGGTTGTGAGCATCATTGTCTGTAGGTGCGACCATGAAGATGTTGTGATCACTGGATAAACAAGTTTCATTGACTCTGAAGGAAAATTCACCAATGTAGTCCATGTGATCTTGATCCTCAAATTGGTTGATATCCTCCTAATAATCCAATCTTGCATGTCCCCATTCAACAATAGACATCATACAACAGTCATCATAACCATGTGTCTTGTTCGCGAGTTCTGTGGCGCATGTTTCAGTTGTAATGCCATCCAGATATGTTGCAAGAAAATCAAGGTCTCGATAACTGCAAGAGATAAAGTGCTTGACCCTGACTGGTGGACAAACTCCAAAGTGTTTGTTTCTTGCTTGTGTTGCAACATTCATCATCTTGTTGATCCAGTACTGGTTTCGTATGTGGAAACTCCTGGAGATTTTGGTGTGGAGCAGTCGCATGCCTTGTTCCCATCGCCTGCAATCACATCAACCTGATAACGGGCGCACTCAAAGGCCATGCAAGCAATACATTCACCAGTGATACCAGGAGAATCTCCGACGTGCTTCTGTCCAACGTGATATACACAAACACGTGTCATCTTCATCCTTGCTCTTGAGAGATCTTCTATTTCTTGTGTATCACGATGTTTGGTCTTTCCCCAAGAGACTTCGAAGATTGCCCAAGATACACAACGGATGCGCGTGTCATCCTCTGATGTTGTATCCAGCAATTTGTTTGATATATCCTTCCTTACCAATCCGAGCAACAACCATCAAATCATGATAATCATTGAAGCAGGTAGTGATCTTTGCCTCTTCGAGATGCTTCCTGTAAGGATAAAGACTACCAGCCTCGCAATTCATGAAAAGATGTGCCCCGAGGTTGATAACATTGATGAAATAATTGTTGTATTGTGGTTTGTCATCTCCAATTGGGTTATGCTCACCATCGATGTTGTAGTCAATGTGTGGTGCAAACTTCTGTAGTCGTTCCGGTAGTGGACATTTTTCAAAACGTTTTTCTGCACCAGCTTCCCAGATTCCAAAACATCAGTGAGAACTGTGGAGAGGACCGATAAGGATGTTCTTCATCAGTGTAAGTTGGGTCCAACAAACCACCTCCTAAGTATCTGGAGGCTAAGCATTGCAACACAACACAGTAGGGTAATACTCCGCGATCTTGAATGTAGCATTCCAATACCTTTGTCAACGTATGAAAATCGTCATCAATTCTTCGTTCCGCTTCCTTGGCTGCTTCTTCTGAATGTTCTTGGTGTCGTGGATGTAATCTTGGATCGCTGCAACCATATTCACATGTATTCTTGAGTTCTTCTAGTTCCTGAAGTGGAAGCTGATCTTTATGCCTGGCTATGTACTCGGCCATCAACTGCTCATCTGTGTTTGTAAACCAGTGATTTGGATGTTTGGCCATAGTCTTCCTATACTTCACATGCCAGAACATATTTCGATGTTGAGAAGATGCTGGACAACCTTGATTGTAGAATCCTGCACAATCACCATGGTAACCATCGGTAAAACACTCAGCAAGTTTTCTGAAAACTGAATCATCTTCATTACCAGTGATATCAACACCATAGTAAAGTCTTTTGGCAGGTTCCTGTTTTGGAGCTGCGTCATCTTTTTGAATGTCATCCTTTTGCTCTGCCTGTGGTTCCCCTGATTCCTCTTTCTGCAAAGAGCCTTCAGGTGGAACTGGTTCCTCTTTCTGCAAAGAGCTTCCAGCTTGTGAGCCCAACAAAAATGACTCATCTGTCTGACACTCACTCTCGGATGATGTTGGTGCTGGAACTATAGGCTCCTGTGGTTCTTGTTGCTCTTCTTCAACTTCAACTTCTTCCTCTTCATCTTTTGTCTCTGGCTTGACAACTCTCTCCATGATCTTCTTCTGAACGGTCTTGTTGTACATGCTAAGCCACTGAATTGTGCATTCAATCAAGTCATCATCTTCTGTTTCCAAAATGAGATGCTTGTTCACAGTGCTCAACTTTTCAAGTTTACCCTTGAACTCTGGATCTCCACGGCCTTGATCTTCTCGACGTTGAAGACGAATGTTTGGATCATCATCGTTCAAATCTGGTTCCTCAGCATTCTCAAAATTGTTGACTGTGATGTGCTTGTTGGCATTGATAACCCTCTTGACATCCACATGAAACTCATGATATTTGTCATATGAGATCTCGGTTTCTGTTATCGGCACATAGATTTCCATGAAGGATGTAAGAGGATGTGTCAGCTACATATTCCATGAAGAATAGCAGTGAAAAATAACCAACTTCATCTCGGCGTAGTGGTGATCTTCCTTCTAAATCATCTCCTTAAAGAACACGTTGTGAGTTCATGCACAAATCTTTCAGTAGCAATTGGTGTTCACCTGCCTGACAATGAAAATCCATACCTATCCTCAGGTCTGTTGATACGTGCAAGGTCTGTGAACACAACATCGTCGTCATCTGAAGATGACGCTGGCTGTGGTGTTTCCTCTTTCTGCAAAGAGCTTATAAACCTTCTTCGACCTTGGTCTTCTCCTGAGGCCTGACAACAACTTGCAGGCAAGGTAAAAATTGTGCTTCTTCATCATCATCATCTTCCATGTCAACATCATCTGCTTGATCTTTGGGAACATGAGCTATCTTCTCAGAACTTGCGACCCAAACATATCCGTCAAGTTTTGTAGATGTGTGGAAATCACCTACATTCAAATCTTTTGCCTTTGTCCTTGCTCGTGCAGATTGATGAAATGCTTCATGTTGGAAGAACTGATTGTAGGCATGCTCAACAAAGAATCGATAGGATTGAGCTGTCATTTCTTTTCTATCATCAACAAACTGTTTGAGCTTTCGGTAAGCAAAGGTTGTGTAGTGACAGAAATCTCCTGGAGCTTCTTGTTCGTACAACTCAGTTGCCAGGACCATCATCTTGGTGGAGAACGAGAAGTGCTTTTATGGATCTGGAATCACGGTCTTCTTGTTCATGGGAACTTCAACATTTGGATTTCTCAGATCATATCCAAAAGTGTTCAATTCCAGTCCAATCTCATTTCCATCATCAGCATACTTCTTCTGGCAAG
>Ga0126342_10011834_pt1 | contig 15579 bp, 15 predicted proteins | sample Cyp1metagenome_FD_92528 | JGI IMG/M metagenome (GOLD analysis project Ga0126342, IMG submission 92528) | Coral microbial communities from Lord Howe Island, Old Settlement Bay, Australia - Cyphastrea 1 metagenome | ecosystem: Host-associated > Invertebrates > Cnidaria > Coral ...
AGGAGGACGAGGCAGGAGGAGGCGGAGGACGAGGAGGAGGAGGAGAAGGAGGAGGAGGAGAAGGAGGAGAAGGAGGAGGCAACTGACATAAAATCTAACAACCCTCACCTGGCAGGTGGGGAATGATGTAAAATAAGATTAAATAATACAGACTCGGACAGACCCGAAATTTGAACAATTGAAGGCCCAAAGTAGCTTTGGACAAGAAAAATGCAGAGGTCTATTTATTCAGATCCTCAAATTTGCCCAAAAAAACTGTGATGTCTACCACCTTCAGACCACGACTTCACGACACTGTGGGGAACCTCAGACTTGGCAGATGATTCCAGTTGCGAGATCATTCGCTCACATTCCTGCAACTCTTCATCTGGAACTTCCTGCGAATCGAAAATTGGAGGGTTGTGATTGGGGTCACCAGTGTCACCAGGGTGAACCTCCGGCGGGTCAAAATGCAAGATGTCGGACTCAGGACCGTCAGGATCCCACAAGTATCGAACATTTGGTGCATCCAGTTTTGTGCCTCTTGAGTCACGAGATACACCACCAAAAAGTGATAAAGTCAAGCACCATCCCAGATTCACAGTGAAAGTAGAAACATTAAATTCCAAATTCGACATGGAATTCTCATTCCAGTGGGGCCAGAAACGCAGGGCAAATTCTTCAGACTGGTTGATTCATAGTGTCATGACCCTAGTGGCCCTAGTGGCCAAACTCCGCTATGAGTAGAACCCCAAGAGATGAAACAATGCACCGCTGTCCCTGAGGACGGGTAAGTGTCACACTAAAATGGTGACGATTTCATACCATGTCTATTTTGGATGCAACGTACCTGACACATATGTATATGTATATATTGGAGCATGCGTATGCATAGTATGTACACACACGCACACATATATATATAAATATATATGTATGTGTATATATAAGCCCCCCAACAACTACCTTTTTTTAACATTATTCCAAATGGAATTCCCGGCAACTTACAGTAAATCGTGCTATCTAAAAAGTGGTTCTTGGGGGGGTGGTAACCCCCATACCATACATTCAATATTAGGGGGGGTGAACACGAGACACGGGACCATATATATATATACATAGTTATATAGTAACATCCACGGCACCAAGTTCGTTGACTCATGACAGCTCCTCTACTTGCAACTCAGAGAGAGGAAGGCTTTGTTCCACTGCCACGTTGGGCATCTCTATCTGCCACACTCCTGTGGAGGGGTGCTGATGGCTGTCCCAGTTGAATCACTACCAATATTGTCCTTTTGAAAAGAACAGAAGGGGTTGGTTTTGTATGCAAGTTGTCATCATTTAATCATTTATCTATTGATTGTTTAGTGGTCATGACCGCCTTCCTTTTATCAACAAATATATTGCAAGGATATGTGCGCAACAAGCATCTGTTTGGTCATGGTGAAGCCTACCCTAGCCAACCTGGGAAGGCGAAGGGCTGTGGCGCCATTGCGACGTTGCTCGGCCATTCTCTGGGACTACATGCAGGTGTGGATTCGGGCGTCGGAGGCCACAGCTGGATGGGCTCCGACGGCTCCTGACATCGCCAGATGCGCCGAGGGATCCAGTTCCGAAGGCAAAAAGAAGTTTCAGACGGCAAAGACACTAAAAACATCTAAAAACACTAAAACCAAACGATGAAAGTATGAAAAGTCGGTACAAAGTCATTGGTTGCTCTTTTTTACAGACTTTTTGGGAGGCGAAAAAAAAAGGGAAAAAACTCAGTCGCGCCTTGGACTCAAGGGGGCCAGGGCTTACTGGCAATGAAAGCTGCGCCTTGGCAAGGGATGGTAAGCAGCGTCATTCTTTTTTAATCAAAAGCCCATAGAAAACCCCAAAATATTTATGCAGAAAAGTCAAATCCTACCAAAAAGTGATGCATTCAACCTGTTCCATCTTTTTCTGGGGGTTAGTATAATTGGGATTCTAGGATTCTACCCGATTTTCTCCGCAGAGCAGTTTCCCGTAGTTTCGAGGCCTGAGACGCAGAGGGTCCTGCAACAAGACCCGGCAGAGCAGGGCCTTTCAGCTGCCTTAGAAAAATCGGCACTGCGAACAGAAACTGACACGTCGGTACTACTCCGGGGCCATAATTAGCTTGCTTTCCGGCTTCTGACTTTTTGTGAAGCACCCTTTTTCAACATCCAGGGGTCCAAGGCACGCTTCGTCAGCGACATGTTTCTTCTCATCGGCCGCCATCGCAGCTTTCAAACGGCGACGTTGCTTTCGGCTGGCCGAGGTTCGAAGGGATCCTGGGAAACTCGGTGGAAAGTCAGCAGAGATGGATGGCTATTTATCTGCAGCACCCCATGATGATACCAGGTCGGTTTTCTCTGAGCAGTCTGAGCACCAAGTCCTACAAGTCCAGTTCAGCAGCTGGATTCCCTGGCCCTTTTTGGAGGTTCTTGGTATTGGGCTGGCTGAAAGGCACCGGGAAACGGCTTGGAAACCATGGTCCAAAAGTACCACTAAGTTCCATCCAATTCGCCTTGCGGCTTTGGCACCTGGAAATGATGGGAAACCCAAAATGTTGATTCGAAAGCTCATGTTCCCCATGTTTTAAAGCTAGCTTTATCAATTGCTTGGGTCAATCCGCAGGATTTTCAGGTACAGCCAAGTGCTGCATCCAAGGTGCTGGGGGAGGACGGAGCACCTGAAGATGCCTGAACAACTGCCAGACTTGAAAACCACGTGAAACCTCAAAGAGGATGTGGAATGAACTAGCAGGAAAATGGAGTTGAAACTATATAGAATGGAGTTAAACCCGAAACCGAGTGGTGTTTGATCAACAAAAACAACAAAGATAGGCATTCTGTCTCTGGAAACTGAACCTGGCAATTTGACATCCCTAGTTAATCCTAGTTCCATACATTAAAATATCGGCATTTTCTACATGCCTGCTGGGTTTCCCGCCAGCCATGTCTGCTTACCAATGGTTTTGTTAAATCGCTGCAGGATTTGTTCACCCCGTTTGGGGCCTCAGAGTAAGGGTACTCGCAAAAATCCCCTGGGAAAAAAATGCAATCCCTTGCTCTGCTGGTTCATTTTCAACTGGAGAAACTTGTGGGTGTCTGGGTGAGATTCCGTTTCAAAGTTTCAAACTGTTTCAAAATGGGAAACATCATCTCAAGACCAGTTGATTCAGTTGATGGTATATTGAGCCAGTCGCTCCCAAAAACTTCAAGCCCTCCCAAATCCACACTTCCAGCTGCACCAGACGCGCAGCTGCGGGGATACCGGTACCGCGCCGCGCGCCTCTACCTGTTTGGTCTCCTTGACATCACTCCTAAGCGCCTGAGTATCAGGTGCAAATTCTTCAATAGGAGAGTTCATATCCAACGACTTCCAAAACCATGATTCCAAGCCAGTTCGCAAGAGTCTGCAAGTCTCTCCACTGATGTTCAGGCCCACACTGGCTGCTGAATTGGCGGCTGTGCTGTCACATCTGAATGTGGCATTTGAGCCACAGGAAAACCTGCAGCCATGTGGCGGTCAGGAGCATGGACCCAAAATGTTCCAAATCTCATGTTCTTTAGTACTAGAGTGACTAAACCATCCATCATAAATTGGTACCCAATGTGGACCCGATCCCGCTAATTTGTATTATATAGTACCTGGGTTTGATTTTCAGTCTGTCTCTGTATCTTTGTCTGTTTCACTCTGTCTGCATACAATGCTGAACGAACACCATTCAAAAGACGGTGAGGAGAAAATTGTCGTTGCACTTTGGCACGGAAAAAGTGTCAGGTTTTAAATTGCAACTCATAGATACACAGGTAAAAAAGATCAGATCAAATAAGACAACAATAAGATCATGACTGGATGCAACTCCCGAAACTAGGTAAAATTGCCTCAAATGCAAAAAAAAATACGAGAAACAAAAAATAACCCCCTTCCCATAGAAGCAGTGCCCAGTTCAGCTTTCCTCATTTCAGATTCCCAGTTCGCAGCTTACAATAATATCCATTAAGCCATTTACAGCGCCAGACATAGCAATTCTGATGTTTTTTATCACCATTTAATGGATTGTTTTCAGAAAATTTTGGTAAACCATGGTATTTTGCTAGCGATTTGGAGTGTTTCTGGCCATCAATCGGCAGTTGTTTTTCGCTGAGGCCCGCTCCACTGAGGCAGCCATCGCTAGTCATGAGAATTGCTGGCCACACCTTGGGACCCGGACTGAAGACATCCCCAGTTTTTAGAAAAGTCATCACCAAAACTCTAAATATGCATCTATTTTTGGGGAATCCTCCATTGCCCGGGTCGATTTTTGTCCAGTTCTTTTGGCATTTTGGCAATGCAAGGCCCTTTGGCAAGCCAAGTGACGCAGGCGCCAGGTGGGAAAACAGCATGAGCATCGAACTGCCACATGCACTGGGCACCTGTCCTCGGTTTGACAAATGGCCGATGGGACCCTCTTGAATGGGATAAATCCAGAAATTTCGGGGAATAAAAACAATGGTTCATCATGTTGATCATTGAACTCATGTCTTACAAATATGCAATGAAATATGATCAATAAACAGTGGTTCATTTTCCCATCAAAAGCCCATATTTTCCCATCGCCAAGCCCCCGGTCCGGTGATCGAGGCAAATCCCTGACTAAACCACCAAGCCAAGCCAAGAATCTCTGTTGAGAGTTGGCCGTCCTGGCGGTTAGGCCACCAGCTACGGAACGAGATTTTGGTCGTATCCCCAGGAGAAGTAGACCCCTTTTCTTGGCAAAACACACATTTATAATCCCCCTGTATGAAATAGCCCCAAACGAGGTGCGGGCCCAGTCATGGGGAGGATTTAAGAAGTATTAATTACATTGGCCCCCATTTCATGCTGGTAACACCATCATTAATCATATTAAATCCCCATTTTGGATGGTTCTCCCATTGGTTCACCACTCCATCAGGGAGATGAAATTCATCCCCCCGTTCGCACCTGAACTTGGGACTCCCCCTCTTCCTCGCAGGGAATCAGACCGAGCCATCCAACAATGGGGAAAAAAATGTTAGTCGTATCATATATAGTATGCATATATACACACATATGCACATATATTATGTATTGCCTGGCATAGAATCATTTAAAAAAAAGAAAACTTTAGTTCCAGAATAAAACATGACCAACAAATACCAGCAACATGGGCGATATGAGCCGATCATTTCGAAGTGTTCGAGGAATTCTTCGGGCCCCAAGCAACCAACAATTCTGGGATTTCCTGGCTTTGGATGGACAATTCTTGATCAAATTCCCTCCTGTCTGAAGCACCCCATTGAATTCCATTTTCGTTGGCATCTTGGGAGAACTCCCAGCGAAAAACACCAGGATCATGATATCGAATCATGAAGGTCTATCAACCTTCGTTGTGAACAAACTGTCCGGGGATAACGCAGTTTATACCCCTTGTTTGATGGTCAATATTCCGGAATATCCCAAAGTTGCTGGTTCATATCTAATGTTTGATGCTTCAGTCCCTAGGATTTATGCTGAACGATCCCCATCTGTTGATGCTTCGATCCCCGTTTTGGTGATATCCCCCAGCCGAGTCACCTGCGTTTCAGGATGCTGCGCGCTAGGGGCGGAACCACCTGAGTCAACATCTGGCCATCTGCCATCTGATGCCATCTGGCAGAATCTGATGGATCTGTAGTCGTCGATTCAGAAGGGGGGAATAAGGCGTTATTCAATAGATCCTCTCACTTGTTGTGGTCAGAAAGCGTTGAAACATCGGCTTGAAGGCTTGAAGGCGAGTCAAGGCGAGTCAATGAGGGACCGACACGACACAAACGAATGCAGTCCACCAACAATAGAAACCCACTACCCTCTGCTAATCAAAAATAGTTTGCTGGGAAATTTCCCCTATTTCGATGATGTTTCCATTAAAATGCCCATTTAAAGGCGATTTCCTATTGTCATGTTTGATTACCAGGGGGGAACATTGTAGCCATTGCAATGTATGACAACCCAATAGTGCTGATTGCTTCTGTTCTCGAGTATCACCTGGCATCGCTGGCTGTATCCCCATTTGATTTGTCATGTGTCAAGGGTGAGTGATGCTTATATTGCCAATATGCTACGTGATGATCCGTGATATCTCCTGTGGATTGTCTCCTCTCATCTACCATTCAGGATAACCCAACAGGTGGCTTGTCGATTCTTTGTAATCCCATTCCCGATCAGATGAAATGCAGTAGCCTCCTAGAACCCGTGGTTTCACATTGGATCTATTCATGAATTGGTAGAAACAGATGTCACATTTGCCTGTATTATATCCCCATTTCATGATGGTAAAACTACGTTAAATGCCCATTTGTCGTGGGAAAAATATGGGATGATACCCATCTTTACATGGTAAATCATGGTAAATCAACATGAAAACACCATGACTGGGTACAATCAGTGGGAATTTCAGGATCCTAAAATGGAGGTACTGTACCATACAAGGCCATATTTTCTGTGGATATTCCCTTACATAGCCCTTACATAGGCCTTCCATTGATACAAATGTATATTGCCATTTTTCTGGTTGAATTGTCTGTCGGGATCTCCCATCAGCTACGGAAAAAATCTCCACAGCTTCGGCCAAGTCGCTGGTCGCACCCTGCGCCAAGAGGTTCTCAACTGCCTGGAGTTAGATGTAAAAAATGGATGCTGAATGGACTCTGATGGATATTTCATGATATTTCATGGATTCTTATGGATATTTAGTAGACTCTTACGGATATGTGATATGTTTTTCTGAAGAGTTAATGGTTGTTGAAATGGTGAATTAGTTGAATTAAGCTATAAATTGGATTTGTTTTTGATGGATCGTAATGGTTCTCCAGTGTTCTCCACCCCTTTCCACGTTGCACTTTCCGTCAAACCTTGGGATCACCAAAGATGGGCTGAAGAAACCAAGCTGGATCGGCGTTGCTTCGAAGCTTCAATCGCAGCTTTCTGCTGAAATATATCAAGTCGTTAGGGCCTATAGGCTTTTAATGCCAGCTTTCTATGGCTGAAATATGAACACCGACCGATTTTTGCTCGCAACTTTTCCATGGCTTGAACTCCACCTGGTGGAGTTCCCACCGATTCCTATCTTTTCTAAACTCCACAAATTTCTATCTTTCTCCACTTTTCATCACTTTTCTATGGCTTAAATAACTGAAATATGCTTAAAAAATCTGGACCAAATAGCGGTTTTTGGTCCCAAATAAGTTTTCGCCAAGGTACTGGCCACCTCGCGGGTCCCTGCGGTCCCTGCCAGGTCAATGGCTGCGCCATCATCGGGCGCAGATCGCTAGGCATCCTCAGCATGCGGCGGGTGGATGTGATGCGGCTGGGATGTGATTTTCCTTGGGAAAAAAAAAAATGGATTTTACTATGGGAATAAATGGGACTAGACTAGACTTGGATGGGACTAGACTTGGACTATGATGAATTTTACGGGGGCGTTGCTTTCAAACGCTGATTTCTTCGAAATGAGATTTAGTGGAAAAATAGGACAATGTCAAAAATTCCATGAATGGGAATTTCATGTGGTCCGATTTCATACACGATCCCAATGACTTTCCAAAAATGCTTGGTACCACCTCCACATGGGCTTGCGTAAGTGTTGATAATTGGATAAACCAATTACCAAAACATGGCTAGATATTTGTTATACCCAATTGGATATGACTGGGACGTTTTGGTTCATTGGGATGCATAAACCATGAATCAAGATGTTTGATATTTCAAATTTCGAATATATCGTAGGGAATGATATACCCAATTTACAATCGATTGGGGAATGCCGTTTTTTATTATAGCCGATAGAAACAATCCATGAATCTACATGGGGGTATAATCAATATATTATATTATATATTCATTAAAAAATAGCATCAAAAAAGTAAAAATGGGCACAAAAATATGGAGATGTAGCCAATATGACATTGAGAATACTGCCAGGTATTAGGATCAACAAATGGGTATGGCGTACTGTTCTGGTCCCACAGATGGCTGATCATGTTCATGATCTGACAAACATCCATGTTGGGATCCTTCCAGTTTCGGAAGCGGTTTATGTACAAAGCAAATCTGCTGAAATATGCTGAAACCGCCTGGCAGTCAGGTTTATCTACGCCCAGCAATTGGCTCAAAATCCAAGTTTTCACAGTTTTGAAAGTCTTTTTCACCTCTCAAACTCTGTGTTTTTCCCCAAAGCTGACCAGAAAGCCCTGGAAAAACTGGGCCCTGGAAAACTTCCGTCGCACTGGGCATCCGCGGCCCATTCCATGCTGCCGGCGTCGCGGTGGGCGCCGGGACCTATCGGAGGGGCAGATGTTTCTCCTGAATTCTGGAGAATTACAACGGCAATTCGTTGGTAAAATGGGATTTCTTGTGATCACCATAGAAATCATACTGGGAAGGGGTTGAATGTTTCTGAGCACCAGAAGTTACACGTGTCTACAACCGAGATCATCACCGCCATAAGTTGGGAACCATGTCAGGTCCTCAAACGGACAGCGAAGATGAAAGATATGTACGTGTGTGTGTGTGCACCTATTCTATATGCATATGAAACATGTACTGTTTACACAAGGGTCATGCATCACGCGTATGTATATGGTCGCTATGAGAACAAGCAAACATGATTTAGAATGATTCATACATTTCGGTCGTGTATCAACTTTTCAGACACCGCTGAGCCACCAAAATCAGACGGTCTGTGGGGAAATCAGTTTGGTTCCACAGATCTTACCTTAGCACACAACCTGAAATGACCAACACCAGAAAAAGGACCAATGATACTGGCTTCCGAGGGCAGCTACACCACGAGCGCAACCGCAATGTCTACGATTTTCTTTCCCTGCTGTCAATAAAGCATCGTGTGGTAAACCCAATGGCATAAACCTACCATTTGGGGATCGTTTATACAGTCCATGAATCATTTTGAAAATTTTGATTTTGGGGATGGTTTATGGCCAGGGTTACCCAGGGTTAACCACATTGACATCTCTTCGCAACTTTTTCGGTGGGTCCCAGGCCATAAACGCCATGTGGGACCCCATCATGGCAAACCCAGAAAATCATCCAAGCCATATCTGATTTTCCAAATGGATATGGTTGGACCAATGGTTGTACAGACCCCAACATTGAATGCCCCAAAAAAATTGGACACCGGTAAATTATGAAGTGAACACCATCTGTCTACTTGGATTGTCTTAATCCATTTTGAGGGTATTATCTTATAGCATTCCATAGCCATAGCAACCCCCCCAAAAAAAAAACGAAAGAATTAAATACACTACTACTTTCGTGGGGTTTTAACAAGTTTCAACCTTCCATGTGTTTGGATTGCAATAAAACCTGCCTCAAGCGGAGCTCCATGATCTGTGAGTTCGACGGCTGCATTGGTCCCAGCCAACAGCAACCGCGAAGCGGATTTCTGTACCTGGCACTGGGAAAAAAAAAACACAGGGCCAAAGTGTGTTTTCTTCGTGGGGTTCCATACGTTCACGAACGAAATTGGGCATTCAATGATTTTTTTCATGAAATAGACAATTCTGTTGGATCTTTGAAGCTGCCAAACCTTTGAACCCCATGTGAATCAACCATTCCAAACCACTTTGTCAGGCAGACTGGTCGTAGAACTGGAAGGAGCATCATGACGAAAACCTCAATCACCAAAATGTTGGTGATTGTTGTGCTGTCACATTGTTTGTCTGAACACTGTGATTGTGACATAATAAACACATTGTAAAGTAACGATGACAAAATATACCTTTCCAAATATATATATATAACTATGACTATATATATAATTACATGTGTATATATATATATTTAATTATATATGTATGTATATATGTATATATATATAGATCTATAATTACATATGTATATATATATATATCTAATTACATGTATATATATAATATATAATTACATATGTATATTTATATATATATATTGCACGGCAATGCAACTACTCAAGTCATCTCAAGTTTAACCAATGCATATGGAATATGGAGATAAAACAACAACAGGTATAGACTTATATCGTAATTTTACACACATATTTGACCAAATACAGTGAAGCATTCGCAAAATGATATTTGTTTTCATTGAGGCTCAGATCTGCCAATGTCCTCACCCAAATCCCCTCAGTGGCCAAACATGTTTGCAACCCATACCAGGACGGCAAAAAAAAATGTCTGTCCACACAACGCAAATTTTGCAGTCAAGTGGCGTCGCAAAAACTGAAATAATTGTTTCGCACCCCACACGCGTATGATCCTAGTATGCCACGGACGGCTAACAATCCGCAGGCATGTTCATCACCCAATGAAAGTACTGGTTCGAGTCATGCCAATTCAAATTCAGACGCACATGAAACATTCATTAAAATATGAACACATTAAATGTGTCAATTCCATTCAAAAACAAGGGATCGCCGCCTTGAGGCGGGCGTCGGTTTTAATCATTCAATCATAGAATTGTTAGGGGGGGCTACTTGGGGTGTCTGGGCAAATCAAGGTATCAATGAACCCAGGTCAAACAAAGAGGATTTCCAAGGTTTTGGCATGGGGACTTTCGTTCTCCATGGGTATTCTGTCAATCATGATTCCCAGATTCCGGAGCCGGCATGGTTACCACACAACAAAGAATTTTGTGGGCCCGAAAGCCAGCAAACATTTTTGTGGGTGGTTTTTAGTGAAACCTTTGGGTTGTCCAGTGGGGACACTTGGAAAACATGCCAAAAGAACCCTTTTACGAATTTTTCTGGAACCGAAAGCGCCTCAGAATTCATCCTGATGTACACTATTCGATTTGTGCTGCCTCATGTGCACAACTACATGACTGACATGCAAATGCGGAAATAAGTTTCACCCCGCCTTGAGAAAGAATATTTCTAAATATCTCTATGGCTACGACTCCGCAGGTCAGTTGTTTGACCTTCGTATCGCCTTTGTTGGAGCCTTTTCAAGGTGAAACCAATTATGCTTCAAACTACTGGCACTGGAGCCACTTGCTAGGCATCCTACCCAACAGGTGACACTCTTCAGGTGGTGCCCTTTTTCCTCTGTCAGATCTTCTCAGAACTCCATCAGTCCACTGTCATTCATGGGTGGTTCCGGCTCATCCTCTCGTCGGCCGGACCATACTTGACATCTGCCCAGTAATCTGGGTCTGAAGCTTCCGACTGTCCGCACTGAGTGTACCTCCGTGCTCTCTGTGATTGGTTTTCTTCCGGCATGCTTTCATCTGAGCTTTGCGGCTTGATCTCCCGCAACGCTCCACCCAGTTGCCCCACCAGTTTTGTCACCTCCTCGAAAGTGTCGTACTCAAGGAGGCTCGTCATGGCCTTGAAGGCCTGCCTTATCAGCCTCAACCAGGGCGTGGTTTTTCTCATCTTCTCCAAGTCCATGCTGAGGGGACTCATCATCATCGCTCAAGCTGTTCACATCTCCAATGACCTGTGTCATCCGGTTTCTCTCTGCAGGAGAGCAATCCGTGTAGTGAGCTACACTGCTACACAGCTGAGCAACCAAGTCCTGCTCTGCAAGTACTTCAAATTCTGTCCATTGTTGCCCCGCCTTTGTGCTCTTTCCAGCCTTCCATTGATCCTTTTCAAGGCAACTAACAGCATGCCTTCGACTTGAAGATCCTCGTGCACCTTGGGCTCTGCAGTTTCTGCTTGGACTGAAAGAATTGTTGGAGGAAAATGCACTGGCATGATTGGCCTGCGAAACCAGTACAACGTGTATCCCCCAAGCCCCATTGTCCACAAGGTCAGCACAAGTGTTGTGAAAGAAACCATGTCACCTCCAGAAGACTTCGAGTCCACCATGTCGCAACCACACAAGTTCATTGTTGCTACCCCATGCACGAAAGCTGTGGCAATGGTTGTGGAAAGCCTCGAGTTCATGGCAACCTGGTGTCCACCTGTATTGACTGTGGGAGAATCTTCATCACTTGAAAGGTCAGTGATATCCTCCAAGACTCGTTGAACTTGTTCTCGAGTCTCAGTTGTGGCCACTTCAAGAAGGGCCAACATGCCGGACAAAATGCCCTGTCGAGCCAGATATTGGTTTGTTTTCATAGGATCCTGGCTCCTTACTGCCTTCTCAAGTCTTCTCTCACATCGGTCGTACAGCCAATGTACCATGCCCTCCTGAGACCATGCTGGGCAATCAGATGAGGTTTCTGTAGCCTCGGAACTGTTGCCGCAAGGGTCATCTCCAGCGCTGTTGCTTGAAGCTGTGTCAGCAGGCACAAAATCAAAACTTTAAAGGGTTCCCCAGGGCGGATGGCCAGGTAGATGTAGCCAGCCAATCCAAGCAGCCATGTGATCAAGAACAAAACGTTGAAGTTTCCTCCATGCGTGACCACGTCCATGGCACCGGAACAGCCTTGAAGCTGGGTCAGCACGCTCAAGGCGCTAGTCAAAAGGTTGATGTGTGCATGGCTGTAGCCCTGTTGTCTTTGATTTGTGACATGTCTGAAGATGTTCCCTGGGTCATTTGCTCCTTCAAGATTGTTTCCTCTCCAAATACCCAAAAAGTAGCATAACGACTCGAGCCTTGCTGCGCTGAGTCTCTTCGCGGCAACATCTGCAGGATTCAATGCTCCCATCAATGATCTCACCAGCAAACGTTTTTGCATGACTAAATCCTGCATCCACAAAATTTTGCAAATGTCTCAAGCGACCTACACCTTTGCGAGAAAGAACACCTCTTGCAGCTGATGAATCCAAGTATAAACACATCGTGAACTGACATCGAAGAAGCCATGAAAAGATGGTTGTGATCAAGATCGCATCCATGGTGGCGGACGCAGCTGCATATGTTCTGACTCTGCCCTCAAAAGTGACACGATTTTCTGCGTCCTGGAGCTTGAGTAAGCCAGACAACCATGTTTCTCTGTCTGCTGCCCAATCAGCATCGCTGAAAATTTCCACCATCGGCTCCTCGTTCTCATACTGTTTGAAAACACCAGCATGCAAACCCTTCCATTTCAAAGACATGCACTGGTCGGAGTGTGCTGCCATGTAGCCACCCAGGTGCTTCAGCACCATCAGGGATTTCTCAGTTGGTTTCGAAGAGAAAGTGGTGGCAGGTCAGCTGACAAGTACAGAAGAATCCACACGCATGTGCGGTACATTGAAGCATCATGGAAACTGATCTCTGGAGACTTGTCGGGAATCTCCATCTCGCTGTGACCTGGGGTCTTCTTACTCTGGAGCCTCTTGGAAAGGCACGAGAGTTTGCACAGCTGATCGAATCACCATCCTGCCATCTTCCAACAGCTCATGGGTGCGTTTCAAGAATGTAACTTCATCTCCGGGCTTTGACATGAGTTCAATGGAGATCGCATACTTCGACTGCAGTGAAGGCACAAGCTGTTTCATCACGGCATCTCGGCTGCCGACAATGAGAAGGTCATCCACATGGACCATCAGGAAGCAATCACTGTTTTTGCTTCTCAGTATGCTGGGATATGCATCCAGCTCTGTCATCTCCAGTGAACACTCCTTGACGAACTTCGCCAAGTCTCTGTACCAGAGCAAACTTCCATCCCTTTGCCCAGGCAAGACACGGCCCAAGCTGTATTGCACAGAGTTTCCAGTTGCATCTGTGCACGTCACCCGAGTGTCCACCTCTTGCTTCACAGTGAGAAAGGCGTCCTTGACGTCAATTGATGCCATAATGCCGTCTTGATGTTCTCTCATGGCCAAAAAGCAGATTGGAAGAATTCTGCTTGCCAAGCTTGAAGTTGCCGGGGAAAAGAGTGATTCCCTGTCCGGCTGCAGCCAAGCGTACTCTCTTGCAACCAGCCTACTGCGACGAAGCCAGATCGCTTCTCCTGAGTCATTTTTTTTCTCCCTCCAGGTTCGAACAAACCTTGTGCTCACGGTTTTGCAGTCCAGAGGCAAGCTGTCATCTTTCAAGACTTCGAGTCCAACAAGGGGTTGGACCTCAACTTGGTCTGCAAGTGCATCAAGCTTCTGTAGCTCCTCATGCGGAAGCTGTCTATGGGAAGCTGAGCTCTTTGAGACATGCACCAACGTCTATCTCGACTTCATATGGGTCCTCATCCAAGTTCAATTCATGCTGAATCAAAGCATCAACATTGTCAGAGTGAAGAGGGACATCAGGTTCGATGTCTAGGTGCTCGATGTTGCGAATGGCACCCAGAAGATTGACACTACCAGAACTCTCATGCTTGCTGGCCTTTGCTGGGCTCGTCATGTTCTCAATTGGAGTATCATCCAGTAGATCACCAGCCACTGAAATAGGCGTTTGTGGTACCACATCACCATGAGGCAAGCTGTCACCATATCCAGAAAAATGCAAGCGTTTCGCCTCTGCGCCAATGTCATCATGTTCAATTGCATGTTTCGAAGGTCCACTGGACGAACCCTCAGCTTGTATCATTCCAGAATGCGCTCGATGATTGGCCACCATTTCCAGTCCCTTCACCCGATGGAGTTGAAATCGAAGCATCTGCACCTGCAGTTTCAACTGCTGCTGCAGGCATCCCTGCCTCGGACGAGATGGCGGAGGGTGTAGACCACACCTTCAATTGCCACTGAAGAATCATCCTCGAAAGGAATGACACGGTCCTCATCCAAGGGTTCAGCCTCCGCAGTGTCAGCAGGGGCTTCATGCACAGGTTGAGACTCACCTTCGTCATGCATTTCGGCCTCAGGAATGTCGTCATCAAAAACTGGTCTCTGATCACCTTCTATCAAGCGAAAGCCAAGATCTTCAGAAGGAACAGTGAGCATGTGCCAATGTCACGACCTCCAAAACTGATTCCGGGTCGTAAATGGCACCTTCAAGTTCCTCCAATTCACTAACAGGTTCAGAAAATTCAAGCAATTCCCAACCACGGCCATCACAAAAAACCGAAGTTGTGCGCAACCGCATCATTTCTGTTGATGGACAAACTGTCGTGTCAACAAAGTTGGGTCTTCGAGTTCTCAGCACAAAAAGCTGTGGATTGATTCTGTTCCAGCCTGGCAAAAGTCGTCTGAGAACAGGCTCCAAATCAATTGCCCTGATTGCACCTGGAGTTGTTTCACATGCCTTGGGGCTGAAGCAGTCATCCTGAGAAACCATTCTGATGCACCCTTGAACGCACAAAGACTTTCTGCGAAAACTGACATTGACACTTTTGTCATTCTTCACAAGGTAAATGCCATCGCTCAAATGGTGAAGCCCCCAACCAGCACGGACAATATATTGGTCTCTTTGTTTTCTGTTTCTCCGCCATACCCAGTTTGAGTTGATACAATGTTATCATCTCTCTTCTATTTAACGCTGCTGAACTGGCCGGCCGATCACTCTCCCTCCTTGCTGGTGTTTTTTGGTTTGTTGTTTGCTTTTGTTTCCCTGGTTGTTTTGTTTTGGTGTTTTCCCTGTTTTCTTGTGTGGTTTTGGGATTGTGACGGCTCATTGGACTATGTATCGGTCCTCGCCAGTTCAACTGTTGAGGCTGTCATTGAACTGCCCACGTCATTGCAGTAATTAGTCAATTCGCTTGTTGCAACATGCAATCGAACGTGTTGAACGACCTGGCGGAAGCCAA
>Ga0126342_10011835_pt1 | contig 15578 bp, 19 predicted proteins | sample Cyp1metagenome_FD_92528 | JGI IMG/M metagenome (GOLD analysis project Ga0126342, IMG submission 92528) | Coral microbial communities from Lord Howe Island, Old Settlement Bay, Australia - Cyphastrea 1 metagenome | ecosystem: Host-associated > Invertebrates > Cnidaria > Coral ...
ACGACCTATCAAAAACAGGAGGTTTTGGCCGAATAATGGGCCCCCCCCCCCAGGTAAACCTGTAACCTTTTACGAGTGCCATCCGGACGATCACGCCCCAGCACCTTCGGTGCGGGCGGATTTGACCAGGCCGGTCTGTATTACAGCAGTCACCTTGGCCACAGCTGCATGAATGCGACACGAGTTCGACACCTGGAGAAACTTGGCCATGCAAAAACATGCGAACAAGTGCAGGCAAAAGCAGGAGCTGAGAATTTTGGTTTTAAAAGTCATAATGTGGATATTGTCGATATTCATGCTCATGTTACTTCTCTATCTTTAGGAATGCGCTCAACCTTTTCGAGAAGACCCGGAAGTGTGGCTCTCAGCCCTTGGACCTGGAGAGGTTGCAATGGCAATGCAGATGTTACACTCAATCCATGCTCACTGGAAGAGAAACATATGACATGCTAAGGACGGAGGCACCATGCCTTCCAATTGACTTATTCTTGCGGCGGTATTTTCAGGCTTGCTGAATCTGCTGAATAACAAAAAGTTATTCCCACTCCCATCACTCCCATTGCAGTGCCCAGCTTGGCTCGTCCAGGGGCACAAGTTCTTGGACGGAAAGGATCGTGCGTGGGCCGAGCTCGTCTTTGGAATCTCATCGTGGCATCGTGGGGTGGTGTTTGAGTCAAATTGCACACGTTTGTTAAACCTTTTGTTGCTGGTTTGCTTGGCAGGTGGATAGCAGACAAGACCTATGAGTTGTACAGGCGCAGCCTTTCACGTGTTTCGTTGTTTTGATGCAGGCTGCACCTCACCATTGGATCAAGGTGGCGCGGCCTGATCGATCATTTGACGCCCAAGCCGCACAATTGGGTGGAAGTCTCGGATTGGCCTGTAACTTCAGATACTTCAGCTCTTGTGTTGGGCGGCCCAAGTGTGACCGGACTGCTTCTCAAGCATAGCCCAAAGCCCACAGGTGGACACTTACTTTGTCAATCTTTGTCATATTTTGTCTATGGGCAGAGTCTTGTCTAATTGCCAGCATGAGATCAAGAATGAACAGACACACACACAGACAAACAAACACTAATGACATCTAATGACTAATGACCATCACTCCGATAAGTCAAAAAGTAAAGTCCCAGACTCCTTGCCAGATACACCAGTCTATACATATATTATTTTGCACAGACACTGCTGCGCATCAATTTGCCATCAACACTATCAAGGCCTGGATCTTAGATTCGCCACTGTAGTATTGCCAGACCATTCGTCCTTTGCAAGACTTCGTGTGGCCTTTTGATGCCGCCGCCTGCCTTTAATGCAGCCCTGGTTACACCGGATGCGGTGTTAGAAGCTTATAAGCGCTTGCAACCTGTCTGAATTTGTTTGCCATTCTGGAGTCCGAGACGGTTCAAATGAATCTACGAAACCGCTTGAACACTACTTCTTCATTGATGGGCCGAGTCAGTTCCTCCCGAGCTTTTGTAGTGGGTTGAACTCATTGCCAGCGCAGCGGTTGATAAGGCAGCCCCACGTGCACCGGACGTTGCTTGGCTTTAGCGACAAAACGCCGTGCTTGTTCTTGTTCCTTTTTGGGTATATAAATTGACTGAAGTGCCTTTTCTTGAAAGTGGTTTGAACTATGAGTTACACTCCGACTCCAACCCTTTTTATCTTTTTGGGGGTATTTGATCCTAGCCGACCATATGGGTACCCATAGTCTTTTTTCTCCCTCCATGTATGCAAGTCAAAGGCCACACAATAAATTGCAAGATCGAATTTGAATTTCGGTGTGGACTCGGTGTTGATATTGTGAAAGGAATGTGGAACAAGTGAGTGAAACTCTGTCCGCATATTTGTAGCCTGGGCCCTGAGGAGAGTGTTCACATGTGACCAGCTGGATCAGCGAGCCTCACATGGAAGTGCTCGCAAGCTTTTTCTCAAGGTGCAGCAGTCTACTTGCGTGTGGTTGTTGGCCACCCCTTCTCCTGACTATCTTGTTCCAAGAGAAACAGCAAGCGTATACTAAACACATCCATCGTGAAAGAGATGCTGAAACCGCACGGGGAACATTCCCTCTAGACCTGTGTTTCTTCTAGGCAGAGCATGAGCAAAAAATTGGCGCCTTCAAAATTCGTGGTGCTATCAACGCTATTTGCAGCTTGGCTTTCAGTCCCGTCATTTAGTCAGTAGGCTGTTCGCATTGTATCATGCGACTTGGTCTGGGAGCGGCTTCTCCTGGTTCAGTACTAACACTGCCTTGCAGCAAGGCCTCTCTGCAGCAGATTCTTCTCAGCACTATTTACTTCTCCGAATTGATTCTTTTGGAAAGAGCTGCCAGATTGCTTTTGGCGATTCTGGATTCCGTTCAGGACTACATCGTCACGCAATCTAGCGGCAACCATGCTCAGGCTTTGCAAGCTTGCCCAAAATTCAGTGAGTTCAACGCATTTCATACAGAGCACTAGACTCTAGAGTCATGTGTTCCTGGAGGCGATTGCGCTGGGATGCAAACTCTTGGGAAAGAAGGCCATCAAGTACATTTAGAATTATTTAGAGGATAGATTTGCCAACGCATTCAAATTTTTCCCCACATCTTTGTGCGGGGTTTTTGTTTTTGGTTCTGTATCCCGCCGCCTTCTCCTCCTCCTCCCGCCGCCTCCCTCACACACCACTTACTCCTCCCGTCATCACACATACAACTTGTCATCACACGACTCACACACAACTCAACTCACACAACTTGCTCACACACACAACTCAACTCACACACAACTTGCTCACATATCACACATACAACTTGTCATCATACAACTTGCTCACACTCAACTCAACTCACACACACACACAACTTGCTCACACATACAACTTGTCATCATACAACTTGCTCACACACAACTCAACTCACACACACACACAACTTGCTCATTTGCAACTCAACTCACACAACTTGTCATCACACAACTTGCTCACACACAACTTGCCTTACTCATACATTACTCACACACACACACGTGTCATCACACAACTTGTCCACACACAACTTGTTCACACACAACTTCCTCACACACACACACAACTTGTCCACGCACAACTTGCTCACACACAACTTGTCCTTCCTGACATCCACCTTCGTGACAGGCGAGGCACTTGGCGACATCCGCCTTCGTTTCACGTGGCAGGCGTGGCACTTGGTGACATCCACCTTCACTTTGCGTGGCAGGTGTGGCACTAGGTGACAGGCGTGGCACTTGGCGACATCCACCTTCGTTTCACGTGGCAGGCGTGGCATTTGGTCACATCCACATTCGTTTCACGTGTCAGGCGTGGCACTTACGGCACTGGGCGGGCTCTGGTGGCGCACCGGGTTCTCAGCTGACGCCGTGGACGCCGTGGCTCTTTGCGTGGCAGGCGTGGCACTTGGTGACATCCACCTTCACACAACTTAACACCACACAACGTACTCACACTTACTCTCCCACACACAACTTACTCCACACCAATCCTTCACCATCTCTTTTCTCTTTCCTGCTTTCCCCATGCCATCTCTACCTTTCTTTTGCTGCTTGTTGGAAGAAGTTGACATGTGGGGTTATCCGGTCCTTTAATTTCTGAACCTTTGGCTAGGCTGTGGTGGTCATGCCAGAAGACTCCCCAGGGGTGAAAGTCAGCGCTGTGCGGGACACCTATGGTGCTGAGGCTGGGCTGTGGACAATTTCAGAGGTCTTCCTTTACATTACTTGTGTATATATACATATATATGTATATGTATATACGTGTATATATATATATATCTATGTATGTATGTATGTATGTATGTTTGTATGTATGTATGTATGTATGCAGGTAGGTAGGTAGGTATGTAGGTATGTAGGTATGTAGGTATGTAGGTATGTAGGTATGGAAATGTAATGTAATGTAATGTAATGTAATGTAATGTAATGTAATGCAATGTATCTATGTATGCATGTACATACACACATATGTATATATACTATGTGAGTGAGTGATTCCTTGCCGTGGAGCCAATGTGTGCTGATCCACTATATGTGTGATCATGTATGCAGATGGATGGATGGATGGACGGACGGACCTCAATTTCAATTAGAGATGAGATAGTATATGCTGCCCCATGCCGCAAGAGACTTGGAGAGAGTCATGTCGACCTGTGGCCGCAGTGTCGCCCTTCGACTCTTTGTCAGGTGCGTTTCTGCAAAGCCACACAGGAAGCGCGTGAGGCGATGTCTGCAGACATCGTCAGGGAGCTTCGGGAGAAGTTTGGGGAGGAGAAGGCGGAGGAGATCCACCCGAACCAGGACCTAAGTGACTTAAGTGATGACCGCAGGAGATATGAAGCACTGCCAGTGCCCAGTTAATCCATGGCTTCGGAGTTTGACGAAGCGGGTTGAAGCTGCAGAGTATCAGAATCTACAACGAATCGGATCCAAGTGGTGTAGATACTAAATATGTCGCCGCTGTTGTTAGGGCCTTATAGGCACGGTTATACGACATAGGAGCTTGTACGCTGGCATTGATCATGTGAATCATATGTGCCACGGTCACATGATGGATTAATATGAATATGGATTGTATATCCATGTTGGGCGATGCTCATGAACCGATGAAATGCGATTCAGATACTCGTTGCAGATGAATGACTACCAAAAATGCAATATTCGGACCATGGCATACATAGATTGCGATGCAGCTTGTGAGACGTGTCAGCCGCGAGGACATTCGAGTGGTGAACGGCCAAGGTTCGGTTGGATTGGAACTCCTGGAGCAAGAGCCGGATCTGGATGCCATTGTAGTCTTGGCCCAAGGGCGTGGAATTGGCGAGGGAGATGCATATTTGCTCCAGTCCTTCCCTTCAATCATTTTTTTCTGCTCTCAAGGTTTCAATTGGAGGAGGCGGTCTTATTTCTGGAGTGGCTACATATGTGCCTGGATAATGATATGACAATGGACATTTTGACTTTCTTGGAATGGTGTTTTTGATCTATGTTTTTGCCAAACACCCCAGTGATACAAGTAGTTAATTCCTGACATAACCCTCAGCCAACACTCCCCAGGTGAAGTCGGTGAAAAGCCATATCAAAGTCATAGGGGCTGAGCCGGAGCGAGCCAAAAGCGTGCCCTGGTCGCACCGAGAGTTGTTTGCATCAAAAATGTCAATGTGCTCATTTTTGTCTTCTCATGACCAATTGAAATGCGAAAGGTTCGTTCCAAGGGTAGGTGGGTTTCTAGTTAGTGACGTGCATAGACTGGCATAGACCGCTTGGTGACGTGGAGGCTTTTATGTCAAAGCAAGCTGGAAAGCTAGAATCTTGGCGAGTTTAGACTGCATTTGTTTATGGAAGAAAGTACAGCTGAATTCCTTGTTTTTTTTTCCTCCAAAGTTGCTTCAGGTGAAGAATCCACCAAACACTGTCATTCACACGATCGCGGACTCTGTCAAGAGCAGCCTTGGTCCCACGACGTATCCGGTGGTGCGGGACACCGGCACTCGTCCATTGCGCCATTGTGCATGACTGAAGCCTACTTTTTCTGCGCGTTGCGAGGACTTGGTGGATGACGTTTTCACTGCGACCGAGCAGGAGATTGAAGATGCTACAAAGTTCATGATGGAACGGGCCAAGCAGGTGGAGCCAAGAAATGAGCCAAACAAACTTTGATTCTGCAGCAGTTTGGGAGTACGCAAACTGTGTTTTTCTGCGACTTTTGTTGCCCTGAACACATTAGAGAGACACATGTCAGCTTTCAGCGGCCAAACAAGCCAAACAAGCCAATTCAAACCATTTGAACACATTTACTGCAAAACCCTTTGAAACCATGTCAGACCAGGTCAATGTGTGAGAATGATTGTTACTGCATGGCAATGTTGCATACTGATCATACTACCTTGACGAGCAGGTGGTTGAACCTGGATGTGGTCTGGCTGTGGCAGTGGCCACCTCTGCGCAGCTGTACCAGAGGCAGGATCCGTGAACAAAGCTTGGCCAACGCTTCAAAACCCGTGCTGTGCAGGTACCCCGACCTCAAGAGAGTGGGAGTAGTGCTTTGTGGCGGCTACTTGGTTTTGTCCATGATGTTGATGTATGTTGATGTGGCCATTGATGTGGGATTCTTCAATCCTTGCAATGTCCTGATGCCAGATGTGGGGCATGGAGGGGCTTATAGACACATTTGACTCCATATGCAGTAGGTAGGTGGAGAGCTTCAGAGATGGACATGCATGTTGATGGATCGCTGGAAAGAGAGACAATCATATAAAGGGTTCAAGGCTTAAAGGTAAGTACCTGTATACGTTTGGAATTATTCCGACACTCCATTTGGGATGGACAGATAGATGAATGGATGGTTGGATGGACGGATTGGTAGACCGAGAAATGGGGGGATGAATGGACAGATGGATGATTGCATTGGACTGGTGTACCTAACTACATAACAGACATAACATAGATGGGTTCAGCATGGTTCAGCATTGGCAAGCTGAAGGATAATATTCCAGACCGACTCAGCTAAGGTAACATCGATCTGGACAATTTACCATGGACGAGCAGAAAGAGGCATGATGTTTTTGTGTGCTCCGATGTTACCAATACAACGGCATTGCCCCTCAGGAAGGCAGATGAGATGGGCAAGATGTGAGGGTACATTCCAGGTACACAGAAAAAACAACAACAACTTTCGCTGTGCGGTATTCAGCGCATTGGAATACGCTGCAATTCTATTGTGCCATTTGAGAGCGCATCGCCCGGTCGAAACAGACTGTGTGACCCATCGGTTTCCGGATAAAGAAAAGGTGGCCAGTGCCAAGAGAGTGCAAGCACTGCTGCCAGTGCCAAGTTCACAAGTGGCATCGTAGTTGTGTGGGGTGTGGATGATCCATCACAGTTCGCAGTGTTCCTCTCAGAGGACCATGACCATTGTCCAGCAGTGTGTGGCTGCCAAGGTCAACAGAATGCGTAGCTCGCCTAGCAATCCTTGCGAAACTCTGGCAATGACTTGCCTTCTGCACAGTCTGCCCAGCCTGTGAACGGTTGTTCGTTTTGAGGCACCTTTTTCATGGGAGACAGATGGCGCTCACAGTCGATAGCCTTGGAATGCCTTGGATTTTGCGAAGAAAGCCTTGTAGCTCTGCACGGCTGCATGTATCATGAGTGTATCATGAGAACACGGCTCAGCACGGCTCAGGACACAGAACAAGAAACTTCCTGATCACATCCGCTGCTCCTTCCCGCCATATGCTTTGAGTGCTGATTGTTTGGGCCACTGGGACCTGGATGGACCTGGTATGGCAGTGCAGTTGCTCAAGGCTTGACCTCTTCAAGCGTATGGAGGGCAGCCTTGGCACAAAGGTGCCATGTTCATAGCACCTGGAACTTGAAAAGACCAAACATGACCAAACACACCGAAAGACTAATATATATATATATATAATATATATAGGTATGTTATCAATTACACATACGCACACACACACACACGCATAAATATATTGATCTTATTGTAACCAAATTGCAGGGATCCTGTCCTGGAGACTGGCTTTAAAGGCTTTGCTGCGCTTTGTTCACACACTTGACCAGGTTGCCGTGGATGTTTGTGAGATTCTAAATGAACCTGTTCCCACCTTAGCAACGTGTCTCATTCAGAAACATGAGTGGATCAAATGTGCAGAGTCAGCAGGATTCACCTGATTCAGGCCATGACGTTCCTGCGGGTCAACACGGCCCGCATCTCGCGTGACAAGGTTTGATCTACGTGCCTTCTGTCAATCCACTGAGAATGGGTCACAATGGCAATGGGTGGAAGGTGCACATGTTTCTCAGCAGTCGTTCCGTGCCGGTGGAGAAGACGCCATGCAGACCTGTTTGGTGCTATGTCCTGGCCTTTCCCTCCGAAGTAGGGCGCCTTGTATTAGTGATTGCCCATGAAGAAATATGCATGGATTTGAACGACTCTCAAAGTGTTCATCACCTTCCCTACCACAGACAGAAGTTCGCAAGACTGTCTCAAGGCTCCTGTCCTTCTTTCATTTGCTGGGTCTCCGCTGCATGCCTCAGCCTGTCAGCATGGCAGGCTGAATTCCCAGATGGGCTTGCTACTTACGTCAAAGCTTTTGGCTCAGTTGAACCGGTCTGGCCTATAGCCTTAGTAGCACCTTGAGTGACCATAGTGTGTCAACACCATATATCCCCGAAATGAGGCAGAACATGCTGGACATTCCGGAGTACAAACTTGGGTGACCTGGACATACCTGGACAACGGCCTTGCAGGTTGCACCTGGATATTCAAATCAAGGGGTATTTTTTTGGGAATTTGTCGTTTTAAATAGTAAGCTCAACGTAGTTTTGATTTAAACTATCTATATATATAGTTATTTTTCAAATTAGATATCAATATATTCTACAGTAAATTAAACTTAGATTGTTGATATATCAAATGGATGTATATAAAAGTACATTTGAATCATGTCTAAAAGAAATCCTTAATTTTAAACTAGATATAACCCAATGTCGATTCAAGATTGAATAAATTTCAAAATCACAATTGATTTCAAACTAAATATTGATCAATCTATATACTCAACTTAAACTCATTTATATAAAGTTATATAAATCTAAGGCAAACTTGGGATCAATTGAAGTTTATTTCTAAATTGATTATTAAGTCAAATTTAAACTACTCCTCAATTGAGTCCAAATTAGCTGTCGCTTTAAGTTTTCAAATCAATTCTAGATTGATATTTGAATTAGATTAGGATTAATTCTATCTAAATCATTTGTTTTTAAAAACTTTCAAGCATCCCGCCAAAATCCAGTGAAAATTTGACGCTGTGCCTTCCCTGCAGCCGCTCAAAACGGGCTCAACAATCGAAGCAATAAGTGGCGCTGACGTTGGAAAGATTATCATTCATGATCCCCAATGGACTCCGATGGACAGAGAATGTACAGGGCAAGTGACGATTGGAGGATTTGGTCCCACTGCACTCGCTGAAACTTGGTCCAAGAAATGGCTTGGTGGCCGGCAGCAATGCTGTGCCGTCCGCTCTGGTCGCCATGGGCATCATGGGCCAGGAGAGAAGAACGATTGGAGGCACATCTTTTCAAGCAGCACTTTTTTTCCACATGTTTAGATAGACCACCCAACATCATCCAACATCATCTACAAATATCTACAATAATTCCAATATGATGCTGCCACTAATCATAGGAGAGCGGCCTTTTTTGGATGCGTAGCTGCATATATTGCCAATTTGTTCCAATCTTTCGCGCAAAGCCGGTTTTTGCTCACAAAGATGTTGGGTAGCGGATCCTTCGGCCAGATTCTTGCCTGCGAACTAACAGCTTTACCACCGCAGTCCCTTTTAACGTCTATTGACTAACGTTTCCAGTGGGTCCTACGGGTGAGAATATACATTGCCAAAGACACTCATTTCTGCAACCGCGAAGTGGCGTTGAAGCTTGAGGTCAAGGAGATGGAAAAATGTTGAGCAGGTTGATCACGAAAGGTAGCTCCAGTGGTGCTACCTTGAGTTTTGCTTTACGAAGTAAAGGGGAGGGTGGCCAGCCCAGTTACTTGATTATTCAGGAGGTTGCTGCTCATTTTAGATACCACCCCCCCAAACCCCCCCTCCACCCCGTCACAAACCCTAAAAACAGACCCCAAAATACTGTAATTTACATGGGTTTTGTGACTTTTGCATCAAAAAATCACTTCTTGCAACATGCCGAAACCTGCGTAAATACCAGTGTTTTTGCTCGGTGCTGTCCAAAAAACACTGTAAATATACCGTGTTTCTTGCTACCATGAGCTGCGGCAGATGGACGTCGAAAGATGTTTGTACTGATGCCATCAGTAACTCAGCAACGTAAGTACTGCAGCCTCTGCATGCGCGAATCTTTTGTGTGGCGAAGCAATTTGCTTCACTGAGATGCAGCAAGATGCAGAACTATAAGCCACATTAAACCACCATGTCCACGTTGAGGGATTGAAACTTGACACATCTTGACAAGGACAACTTTCTGATTGGCCGCGGGCAGAGGTCTAACATCGCAGAGCTCTCAGGGCACCATTTCCCGCCCCGCAATGCCCGTCATGGCTGAGCGGTGAGGTCTACATCATCGACTTTGGCCTTGCAAAGAAATACCGAAATCCTGAGACACTTGTTCATGGGCATCCTGCTCAGAATGGCTCGAAAACCGAAGAAAAAACCGAAGAAAAAACTGGTCTTTAAAAAGGTACAGGTGATTGTCGTGGACTTGTTTGCTTGTTTGGACCTGTAGAAACATGACCCATCCGAGGCCATACCGAGAAAACAAGAACCTCACTGGCACGGCACGCTATGCCTCGCTGCTCACTTGGGCCTGGAGCAGAGTCGACGAGACGACCTCGAGGCCATTGGCTTTGCCAGGCACCCAGAACGGTAACGATCCTGCGGAGCCAAGTGCAGTGACAGTGCAGCGCAGTGCAAGGCGATCATCGTTTGGGAAATAGTAATCCTATAAATGCCCATAGATTACGTCTTTTCCTTTTGACGTACACGGAGGATTGAATGGATTACCAGTATATACTGAATTAATGGACAAGAAATACGCTATCAGATGGTTAGTAGATGAACAGCTAACGCGAGATTAATTAGATGAAACACGTTCGTTTTCAGTTTCTTTTACTAACCGACAATGCATATTCAAATGAATTGGATATGATAGAGGCTATTTTTTCCGTAAAGTCTTCTGAGTTTGTCCGTGCTCGGTGACTGTTACTGCAAGGTACTGATTTACTTCTTGAAGGGCTCTCTGCAGTGGCATCTTGACGGAAGACACGGTGCAGTGGATTGGTCAAATTGGGAGCTTAAGACCAGGTTCACAAGAGATGGCTTGGCACACCAGTGTGTTGGCTGATTTGCTCGGCAAGGCAGGGCATAAAGGCCGATGGCAAGCTTGATAAGCATTTTTTTTATATCTCTGATTTTGCTACCCCTTCGCTGGAACTAGACGCAGTCGACAGACCCGAAGGTATACAGCCATCATGGAGAAGAGGCTTGCTAACATTTGAAGAACTTTGTGAGGGTATGCCTCAGGACTCTTCTGATGCTTTGATCCATGTCATGATCCCATCCCAGGATCACAGGAATTTGCAAAGGCATTTTGTCTCTCGTTCGGTGCAGGAATTTGCCGCCTACCTCACCTATGTAAGCTGACCAAGATTGTTTATTAAGACATATCCTAGTCACAATTATTGGGTCTTTTTGGGTGCCCGAGGCCAGCTGGAGTTTGACGAGGAGCCAGACAGAAGCGACCTCAGCAGGCAGTAAATATACCAGTGTGAACCTTTCCCAATCTATCTCAGGATACTTCCGATGGCTGTTCCAAAGTGTTTCCCATCGCTTGGAGCTCAGCTCTCCTGGATGTATATCCTTGTCTCAGCCTGTCTCAGCTGACAGGTGAAGGCTTTCAGAACGATGGCTGCTTTGATTGGAACCTGGTGAAAGGTCGCTCAGATCCAGCGAATGAGCACCGGCAGGCCGGTGGAGCATGCACCGATGAACTTGTGACATTTTGTGACGTGGCTGGATTCAAGGATGCCTAGGCTAGGCCCAACTAGGCCAGGGTGAGTCGATGTACTTGAGAATACTGGGGATATGATGGTAAAATGCAGCGCCTTGGACATGACGATCTTGGATTTTTGTTTGAGCAGTGTTACTCACTCAAGGTCCGTTGAGCCATCATTGCCCAGATGGCTGATCCTGGTGAGGCCAGACGTCGGACGTCCGCAACAAGCAGCCAGCATACAGATAGTGGCTTGGATTCAGACCTGAGAAGCATCGCCTCCATGCTGTGCTGCAGGGTGTTTCGTGGTGCTTTGAGTCTTGCGCTTTTTAGCTCAGGAGCCACTGATGTGGTCCTCTCAGTCTTGTCTGGCTGATTCGAAAACGGATATGCGGATGGCTGCAGCGGTGAATGGATTGGGCTTGGGTAGGTTTGTGAGGGCCATCAGCCATCAGCCATCAGCCATCGACAGCTCGACTTGTGCGTTGCCCTGATAGCAGGTACTTTGAAATTCAAGACGAGTCCTCGCAGCTCATTGCAGACCAGGCTCGCAACACCATTGAGGGGACATCATCCTCACATATACGTTGAGTTTGCATTGTGCTGCTTACATGCACATACATCTTACGTATTAGTAGTAAAATCAATCAATCAATCAATCAATCAATCAATCAATCAATCCATAAATCAATCAATCCATCAATTAATCTATGAATACATGAATCCATAAAATCGATCAAATCTATTAGAATCTATTGACTCAATTATATGAATCTACAACATCAATTTATATATATATATATGTATATATAAGCCATAATCTATCAAACGCTATCAATCTATCAAGCACTATCAACCATCAAACACCATCTCAAACACTATCTCAGTCACTGTCTCAGACACTATCTCAGACACTATCTCAAACACTATCTCAGACACGATCTCAAACACTATCTCAGACACTATCTCAAACACAAACACTATCTCAAACACTATCTCAAACACTATCTCGGACACTATCTCAAACACTATCTCAGACACTATCTCAAACACTATCTCAGACACTATCTCAAGCCCTATCTCAGACACTATCTCAGACACAATCTCAAGCCCTGTCTCAAACACTATCTCAAGCCCTATCTCAAACACTATCTCAAGCCCTATCTCAAACACTATCTCAAACACTATCTCAGACACTATCTCAAACACTATCTCAAACACTATCTCAGACACTATCTTAAGCCCTATCTCAGACACTATCTCAAACACTATCTCAGACACTATCTCAGACACTATCTCAGACACTATCTCGAACACTATCGCAGACACTATCTCAAACACTATCTCAGACACTATCTCAAACACTATTTCAGACTCTCAAACACTATCTCAGACACTATCTCAGACACTATCTCAGACACTATCAAGCCCTATCACAAACACTATCCCAAGCCCTATCTCAAACACTTTCTCAAACACTTTCTCAAACACTATCTTAAACACTATCTCAAACATTACCTCAGACACTATCTCAGACACTATCCCAAGCCCTATCTCAGACACTATCTCGAACACTATCTCAAACACTATCTCAAACACTATCCCAGACACTATCTCAAACACTATCTCAGACACTATCTCAAGCCCTATCTCAGACACTATCTCAGACACTATCTCAAACACTATCTCAGACACTATCTCAGACACTATCTCAAGCCCTATCTCAGACACTATCTCAGACACTGACACTGTCTCAAACACTATCTCAGACACTATCTCAAGCCCTATCTCAGACACTATCTCAGACACTATCTCCAGCCCTATCTCAGGCAGTATCCCAAACACTATCTCAAACACTATCTCAGAGACTATCTCAAGTATATGTCAGACACTATCTCAAACACTATCTCAGAAACTATCCCAAGCCCTATCTCAGTCACTATCTCAAACACTATCTCAGACACTATCTCAAACACTATCCCAGACACTATCTCAAACACTATCTCAAACACTATCTCAGACACAATCTCAAACACTATCTCAAACATTATCTCAGACACTATCTCAAACACTATCTCAAGCCCAATCTCAGAAACTATCTCAGACATTTTCTCAAGCCCTACCTCAGACACTATCTCAAGCCCTATCTCAAACACTATCTCAAACACTATCTCAGACACTATCTCAAACACTATCTCAAACACTATGTCAAAAAACTGTCTCAGACACTATCTCAGACACTATCTCAGACACTATCTCAGACACTATCTCAGACACTATCTCAAGCCCTATCTCAGACACTATCTCAAACACTATCTCAGGCACTATCTGAAACACTATCTCAGACACTATCTCAAACACTATCTCAGACACTATCTCAGACACTATCTCAAGCCCTATCTCAGACACTATCTCAAACACTATCTCAAAAACTATCTCGAATAATATTTCAATCACTATCTCAAGCCCTATCTCAGACACTATTTCAAACACTATCTCAGACGCTATCTCAAACACTATCTCAAACACTATCTCAGACACTATCTCAAAAACTATCTCAGCCACTATCTAAAACTCTATCTCAGACACGATCTCAGACACTATCTCAAACACTATCTCAAACACTATTTCCGGCACTATCTCAAGCCCTATCTCATGCAGTATCCCAAACACTATCTCAGACACTATCTCAAGCCCTATCTGAGACACTATCTTAAACATTATCGCAAACACTATCTCAGACACTATCTCATTCACTATCTCAAACACTATCTCAGACACTATCTCAAGCCCTATCTCAGACACTATCTCAAACACTATCTCAAACACTATCTCGAAAAATATTTCAATCACTATCTCAAGCCCTATCTCAGACACTATTTCAAACACTATCTCAAACACTATCCCAAGCCCTATCTCAGACACTATCTCGAACACTATCTCAAACACTATCTCAAACACTATCCCAGACACTATCTCAAGCCCTATCTCAGAAACTATCTCAAGCCCTATCTCAGACACTATCTCCGACACTATCTCAAACACTATCTCAAAAACTATCTCAGACAGTATCTCAAACACTGTAGCAGACACTATCTCAAGCCCTATGTCAGACACTATCTCAGACACTATCTATCTCAGACACTATCTCAAGCCCTATCTCAGACACTATCTCAAACACTATCTCAGAAAATATCTCAAGCCCTATCTCAAACACTACCTCAGACACTATCTCAAACACTATCTCAGACACTATCTCCAACCCTATCTCAGACACTATCTCAAACACTATCTCCGACACTATCTCAAACACTGTCTCAGACACTATTTCAAGCCCTATCTCAGACACTATCTTAAACACTATCTCAAACACTATCTCAGACACTATCTCAAGCCCTATCTCAGACACTATCTCAAACACTATCTCAAACACTATCCCAAACACTATCTCAAAAACTACCTCAAAAACTATTTCAGACACTATCTCAAACACTATCTCAGACACTATCTCAAATACTATCTCAGACACTATCTCAAACACTGTCTCAAACACTATCTCAGACACTATCTCAAACACTGTCTCAGACACTATCTCAAGCCCTATCTCAGACACTACCTCAAACACTATCTCAAACACTATCCCAGACACTATCTCAAGCCCTATCTCAGAAACTATCTCAAGCCCTATCTCAGACACTATCTCAGACACTATCTCAAACACTATCTCAAAAACTATCTCAGACAGTATCTCAAACACTGTAGCAGACACTGTCTCAAGCCCTATCTCAGACACTATCTCGAGCCCTATCTCAGACACTATCTCAGACACTATCTCAAGCCCTATCTCAGACACTATCTCAAAAACTATGTCAGACACTATCTTAAACACTAGACCAAACACTATCTCAGACACTATCTCGGACACTATCTCAGGCACTATCTCAAACACTATCTCAAACACTGTCTCAAACACTATCTCAGACACTATCTGAAACACTACTTCAAACACTATCTCAGACACTATCTCAAACA
>Ga0126342_10011836_pt1 | contig 15578 bp, 9 predicted proteins | sample Cyp1metagenome_FD_92528 | JGI IMG/M metagenome (GOLD analysis project Ga0126342, IMG submission 92528) | Coral microbial communities from Lord Howe Island, Old Settlement Bay, Australia - Cyphastrea 1 metagenome | ecosystem: Host-associated > Invertebrates > Cnidaria > Coral ...
AATACAGTACATTAATACAGTACATTAATACAGTACATTAATACAGTACATTAATACAGTACATTAATACAGTACATTAATACAGTACATTAATACAGTACATTAATACAATACAGTAATAGTACAGTACAGTACAGTAATAGTACAGTAATAGTACAGTACAGTAATAGGATAGTATAGTATAGTACAGTACAGTACAGTACATACATGCATGCATACATACATAAATGCATGCATGCATGCATGCATGCATGCAGGCAGGCAGGCAGGCAGGCAGACACACATATACACATATGATATCTAATAATATGATATCAATGGATATATTCCCATCCCATACATTCCAAAAAAAGAAACACCGTTTTTTCCGAACGCTTTTCCACCCCCTGGGGATCCTAGGAATCGAGACATCTTCAACGTGCTCTTTGGTGGATTGAACAACGCCCCTGTGGTGAAGGGTGCAGACACCGGCCCCAAGGCGGTGTTTTTTTCATTAGGGAAACTGGAGGATTGAACTATGAAAAAACATCGGTTTAACTGTTTAACCAGCAAAAAATAGGAATTTTGATATACATCTTTGATGGGAATATCTAATGGTTGTTGAATGGATTCCCACCCGCATTTCATCGCTCAGCCATGAGAATTCTACGGCTTTTTCATGTTTTTTCCGTTGGGCAAGTAGTCTTCTGACCCCTGACTCATGACAGGGTCTATGTTCCTAAAAGGGACCGGAAATCAGATTTGTTGACACAATATCATGGGTTGCAAATATGATTATTACTAATTAATTACCAAGTAATTTCAGGGTTGATGATCTAATCCCACATTCCCCTATACGAGCCCAACAAATGAATAGATCCAGTACCAAATCGAGGTTTCTATTGGTGTACAGTAATTGATACTGTAAATACCACGTTTTTTTTTTGATGCCCTGACAGCGCATAAATCAGATCATGTCGGCATGTTGAACACAAGCCAAAAATTATTCCCCACTTCAGCACCATCAATATGGGTATGGGTCAAGTCATTAGGTACCCCAAAATTATGGATGGTTAATACTAGTCACTAGACATTCACAAAAAAGTGGTCCCATTAATGGTCTTCCATTTTGACCCACATCCATATGGGGTCAGATTTGTGATTCATCTACCCCCGATCCCAGCAGTCCCATAGGTCCCATAGCGCCAGGAGCATGTGGAATGCAATGTGGAATCCTGTGCCGATATGTGCCTTGGGGCACTGGGCAGGTCCGGCAGGTCCGAGGGCAGCGTTTTGGTCCTGGTGTAGTGTTGGGTCAAAATCCATGGGTTTTCCATGAGTTTTCATGATTCGTTCTACTCAAATCACCATGAAACAGCCAGGAATTTGGTGGGTGCCATGGGTCCCAACGATTTGAACCATGAACAAAGATGGATTTAGCCACTGAATCAAGGGATTTGGCTTGTCCAATTTTTGGGCGGATCCAGGTGTTTTTTCTACTGACATCCAGCTTGATGAAATCCGTGGTTTTCTTGGGTAAAATTGCAAAATCCACCGGTTTTCTTGGTCTGAAAATAGAGACCCCCCAAAAAAAAACCCTGGTGGTTGATCATCATTTTCCCACTCAAATGGCAATTTTGGGAGTATCACTCGAATCAGATACAGTGTATATATATATATAGTTACATATATTTTTTCCACTGGCATATGAGTCTCGCTCGTGCCTACATGCATTGGCACCGACTAGCCGCAGGGCTGGTAGTCGGGGAGCATCGGGCCGCACTCCGTGCTGGCTGATGTTTGTGCCAATTCAATGCCAAAGCTTTCAGCATCAGCGTCACCAGGCGCCATCGACCATCGTGTCATGGCCTCAAAAATGGCCTGTGCAAATGCCCGGTTGAGCTGTGCTGGATATTCCTTCGCTTTGGCCGTTTTGAACGTGCCATCTGGATTGCGGCCGATGAGGTGTGCAGTTGGCCGAATGGCCGTGGCATCAGCACAACTCTCAAGGGCTTTGGGTAAATTCGAATTGGAGTAAAGGAATGTCGTGGGCTTTACTCCACAACTTCCGAATCGCCATTGCTCAGCGCTCACACGTCGGAATGGACCATAAGGCGGGCGGTGAAGCAGACAAAGGAGTCCCAAGCGCCATATGCTGGAGATCTCGTCCTGAAATGGCATCGCTGGGTGCTCTAAAAATGTCGCTCCCCCACTGATCGTGACCAGGCAAGCCAGCAAGATCCCTTTGAGAAGCAGCACATTGCCCACATAGATCTGCTCAAGCTCTTTGCATGATAACTGTGCCAGTCCCCATAGCTCCTGTGTAGAGCGAAGAGGTCGCGGTCCTCGAAGTACACGCCCATCCGAATCAACCGACTGCTGGTGCCGGGCCGCTGTCCATGTTTCGCAGGGCGGGCCCTGCAAAAGGCCCAATATGCGGCCCTCTCGCGCCAGGTTGACCAAGAAGCCCCATAGCTTCGGGTCGTGCACATTGAGCATAGAGTGCACGGCCGTGTCGATGGATAGGATACGGATGTGCAAATGCGGGAATCGTGGCAACAGCTCTTCGACGGCAGCGTGGAAATCCTCGGAGCGTCGTCGCCCGGAATAAAGGTGCACAATGTAGTACGGCCCTCGTCCGGCTGGAACTCGTGGTCGCGGCGCTGCCAGGAGTTTCCACTGCTTCCGCTGCTGCTCAGATCTGCCCATCATTTGATACGGCATCTGGACATCATGAAGACGGCTGCGTGACTTCTGCATCGTGGGAGGCAATCGAGGCGGTATGTCAGGTTCATCTGGAGGAAGATGCATCCATAAGTCAGTGAGCTGCTTCATCTCGCAGCGTCGCTGCCATGCCGGGATGTCTTCAAGCATCTGCATGTGCGCCTCCTCTAGGATATCAATGAGGTCAGGTTCAAGGTCGCTCGGCCATTCATCATAGAACTGAGTTTCAATCCAACGAACGAAGATGCGACCACCCAGAAGATCAGAGACTCCCAGCTGAAAAATCTTGGCAAACATGATGTTGTGGAACTCAACGTTGGTGGGTTCAGCATGGTTACACCACTGAGTTAATCCAGAAGAAAATGCTGCGCATGCTCGGTGCACAAGGTCTGGGTCTCGTTCAGGATACCACCAGGCATAATCTTCTTGGCCAGCGTGGCGAAGCGCTGTGATGCGTCGACGCAGCTGGATGCGTTGTCGTTGAACACTTGTGGGACGAATAGGGCCATAGTGCCGTCGGACAGCTGGAAGCCTGACGACATGCTGCAAATGCCGAGGTAGCACAATTGTGCATGGCTCTCCAGGTTGTCGGGCTCCATGAATTCTGTCCCAACATCCATTCTGTCGATACTTCAAGTGCTGTTGAACCCGCCAAGTGGTATGGTGATCCTTCAAGCAGCCCGGGCACACAGTGGACTGAACGTACGGCCTCTCTGCCGACATTGTACCATGTACTCGATATGCATGAGAACCTCTTGCATGGGCCGAGTTGAAGACCATGTCACATTGGTCGCAGCCAAAGCGAGGTGGCAGCGTCTCGTCAGTCATGGGAATATCAGTCAACATGGTGAAGCCTGCATGGTTCATCTCGTCAACAATGACTTGGTGGTATTGCTCAACATCACGGGCAATCCGGTCTTGGAGGACGTGCTTACGGCAGGCACGCTTGACCATGCTCTTCCAGTGTGCAAGGTCTTTGAGGATGTCCCAGACCTGCTGCCACTCTTGCACCTCGGCGGGGATGTTGAAGGGCAATGCAACCAGCGTGGCCAACCACTGAAGATCTGTGATGACCTCGCAGAGCCAGCCTCGACCTTGTTGAAACTCGGTAAGCAAAAGTTGCTTGTGGAAGCCCTCTGCATGCTTTCCAAGGTGTTGAAGATATATCAGCCTATGGCGCGCCCAGGTTACTCGGAAGGACGGAATCTCCAAATGGTTTCGCAGATCATCATCAGTCATATGGGTGTCATTCCAGAATCCCTTGTTGGCCATTTGCCGGTGGTGCTCAATGATCACCGCTTCAATCTGCTGAAGTTGGCTGCTGGAAATATCCGTCCATACAGCACAGGCATACATCAGCCGTGCGACAATCAAACTGTCGTAGAGCTGCATACGTCCTTTGAGCGGGATGTGTTTGTTGTGGAAAATGGCACGCTTGAGTTCCTGATAGGACTGTCTGGCCATGGCAATGCGGCTAGTGACCTCCGCCTCTCCATCGGCATTCATGGTAAATCGGGCGCCCAGGTGTCGATATGCTGCGACCACCTTGAGGGATAAGATGTGGGTGTCCGTGGCAGTGACAATGCATGGCATGGTCTCTGAGTCGAAGAGCTCCGTACGACAGACATTGGCACCCTTGCCACGGTACATGACCACAGCTTCCGATTTCCCTGTCTCAAAATTCATAGTCATGCCGTGAGCATTGAAGGTTGTATGGAGAAGCGCAACCACGTCTTGAATCAACGGAATCATTTTGTGTGGTGCTGTGGTGGCCAGCGGGATTGCCAGGTCATCAACCCAAGAAATGGGGGGGATATGCGTTCCCAATTGATCACAGCCTTGAACGTAATCATGTAGTAGCTGTAGTCCATCTCCCAGCTGGTGCATAATGCGAGACATGAGCAAATTGAAGCCCAAATCAGCCAGTGGAGATCCTGGTCGTGTGCCCCTGTCAGTGGTGACTACTTGATCCTGATCTGGATCGAGCTGGAACCAGGTGGATCGATGTATATCATGGAGGAAAAGACGCAGGGCTTCCGGGATGTCCTGGGGCTTTTCCTGGCATGCTTGCTGGAGGTCTGCCGCGAGCTGGTCAATGTTGAACTCATTCGAGTCAAAGATGCGCTGGAGCTCATGCTGCTGAAGGGGATCCCTGATTGAGAAAACATACTCCCTCAGCATGTGGTGAAACGCAGCTTTGAGGTCAACAAAAATGACTGCTGTTGTCATATGTCGGTGTCGCCCTTGTCGTCCGTGCAGTTTCAATAGCTGAATCGCTGTTGTGGTCTGCTGGGACGGGAGCCCACCGATTTGGCCAGGTGCTCGGCGATGAACTAGAGTTGGTAGAAGTCTCTGCTGGGCCCATGAGTGCAGGATCTTTCCAAACACTTCTGCTAGCAAAATCCCCCTATAGGAGCTGGCAAGCTTGCGGGAGTTCTTCTGCTTCCAAATGGCACAAAGCTGCCCGCCTTTATACCGTACTGGTTCTAGGCCCCATAGGAAGGATTTGAGGATGACGTTGTGGATGTAGGGGGCGATCTCTTTGGCGGCGAAGCGGCATACCTCAGGCGGGATCGCATCAAGGCCTGGTGCTCTGTTGGGACGCTGCTTGAGGCACAGGTCTTCAATTTCGACCAGTGTGGGTAAGTCTTCAAGCATAAGCTGTCGAGACGGAGGTCCTGCTGCGAGATCCTTGTTGTTGCGGTCAATGCAGCTCTGTCGACTCTTGGCCTGGTTAGAGATAGTGCCCGCCTCAAGTTCCGCAAAGTGATGGAGCAGTGAGTCACTCATCTCGTGTCTCGCTTGGGTCTGCTTGAGCTTGTTGCGGGGCAGGACTGCTTTGATTTGCTTCCAGACTGCTGTCAACCCTTCATGGGTGTAGGCATGTCCTGCGTGCTCAGCCAGAGACAGGTAATATTGTGTATCAGCTTTGCGGATTGCCTCAGAGGCTCGTTTTGCTGCAGTCTGCATTTGGGTTGTTGTCGTAGCGATGGCATGATCAATCATCTTCATCCATGTGGCAGGTGCAGTGTAGAGATGGTGAGGAACATCCTGGGTCTGTGATCTCCAAGCACTAAACATCACCTGCAGGATGGTGTTGGAGCGTGCTTTCCTCAGAGCTTTGAATTGTCTGCAGAGCATCTTCTTCTCTTCTACAAGCGCCCAGGTTGACTCATCCACATGGTGTTTGCGTCGCCATCGGTGGATCTTCGGCGTGATCTGCTGCAAGGCATGGTAAGCATTCCGAGCTAAATGATCTGCAGATTGGTGTGGATCCAAATTCCATATAGGATTGTGCAGTTGTTGGCAAAAAGCAGTTGCCGAGGCTGGGTCTCTGATCTGGGCTGCAATGGCATGTCTGGTAGGACCAGGATGCCCCTTCATTGGTTGTTTCTGTCGGAGCTTTCCAATTGTTTCAAACCGACAATGACATAGTGCAGCAACATGATCAGTGCGCGCACCGCCAAGATCGATGGTGTCGTCAATCCAGCTATGCACCTCGGTGTAATCGATGTTAAGTGGGATTGCCACATAATCGATTCTGGTTTCATGCTGCCCATCCGGAGAACTGAAGGTGCTGCATCGTTCTCCTGTTTGGTGTGCCTGAAAGGTGCTTGGTATCCAAAGTTGATGTTCCAACAGCCAATCATGGAAGACAACGCCCGGCTGGTTCTCATTCGAAGCATGGTGAGGTCCAACTGCTTGTGTGGTCTGTGAACCCAGGTGTGCATTAGTATCACCAAGGAAGAAGATTGGCATCACATGGGAATACTGTCGAACATTTTTGGATACTTGGTCCCAGAATTGTTGCCCTTCAGGAGCTGGTCGGCCAGCATGCGGGGCTCGACCTGTGATGAAAATGCTGCACCAGTTGGGCATGTCAATCTTGACAATCAGCAAGGATGGAGTTGCATGAACAATCCGAAGGTGCTTCAGCTGGATGTATGGGCCATCAAGAAAAAGGGGTTTGTTCTTCGCAAACCACATTTGCACACCATCATGTCCTTTGGAATCGCAAGGGTGGCCAACAATGTGGTAAAATTCGTTATTGGGATTGATGATGCGCTTGTGTCTGGTCTCTTGTAGGCCAAGTATGTGACAACCAGCTTCAGAAAACTGTCGCATCAAGAGTTCCTGCTTGGTTGGTGTGATCCTTCCATGATTGTCCTCTGTTGCCAGGGTGAGAACGTTCACCGTGGCCATGACAATGTCAAACGAGATCACTTCTGGAGCTTCTTGATTCTCAGCAGTGTCAAGGTGGTCGAAGTAGCGGTGGTCTTCAGATGCTATAGGAGAGCTGTGGGCAGCCATCAATGTGCCATCAAGCCGAGGAGCATCATGAGGTTGATGTTGTAGGTGCTCAAAATACCAAAGCCAAGGCAAGGTATGCTGATGAAGTCCATCAGTAATCCAAGGCATCCAGACGTCACAAGTGCCAACAAGGTCTGGGTGGTTGGCAGCATACTTTGCGAGTCGATCAACCAGTTCATTTCTCGGGTGCTGTGTGTGGGCTTTGATGTGTTTCCAGTGCAACCTCAGCTGTGTGTGTCGTCGTTCTAGGACTTGTGCCAATGAACGCATGACTGTTTTCCATGCTCGATGGTCAACAGTGCGCCATTGTCCTGCCGCTTGATAGCCAGTGTTCATGGCATCGAAGTTGAAGCTGATGTCGATGTCATTGGTTGCAAAGGAGCTCAAGCACCAGTCACTGATGTGAATCGCCCAGATGAGAGCCCAAGTCATGGCAGCATGTTCTCCGACGAAAGCATGCTGTGCAGGCCGCACGGATTTGCTCATGCATCCAGCTAAAGCTTCATGAGTTGTATACTCAAAGAAGCATGCAACACCTGCACCAACATTTCCTCCATTTTTTGATCCATCTACGTAGAGGTGGATGGCCTTAGGTGGCTGCTGAGACAAGGGGCCAAGGAGAGCAAGATGATCAAAGGTGACACTTTCAAGCTCAAGATCGTCTGGCCATTCTTGAAGAAGGTCAAGGTCAATATTCCCCAGTTCAATGGCTGTCCATTGCACTGCCGCAAAATCAATGCATGTTTGAGATGGGGCTGGGATCAGCTCATCGAGGCATATAGGGACTGGCATCGACTCAGGCCGCTGAGTATGAGCCACCAGCTCAGCTGTTTGGCGCCTGGTCATGTGCCTTTGTAATAGCTCGACCTCATCTGATCCTTCTGGAGGATTGATGGAGACAGTTTCCCATTCAAAATCAGTGTCTGCTTGATCGAAAAGCCTCTGTGCTTCAGCCATTGATAATCCATCTCGTAGGCATCGCGCAATGGCTTTGGATGAAAGAGACCGTTTCGCATGGGGAGGAAGGTCAATTCGAATGTAATCAGCATGATGCATGTCAAAAAGGAGATGGTTGGATAGCGGTAAAAGCTTGCCATTGATCCTGACAATGCACTGCTGTTTGACTTGTTTGCAGTAGGCTTGCAGCTTGAGATCTTCAAGAAGGAGCCTTCTGGTCATATCCTTCCTCACCAACGTCGCATGTCGATGTGTCGTGGTGTCAGCCGCATTGTGCTCGTGGAAGACGATGTCAACAAGAACCATACGTCTGGTGTCACCGGTGTCAAGGTCATTGGCACGCAGAACAAGAGCAACATATGTGCCGGCTGCATACAAGTCAGCAGGTCTGTAATTGACCATGTAGATGTATTGGATTTCATGTCTTGCCAATCCAATGACATGTCGGACCTGACTGTAAGTCAAAGGCCAGCTGTCAGTGCGCACACGCGCTGCATGCATTGGGGATTTGAGCTGGAAGATATTGAAGAAACTCGATGTTCATCGCTGTCATAGGTGGACGCCGATGCACTGGAGTCAGTTTCCTCATCTTCATCCTCTGTGAGCATGTGTGCTTCTCGTGCAACTTCAGGAAGATCAGCAAGAGCAGGTGCAGGTCGAGTTTGAATTGGTTGATGTGCCAAAAAGGAGACATCGTCATCACTGGCTGAATCTTGCCGGCGCGGTGATCGGCTTCGTGTTCTGTGTGATGTATGCTGTGGCACATACTCATCTTCTTGCCAGAGAAAATCAAATGGATATCGCTCAAATTGGCCCAATGTCTCAGGCGCCTGCCGTACATGTAGTACTACTGCAGCTCCATCAACGACTGCAGTGCGAGGTTGTGGAGGCGATAGTATAGGGCGCCATCCATAGAAGGCCTGAATAGGCCTATGTCGCACCTGTCTGGAGACTTCTGCATTGTCAATGCATTCCTGTAAGTGCAGTTCAGAAAGGAAAAAACGTGCAATGCGTTGAAAGGCCACTTGTTGATGTGCATGATAGACAGAGCTGAAAAGCACTGCTCTTTCAAAATGCTGTGGAGCTTGTACAAGAATCAGCTGGGCATGGTGGTTCTCCCACTCCGCAATGGGTGGCTCTGGCTCAACAACAAAGAAGCTTACTGCTTGTTGTGGTCGCAGAATGCCTTGCCATGCTTCAGTAAGGGTCTGAGACCAGGTCAGGAAGTCCTCATTGAGTCTAACTGTTCTGGCTAGTCTACATTCCCTTCTGTCGATTCCATGCAGATACCACGTCAGGACTTTGATGTAGCGTTCCTGTGTGCGTGGATCAAAGGTTCCTTCATGGTGAAGAATAACAGCAAGATCCTGCACAAATTCTGGTTGGTTGGCTAACGCATGAGCTTGTGCTTCAGGTGGTCTTCGAGGATAAAATTCATCTCGATACCGATCTTGAGCAGGTCTCATGTGATTGTCGGTGAGATGGTGCTGTTTTGGGTGCATCCAGGTAGTTGATGATGATGGCTGGCTGAAATCGGTTCCAATCTCATCCTCATAGATGTAGTGAACAGCTACATTGGAGGAGAAATTCACTGTTTTGGCTGCTTTGAATGGGTCTTGGGGAGGCACCCAAGCTGGCAGCGGTGCAAAACAGGAGATCCAAGAATCCTCATCAGCATGTTGAACAGGCTCATCGTCCAAACTTCCGCATTGATGGGCAAGGACGTGGGCATTGTGTATGGCCATGAATGGATAAACGCAAACATCATCATTGTATGCTCGTGGATGTAGTGGCCAAGGCGTATAGCTGCAATCTCTGCTTGCTGCACAACCATCTTGCTGATAGTCATAGGCCTCAACAAAGTTGCCGGCGTCCTTGGCAGTGAAGTAGGCTGGCTCCCGATGGTCTTTCCGAAGACAATCACCACCGTTGCCAATTGTCACTTGGTAGAAGATCCAAATGGATCGGCTGAACGAGGCCTTTTGTTGGCCCTTTCGGCACTGGTATCCATGTGCTCCTCGTCGGAATTGATCTCCACCACAGTGGCTTTGTCGGCCTTCTTCAGACACTTGGACAGGAGGTCGTAGACCTGTGTGCGCAGTTCGTCCTCTTCCACATCGACTGCACTGTCTGTCTGATCTTCCTCGTCCAGGGTCGGTTCCACCACCTCCGCAGAGTGGTCGGCTGCAGCTTGCGCTGTAAGCCTCCTCAACTCTCTCCTTGTGATAGTGATGTCCTTCTGGGCGGTCTTGATCTTGTCGTTGTAGCTTCTCTGCTGGTCTTCGAAGGCTTCGACCTGCTTGGATAAGGTCTCCATGAGGCTCTTCATGTGGTTCATCCACTTGCTGCGGTGCTTTGCTTTCGCATCTGAGAGCCTCTGCAGGCTGTCTCGGGCCTTCTCCAGATCCTTTGTGGTTTTGTTCATAGAAGCCGTAAGCTGGCGTCCGCTGTTGGGATCGTGCTTTTCCACCATGCGCCGCACACTGGCTGGCATGTCTTTTTCGTCTGTATAGGCTTCTCGGATCTCTTTCACCATCTCCGCTTGGGCTGTGGCTAGCACTGAAGAGGCAGACGGAGTCTCTTTCGTCGATGCTTCCTCCGGCTTCCACGGCGGTGGCATGGCTAGAGCCGCATAAGGCTGGCCCTTGTTCTTGTTTTTCTGCCTTCGTCGTCCTCTGCCTTGTCCTGCAGGTTTTGCTGAGCCACTGCGTCCCCGATCGGGATAGGTTGTGGATCCATCCCAATGCCATCCAGTGTACTGCTCGTTTTTCACATGCGGAGATCGTCCACGACTCTTCGGTCTGCGCGACGGATCCCGCTCTGGCGGCGTGAAGCTCAGATCCTGCATCTTGTTCCAGTGGCCTCCACAATGTGGACAATGCGGATGCCTTCCACTGAGAACTTTCCAACAGCGCTTGCACCTCCATGATTCCGCCATCGTTGCTGGTACCTGGGCAATGAGTCTGCGTAGGTGAGCAAGGTGTAGGCGATCCACAGAATGATGCGCTGAGAGGGTTCGAATTGCTTGCTTGATGCGGCCGGCAGTGAGCGTGATGTGGCCTTGTCGATGGAGCCACAAATTCCTTCGAACTGCTGCACGTTGGCGTCGCTGTCTGCGACGAAATGTATTGGAGCTCAGAATGATTGCAAAAAGATCCAAGGATGTACAAATATACGACCAGGATGAACATAAACTTCGCCAGCACTTCGGCAAGGTAGAAGAAATATGCCAGGAGGAAGGGGGAGAAGCTCAACCACGCTTCGCAAGCCCGATCGTGTGCACAAACTCAAGGATGTAGATCGCCAGGGCGTGCCAGTTCAGCGATTAAGATGTCAAACTTTCTGAGCAAAGGTGTTTTGACCAGCCCAGGGTCAAAGAGCACAATTGGCCAAAGCTGCAATGCTCACCAAATGCAGAGCAGCTCGCGGGCGAATGGCACCCGCTAAGGTAGCTGGCGGGTCAGAAACCGGACACCCTACTCACTGTCAGGGGGGAAAATCTTCCTGACAAGTGAGCTTACAGCCAGAACCTTAGTTACATATATATATATATAAAATAGCTATACTATATAGTTTGGTTCGAAACCCATGATATCCTCATTTTTTCCGGCGAAGTCACCATTTTTGATGCCATGATGCCCTGCATTTTCAGCCATGAACCATGTGGATTTTATGCTCCGACCACCGAGGATTGTGAATGCGAAGGAGGTGCTAGTGGTGCCTGGCTATGGTGCGCACTGCGATTTTCGGATTTTCGTGGGTTGATGGTCGCTTAAAATCCTGCAGCAGTTGGAAAGTCTTAGGTAACTATGAAACACCGTTACTGGTTGGTGGTTTGGAACATGAATGGATTATGACTTTCCACTACTATTGGGAATTTCATCATCCCAACTGACGAACTCATATTTTTCAGAGGGGTTGAAACCACCAACCAGATTAGAATGTGGGATAAACATTCTATCATCTGTGTCTGAACATACTCATAAACAATGTGTTTCTAATGTGGTAAATTTAAGAAATGGGTTGATGTTTATAACGATGGGCTTAGAATCATAACAATGGGTTGATGGTCGTTTATAATGTGGTAAACCCAACGTCATAAACAAGGTAACGTCGTCCGTTGCGGTCCCGCTGATTTTGCTTGTTTTGACAACAAGCATCTTGCTATTTCGACAACCCCTACGCCATGTTCAAATGCCTTGCGTTTTACAGCACTTTGTGTCCATTTTGTGCTATTCACAATGGGTTTTACACGTCCATGTGCAAAACAGCGGAAAAAAACACATGGAAACCAGGACTATGTTAGGATCGTGTTGCATACATGATAGACCAGACATAGACACATACCTTGCATACTTGGACATGTACACTGATTTATATATATATATGCATGTATATATATATTTATATCCATATATATATATGTGACTTGACACACACACATGCACATATATATATATACATACATATTCATAAATTCCAGACAATCAGAAATATCTAGACCTACAGGAAAGCACATCTCTGACACTGCACCACCCCAGACCCAACCCCATCTCTGGCGTAAGATCACAACAAGTCTTACATCACATCACAACGTCATTGCAGCACCACCCCAGACCCAACCCCATGATCACGTACATCGTACAAAAATGCATGAATTCCCCGGGCCGTATTGGACGACGTCAGCATAAACAACTGCCATTTGGGGATAATATTTACCCCCCATTTGTGGTAAGTCATGGGGGATGGTTTATGGCAGGCCTCACCATGAATTGCGGTCTGCTTTGGGGAAACCGCCAAGATTGTATTAAGGTGTCATGCTTTAATCCCAAAACTGGGATTAGAAAAAAACATCAGCTCAAATTGGGCTTGCGTGAAAACAAAGCGACACTCAAAGTCTTCCAGATCAATTGTGGTCTTGTTTTGTTTTCAGCCGGATGGAACAAATCAACAATGTACATCAAGGGTAGCAACAAAAAGATACACAGGCTGGAGGAGGTTCTTTTTGAACGTTTTGAACTATTTAGAGTGATGTGTTGTTTTGCATCTCCCGTGCGTTCGCCTGCGTTTGCACATGTTTTTTCTTTGGAACTTTGTATCCAATTAATCACTATTTTTGCAATGAAATGATGGAACACATGTCAGTTTTTCACCATATTGCCACCAGTCTGGGACCATACTCGGCCACCTAGACACTCCAATTACCCCTGAAAATGGGGAATCATTGTATCAATGGATTGGTTTAAGGGAAAATCTTAACCGGAAACCATAGATTTTCCCATTAAACATGGCGGTTTTAGAGCAGCTTTCAACAAATTCTGGCAAGAGGTATGGCCATGGCGCGTGCTCAAACGCCCATGGGAGAATTGGCCTCGATGTTGCGAAAAAACAACATCATCCTGAAGTGCCCTGGTGATTTGAATGGCAACTCCATGGTACCATTGCCCTGGAAAGTGAAAGTTGACCATCCATTTCAACTATGGGCCGCCTTGGATTTCACCAACAGCTACGGTTTTACCATGAAGCAGCTAGGTTTAAATAGGAAAACAATGCGATATATAAAGGTTTTTTTAAGCACCAAAACCATGGGCCATATTTTTCGATTCTTTAGATGCCCAATGGTGAGATGTTGCCGACCAATCATACGTTGAACTCCTGCGTCTTGATGGAAAGTTATGGATTCTTCCCATGGAGTTTGTGACCAAACTGAAAAAACACCAGGCTAGTAATAGCCAAATCATCATCAGGATGTTTATCATCTATTTCTATGGGCCATGGTTTCCGTAGCAAACTGTTAGTCACAACCAGCGGGTATTTGGTGTTCAACCAAGATGGAACAGCGTATTGGGCAAAAATCGGGTGTGGAAAAGATTGTTCATGTTGGATATCGCCTGTTAAATTTGTTGGCATGGTGGTATCTTGACACGATCTGGGTAAATGCCCATGACATATAACTTGGGGTTGAAAAATCTTCAGGAAAGTGTGAGATCTTACCGGGAACCCATGAAATTCCTGTGGTTTCTATACTCGGTGAGGCCCTCCAGCAATCCAAGCTGGCGATGGAGAATTGAAATGTCCACATCTAGATCCGCAATCAAACATGGTTTGCTGGAAATTTCCCTCCTTATCTATAGATGTTTTTCCAATAAATAGATAGATAGATAGATAGATAGATGGATAGATAGATAGATAGATAGATAGATGGATAGATAGATCGATCGATCGATAGATAGATAGATAGATCGATCGATAGATAGATAGATAGATAGGATGGATGGATGGATGGATGGATGGATGGATAAGATAGATAGACGGATGGATGGATAGATAGATAGATAGACGGATAGATAGATAGATAGATGGATGGATGGATAGATAGATAGATAGATGGATGGATGGATAGATAGATAGATAGATGGATAGATAGATAGATAGATGGATGGATAGATAGATGGATGGATGGATAGAAAGATAGATGGATGGATAGATAGATAGATGGATGGATAGATAGATAGGTGGATGGATAGATAGATAGATGGATGGATAGATAGATAGATGGATGGATAGATAGATAGATGGATGGGTAAATAGATAGATAGATGGATAGATAGATAGATAGATCGATCGATAGATAGATAGATTGGATGGATGGATGGATGGATGGATGGATAGATAGATAAGATAGAAAGATGGATGGATGGATAGATAGATAGATGGATGGATGGATAGATAGATGGATGGATGGGTGGATAGATAGATAGATAGACGGATAGATAGATGGATGGATGGATGGATGGATAGATAGATAGATGGATGGATAGATAGATAGATGGATGGATAGATAGATAGATGGATGGATAGATAGATAGATGGATGGATAGATAGATAGATGGATGGATAGATAGATAGATAGATCGATAGATAGATAGATAGGTAGATAGATAGATCGATAGATAGATAGATCGATAGATAGATAGATCGATAGATAGATAGATAGATAGGTAGATAGATAGATAGATGGATAGATAGATAGATCGATAGATAGATAGATAGATAGATAGGTAGATAGATAGATAGATCGATCGATAGATAGATCGATCGATAGATAGATAGATCGATAGATAGATAGATAGATAGATCGATCGATAGATAGATAGATCGATAGATAGATAGATAGATAGATAGATCGATAGATAGATAGATAGATAGATCGATAGATAGATAGATAGTTCGATAGATAGATAGATAGGTAGATAGATCGATAGATAGATAGTTCGATAGATCGATAGATAGATAGATAGATAGGTAGGTAGATAGATAGATAGATAGATCGATCGATAGATAGATCGATCGATAGATAGATAGATCGATCGATAGATCGATAGATAGATAGATAGATAGATAGGTAGGTAGATAGATAGATAGATAGATCGATCGATAGATAGATCGATCGATAGATAGATAGGTAGATAGATAGATCGATAGATAGATAGATCGATAGATAGATAGATCGATAGATAGATAGATAGATCGATAGATAGATAGATCGATAGATAGATAGATAGATAGATCGATAGATAGATAGATAGATCGATAGATAGATAGAT
>Ga0126342_10011837_pt1 | contig 15578 bp, 20 predicted proteins | sample Cyp1metagenome_FD_92528 | JGI IMG/M metagenome (GOLD analysis project Ga0126342, IMG submission 92528) | Coral microbial communities from Lord Howe Island, Old Settlement Bay, Australia - Cyphastrea 1 metagenome | ecosystem: Host-associated > Invertebrates > Cnidaria > Coral ...
ATAGATAGAGATAGATAGAGATAGATAGAGATAGATAGAGATAGATAGAGATAGATAGAGATAGATAGAGATAGATAGAGATAGATAGAGATAGATAGAGATAGATAGAGATAGATAGAGATTGATAGAGATAGATAGCGATAGATAGATAGAGATAGAGAGCGATAGATAGATAGAGATAGAGATAGATAGATAGATAGAGATAGATAGAGATAGATAGATATAGATAGATAGATAGATAGACAGATAGACAGATAGATAGATAGATAGATAGACAGATAGATAGATAGATAGACAGATAGACAGATAGACAGATAGATAGACAGATAGATAGATAGACAGATAGACAGATAGACAGATAGACAGATAGACAGATAGACAGATAGATAGCTAGATAGGTAATGATAGGTAATGATAGGTAATGATAGGTAATGATAGGTAATGATAGGTAATGATAGGTAATGATAGGTAATGATAGGTAATGATAGGTAATGATAGATATCGTATTTGTGATTATTGTTTGTATATGTGTCCGTGAGGATCCAAGTGTGTAACACTAATGTGTGTGTGTGTGTCTGTGTGTGTGCGCGTGTGCACGCACTCAGTAGAATAGATTAGAATAGCATATGTAAAAGTAGGATAATGTAGCTACGCACGTGGAACCACAGTTGTGGTTAGTGACCACTACTTATTACCAAATACATCTGCAAATATTTCTAATTGAGAATGTATCTGTATCATTCTGTATCTATGTTGTGGCATGTTGTGGCATGTTGTGGCTGTGAGGTCCGTCGTGTGTGTGTGTGCGCGCAAAGTCATGGGCATATGGCGGTGTGACTGTGTGACGACAAGTCAACTAGCAAATAGGAGACCTACTTGAACATCATATGAGAGTCATACACATCTGATATATGTCCGGCACAAGTCGGCACATGTCGAAAATATATGAAAATATGAAAACATATGTCTGAAAATTATGGGAAACCCCTACATGTGCCGGTTAATCCTCATTTTCCATATTTTCCCGATCAAAATTGTACGAGTAAATTGGGGGTGCAGTTATACCGTACACTCCTTGTTCAGATACACCCACATGAATCATCATGAATCCACATAGCTTCAAGCTTCAAGCTAGTTTCAAGCCCAGGAACGAGATTTTCAAGGTCCTGCATCCCCCTCGGTGACCGCAAACTTCAAGCTTTTGAGTATTTTGATTTTTTTGGGGGACCATTTGGGACCTCTTGTGTAGCAAACGTGTCAGTTGAAGCCTTTTTTGATCTTTTTTGTTCCGAAGAAACATTGAAAATCTGAGACTAGGGCTTCTGAGGATGACTACCGACATGAGCAGCCTGTGATGCCATCAGCTACACCAAGGGGTGGGAGGGGGCGCCCTGGGCTACTTTAATGGGACCTGCTGAAATCACTTTTTGGGGCAGGGAAACACTCTTTGGTCAATCAAACGGGGTGTGTTAATCCAGGGTCGGCATTATCAAAGACTGAGTGAGAAATCTTCAGTTTTCAAAGCGCGCCGACCGGGGTTTGCAAGACATTGACAGCGACTGGCTTGGACAGTGCTGCGAAACGCCCCACGGTATCAGTTCGGTGCATAATCATACGTGATGTGCATGTCAGCGCATGTCTGTTTTCAAGATCTTCAAGATTCTTCAAGATGGCCGAGTCATGACTTTCATTCCAGTCATCCGTTCCAATAGCGCCAAAAGGGCACTTCCTCCCAGGGCACCGAGGGGACTTCGATCCATTCCGTGGGCACGGTGCCCTCTGGGAGGTTAGCATCCTTGGCCACCCAATCCCAGAAGTTCTTGCCATACGGGATGTTATCTGAGCACTGGTGCATAGAAATCACCGGTAGGCCATAGCCATGTGGCACGGTCACGGTGCAGCGGTGGCTAAGCATGGGAATTAGTGGATAGGTCTTGGTGGCCAACTCAACGGCTTTTTCCACCGTCTTTTCTTCTGGAGGAGCCCACCTCAGTGAATGAGTTGTCTTTTCTTCGTGGCTCCCCGAAAATCCCGAAACAAGTGAAAAGTAACATCATATTAATCACTTTAATCCTTTCAGGTAGGGACCTTTTTTTCCCAAAGCCTGAAACTCATACACACTATAAAATAGATTTAAAAATAACATAAAATAACTATATCATATACAACTATAAATAAATAAAGGAAAGCACAGAAAATCAAAGCATGAACTAGCTACTCACCCTCGCTCCAGTAATCAGCCTCTTCTGGAGTGCAGTGCCATCGGATTTGAGAGGCGACCGAGTCCATTTCGCTGCCAGCTAAAATCGATCCCGAGGCCAAGGTGTGCCAATCATGCCACCCTCCACCCACAAGGACGCCAGCCTGCAGAAACTCCAGGAACTCAGGGGGAAATGTGAAGCCATACCTCTTCTCCAAAGCCACCACCTCATCATCAGACAGGCCCTCAGTCAAAGTAACGTTCCCTTTTTTCGCGCAACTTGTAATGGCCTTTTGAATTGTTCGAATCTCCGCGGATCTGTCCTGTAAAACCACCTGAAGTTCATAGTTTCCTTCCACCAAGCCCTTCTTCTCCAACTTCTCCGGCCCCTCCAAGGCCTGCTCTTTGAATGCCAGCTGCACGGCGCGCCAGCGCAGCTGCAAGGCCTTGGCCACGAGGCGACGCAGCTCGTCGCAGCTCAGATCGCTGGGGACGGCTTCGGGGCCCCAAACGCCTTCGCCGCCCAACTTCACGGCCTCGAGCGTCACCGTTGCCGGGGAAGCCTCCGGGGAAGCCTCCGGGGAAGCCTCGGGCGCTTCGGCTTCCGCCATGGCACAACAGCCTGAGAACATGGAACTGTTCAAGACAAGAGCCAAAGCTGCATGGAACAAAGATTCGTGATGATTGTTTGGGTGAAGTGGTCAGAATATGTCAGAAATTGTCAGAATAGACAGTTGGGAGATGAGAAAAGGGCATGCGCATGCAGAAACATTCACACCCCATGCCGACAAGTCGTTGGAGCATCATGCAAACCGGGAAAATGTTTGAAACAAAGAGAGGAAACTTACCAACATCCAGGCTCTGTTTCAAAGTTTGAGCACAGGAGAATCGCTTCACCCCGCCTGTACGGATGCTGCATACATGCCTCCAGGCTGACAAGATCTGACAAGACTGCAGCATGTGATGCTTTCAGTTTGGAAAGAATGAGAGAAGACTCAGGAACCTACCCTTCAAGGTTCACTAGCTATCATCCACTTGCCTGGTCAATGATGTCTTGGCATTGCAAACCTTCTTGCCATCACTGCTTTTCTTGGGTCTGCTTTTGCTAGCTTTGCTTGCGAGAGCTGGTCCCTTCGCATGCCAAGCAATGACCCCAACGACCAGCCCCCTTGGCTCAGTCGCGAGTGAGAATTGATCGGCCAAAGTGGTCGCTGTGCCGCTGCTTCAAACGGCCACGACTGACGTCGAGACTCTCGTCGTGTATGGGGAGCACTCTTGGCACGCAAGTTCGGGTGAGGCACTCCACTTCTCATGCCATTGATCCCCATAGTACTTCTGGTACTCCGCCATCTTGTAGACCTGGTCATCTTCCGCGAGCCGCAGCTGGGTGGCTTCGGGTCGACTTTGGTACAGTGAGGCCCAGGAGCGGCCGAAGTGCCGGGAGAACTGGTCCGCGGTGTAGGCGCGGCGATCCGTGGACAGACGCTTCTCCATTGGGGACTCGATCCAAGCACTGAGCCAACCTTCACCGTAGTACCTCAGCGGATGGGGTCACAGTCACCCTCTGGCCTCTGGTTGAAAATATGGGGAAGTGTGGGAGGAATCTGGTCCAATGTTGGGCCCCTATCAACCAACCATTTGAATCGGATGACGGAAGGTTTAGCTGGGATATGCTGAGATTTTTTCAGCTCTCCAGAGTCGAAGCTCTGAAAGCTATGGTCATTTGTGCCCCAAATCTGATCTCAGGGACTCAGCATCTACCACTCACATCCACTCACCAAGGGTAAAATGAGTGATTTGGAGTCTGAAAGATTGTTGGAGCCATCAATTAACGCGCAGAAAAGCTTAGGGCTTAGTCACTCTGCTGCAATGCCACCCACCGGCAAAGGATCAACATCAATGGGAAAATAATAGTAAATAAATATTGATACTTATTGATAGTAAATAATTATTGATAATGTTGATAAAGAAGCAACCCCACTCCGGCAGAAAAACTTGGAAAGCCTGTGTGAGGCATTAGGAACCAACCGCAAGACAGACAGGTGTTCGTACACATGAAGCACTTCTGAACATATTCTAGAATATTCTAGACATGGAAGATGCTGCTTCAATCATGATTTACGCACCTCTTTTGCATCCAAATCTACCATAGTACTCCAGTGCGTAGCTTAACTGGTAAAGATGAAGACCTGTGTGTAATTATGTATATACAATTATATAATGTACGTTTGTGTCACAGTAGGGCACTGCATGTGTCAGTGTGCATATGTATCATATGTTGTGATTTGTTGAGGCCTGGCGACTGCTGAAACTCGGAAGCAGTGTAGGCTTTTCCATCAAGGGCATACCTTCGCACCAAGCCGTTTAAGTTCTTGGCAACAGACACTTTGCTGGCCTCGATCAAAGCTGCCTGGACAAGAGCGTTCAATTCAGCAATCGCGTTGGTCATGTCTTCTCAGGACATGTCGCCTTGAACCCTTTCATTGGATGTTTTCCTGTTAGATCTTTTAGATTCCCAAAACAAAAACAAGAATACGAAGCTTGGAAACAGTGCCCTTGATAATTCCTTTCTTGAAACATCTTCCAAACCCCGAAGCCCAAAAAGCCGCCGTGGTGCCTGCTGACCCTTCTGCACCGTGGCCGAGAATGTCTCCTTATAACTGGCTGCATCAGCCCCAGCCTCCGCCAGCTGGATGGACTGTGCCTGCGCCAACGCGCGATCGAAGCCCAAACCGTAGTAGCCGTACATCACCTGACGCGAAAGCCCTGCAAGCACCAACCATGGGGTCCTGCCTTCTCTATATTAGTCTGCTTATCTAAATGTACATTCATCTATCTCTCTCTCTCTATATATATATGTGCGTATGTGTTTGCTTGTTGTATTTATATAGTGTTATATTTTGTTATGTTGTATTGTATTATATCATTCATATTACAATATATTATATCATATTATATTATATATACGTATACCTAATACATAGTAATTTACCCCGCAACCCCCAAAAAAAGAACATTCCAAATGAAATATGGACACATGGCTGGCGATCAGTATAGATGATGGCCAATGGTAGGTTTGTTAACCTGTGGAATCTTGGCATTGCTGGCTGTGAACCACTGCGGGGCAATGTCGTTCCTTTAGAATCCAAAACTGATTTTGGCATATTTTGGCAAATAATTTATAAATAATTAACTACCCCTAAATACTGGAGCATAGAAATACGCAGACTCAAACATAATGATACCTGTTCTGAATCTTTTTGGGCGCTACTCTATATCATATGTATATATATATAACTATATATAATATATGTATACATTCCACACATAACACAATTCATAACACGACAATACACGACATCTCCACGTCTCCACGTCTCCACGACGGCCTTGTAGAGTTCTTTGAGGTCATCGGGTTCCGCACGTTTCAGCGCCAAGAGGTGCGTCATGGCCTGGGCCTCGGCCTTCGGCAGCTGCAAGCCGCCGCTCAGGGTGTAGACACCCGACAGGGCCCCATAGAGCTGTTTCCTTAAAGAACACACCACGTTTCGATATATGAAAATATCGGAAAATCCCAGCAAAATCCACTGGAAACTTGGAAAAACCCATGAAGAAAATGAATGTGGAAATACCATGAAAGTCGTGAAATACCTGGAACAAGTGGAGGTGTCCTGCCAGTTTAGCCTCAAACCAAGTCTAGGGTCAGAACAGGACATTTATGATAGAAATTGAGAAATCTGCGTGGCAGAATTCCCAATAGTGACCGGGTGAACCATTTGGAAAACAAGGGGGGGCCGAAAACTTCTGCAAAACCTCTTCCAAATGTAGATACTCCCCATTCAAGGTGGATTTTTTGCACCAAAAATAAATGAAGGGAACATCAAGTAGTCGAGAAAAGTCTTAAACAGCCCTGGAAAACATAGCGTACCATCATTTCAGTCGCCACTGTGTGCCTTTCTCATCGTCACTGGAAATGTATTGGGACCTGGGAGTAGGAAATCCTGCGGATATTGACGTCACTTTGTGGTATTCATGCCACTTTGAAAGAATTTGAAAAATATTGATGCTACTTTTACGGAACCAGACCTAGATGTAAAGTTGCCGCTTTTTGGCGCAAAAGTATGCAAGAGTATCAAAGTGACAAGAAAACAGTCTAACAGTGGCTCAAAGTCTATGTGATCTGCCCGCGAACGCAGATAATTAGATCAACGCATCCAACACAAAATGGAGATGGAACACATCGGATACATCCAAGTTTCAGCTTGTCCGCTTTGATGTGCTGTTCTGCCAGCTCAATGATCTGCTTCCGAATCACCTCCAAGGACAAATCCAGGCTGCTTGAGTCATGCAGGGCATCCCTCAAGGCCTGTAAGGTGCTGATCTCCACGCCACATTTCGCCAGGGGGTTCCAGCTGCGCGTGGCTTCCTGCTGTGCGTCACTGGGAGACATGGCGAGGCCCGAGGAGGATGCGAACCATTCCTCCAACTCCTTGGGCTGTAGCGCCCAGACTGTGCTAAGGCCACCCAGCACCATCCATCGCAGCGTTCTCATCGCCATCTGTTTTCAACAGTGACGGCAAGAGACTATGTTTAAAGCTAAAATCAAAAATGATAGCTTGAAGCTGAATGCTGTGTGCGAGAAGCCTTGGCGGAAAGGATGCAAACATGGCATTATGAGGGCCAAATGCTCAGTTGCCATCATTTGCGGCTATTCTGGTGCATTCAGCGGCTGGTTCCAACATGAAGGATTCAGTTTCAGAACTGACAAAAACTGCGCCTTCACTTTCAGCGTTCAGCAGGCCCATGTAGGAGGCGTATGCCTCGGTGCCAAGAATCATTGATTCCCTGAAGCGATGCCACGCATCCACATCTGCACCTCCGGGTACTGGTTCAAATACGGCATGGCCTGCAACATTGACAGAAGGCCAGTGTCTACCCTCATCAAGCACAACAAAACTCCAATCATCCCTGTTGATCCCTGTTGTTCAATCAGTAACTGCAACAGCCGTTTGGTACCTTTTGGTGATGCCAACACCTGGTATCATGGCGGCGGCCTCGTTCCAGTACTCACCCTTGTGGCCTCACAACAAAAGGCCAGGCTGCAAGTTGGACACACAGTTGGGACTTGTCGCATCCTGCCTGAGTGTAGTAACGCCCATGCATCCTCAGCACCGACCGTCAGACCTCAGGCCATGCTGCTGGTGACCTGGTGGCTCTTCAGAGCCCTCTCCACAACTCTTAGAAAATTGAGACGATCATCATCATCCCAGGATTCCCATGGAAATTCCCATGGAAAACCGGCCCCTTCAAGGACGGTCCAAAATTCCAAGGTCCAAAACAAGCCTCCGACCCGGCGGGACGTGCGTCGCTGCCTGGCTGGAAGTCGTCTCGGCATCCTGGCAGGATATTCCCATGGGAGGAACCATTCGTGGGAGGTACCATTAAGGCATATGATGGAGGATATTCCCATACGCTTTACAAATATGCCATCATATGCCTTTAATATATATATATATATATATTATACAGTGTGTATGTGTTTATATGGTAGCTAGCTCCAATTTTCATCGGTTATTGAAATGGCCACTAAGATCATCTACAGATGATCCATCTGGGTAAACTAACTGATTCCCCGAATCCTAACCATCACTCCAGTGGTGTCACAGCGAGGTCACTATTTCAAGTCATTCAGATCCATATGCACCTTGGGGGGGGAATATATCTTTGGGTGTTCATCAAGATCTATCTGAATTGGGGGGATACACAGATATAAACAGGATGCACGTGAAACGATGTGAACAGAAGGGTGCCAGGGTTTTAACCCATAGCCATCTGGCTAAGTGACTTTAAGATACTTTAAGTAGCCTTGAGATGGTGAAAAGGTGAGTAACAGCTGTGTGATACCCGCCACCTGCGCTTGGGGTCACTCAGAGTGGATGCGATGGATGCTCCGCATGTTCGCTGTGAAAAGGTGAGTAACACTGCTGAGATGATGATCATCTGGCAAAGTAACCCTGAGATGATGAAAGTCGTGAAAGTGTTCATGGATGTTCATGGAACATGGCGGACAGATGTTGATTGTCATAGCCCACTGTAGAACCCAGCCTCGTGCAGCTCTTCCGCCGTGCTCTCGGTACCAGAATCCCAGTCCTGACCAGCCAAGTTGATGGCCGCTATGCTTATCCCTGCATTTCTATTCAAAAGACTTTCCCACTCAACTCCACTCGTAACCCCCTGTTGCGAGATCTGCTCGGTGCCAATCACAAAATGATCATTGGCGCAACGCGGAGTTCCCATGGGTTTCCGGTGTCCTCTTTGCAGAATGCAGGAGCTGCAAGATACACAGGCATCTGGGGGATCTGGGGGATCTGGTGCATGGGAAGCATCGCATCCGGACTCAGTCGCCAGATCCAACGCAATGGACGGTCGCACATCACAACGGACGATCCAAATTCGTGGGCCACAGGGCCTACACTTTTCAAATGTCCTCGCAATGAATACCCCATATATCAAGGGTGAGAAATGGTGATAACCAGAAATGATAGTAAGTGAATGTTAGTGATAGTGATGACTTTCATTACTATCATTCCTATCATTACTAGGATTACTATATATTACTATCATAGTGATAGTGACATACGTATAGTAGAATGTCTAGGGGAAAGTGATCTGTCCCACAGCCGGGAGATGCGAGTGCCAGTTCCTGTGGCCCCCCACATGAAAGTCTTCAGGCCGAAGCCATCTGCGGTTGCCTAGAGCACAGGACCAGATATCATAACCTGTGGTTGCTCATTTTTGTTGATGTCTTATTTTTTTTGATTGTTTCTTGTTTATCAAAAATTAAGGTTGTTCATATTAAATTTAATCCATTCTTCAGGAATTTAGATGAATTATGGGGGTCTCAACATTCGGATCCAGAGCAAATACATCAAATCCTGCTCTGAGATCTCTCATGATTCGCGAGGCCGGCAATTTTTTTCCTTATGATGGGTTGGTGTCAACCCCAGCATTTCGGAATATCCTGGCCACATCCTCGGGCGTGATTTTGGGATTGTCCCGGCCATGAAGGCCCACGATGGCAGGCTTACAGCCACACTGCTCCAAGCCATTTACGAATCCTTGGGAGAACTTCCACCAATCCTTGCGCTGATCTGAAGCCCAAAGAATTTCAATGGGCATGATGTCATATGATGTCCATTCATGTTCCTAGCGTGTCCTATTTTCGAGTGAACCGGGAAATTCAAAGAAATCACATTACCGAATAGCAACTCCAAGGATCCTGCTTGCTAGGTGCGACCCCATCAAACATCGACTTCTTCCTGAAGTTATCTGACTCAAACGCCAGGCGATGTAGCTGAGGCGGCGGTGTGGCTGCAGCTGCTTTGGAGGCGTCCCGGAAGGCCATGACCATCCAATCCTCGCTCTGCAGTAGAAATTCGCGCACGGAAATGGCCGTGCAGTGGTGGTAACCTCAGTCTCAGAGCTTCAAACGCTTGGGCTGAGCAATGACCACTCAATAAGGGTTGCTTGAACATTATCATTATCACTAATTATCACTATTGATAATGTTGGATAATATTGGTACAGTAAGGTAAGGATTGTAATCAGGATTGATGGGGGGTCGCCCTTTGCGGGCTGGTCGAATTCCTATGAATATCACCACTAGAAACTGGTGAAATAAAGAAAAACAGTTCAGCAAATCATATATATATATAATTGCATGAATGTGTTTATAATCATTTATATATATATATTTATGGTCAAAGAAAGACAGAAAGATAGATAGAAGGATACAGATACAGATAGAATGACAAATATCCAAGCAACTTCCTTTGGCCAAGTGCCAAATGTAGAGCGGAGCGCCTGGCTTCAGCACATTGTCGGCCAGAATCACTGCCCGGTCGGACAGCAGATTCAGCTCCTCCATCAAAGCCAGATCGCTGTGAAAGCGGGTTCCCTGCAGGACCAGTTTGGGTGACAGGATGAGGCCCCCATCAACGGCCACACAATGGATGGGAACAATGGTGGTTTGAAGGCACCAAACATTTGAACACTTGGAGTGTATTTCATGTATCTATAGCAACTATAGGTGAATATATTTCAAAACCCTTCCTTCTGGTCCATGAAGACCAGGTCTACCGAGCGCGGACCATACTTCTTCAGCAAATGTGGAATGCTGTCGAAGGAGTAGCCTCTGTGACGGGGGATCCACTCTAATAAACCATCCAAGCAGTGGATCCCATAGTAGATTACTTCTAAAGCATGTTCCCAAAAGATTCGACTTGCGTTTTTATGTGATCTATTTATTTACCGTCAATCATTCCGAAGAGTCTAAATCGTCAAGAATCAAATATGATATGTATATATATATATATATATCGATAGATAGAAAGATAAAATAAAATAGGGTCCAATATGAAATATGATTTAAAATAAAAATAAAAAACATATAAAATCATATAAAATGCTATGAAATCCCAATTGGCTCCCAGTGGCCGGTCCACACATCCACCACCTCCGACAGCCCCGCATACTCCAACATGTTCCGCACCAGCGTCACGTGCAGCGGGTCCACCTCCAGGCTGGCCACCTTGCCGCCGTGGTGCCGCACGGTGCGGGCCACGTTCATGGCGGAATAGCCTACATAGGCCCCGATCTCCACGGACAACCTGAGCAGCTGGGGTGGCTGGGGTGGAAAATGATGTGTTTCGATGTTGTTCGTCCCGCCTTTCCGTTGGTGGGGAGTCCACGTGCGATCAGCATCGGCATCGGCATCGGCATCATCATCATCATCATCATCATCATCATCATCCCCGGTTCTGATCGGTTTTGTGGGTGGATATCTTGAAAACAACTGAAGCACCCACAAAGTCAACCAATCCTCATCCCCCATAGATCCCATAGTGCTAAACATCCGATCTTAGACCAATCCCCACCTGGGCTTGGTCAATCGTGCCACCTCCTGTACCACCGTTCCTTTCTCCCACGCCGTAATCTTCAGCCAGAGTGAGCGCGACTCGGCGAAGCGCTCGATGGCGGCCATGCAGGCGTCGGGATCTCCGGGAGGGGCGCCACACAGCACGGCATGAAGGGTCATGAATTCCTGGCGCATGAAAACAGTCCGCAAATGTCCGGAACATATCAGATTCAGTCTGAGTCACCATCCCAAAGTTTGGCGGAAAATCGGCCTACGTACGGGGATAATCATCCAAAATGGAAATAGAATAAAAAATTGGGATCATTCTCAAGAAAGAGCACAGGCAAATGAAAAATAAAGAGAACCAAACATAGACGCTAAACCCACACCCCAGCTTCTCGCGTGTAAGCGTGTGACCCTTCATTTTGCCTCGTGGCTGCCATGGGGTGAATTCCACTAACCACTGGGGCTTCCCACTCCTGGCTATCGAACCCCCCTGTGGAGTCCAAAATCTCCGAAGCCTCCTGCAGGGCGCCACATTCAGCTCCCAAGCGTGCCACCAGAAGGGAGGAGACCACCGACCAACGTCGGGGACGGCACTCCTTCAAGGCCCTTAAAACACCAAAGGCCTGCTGAGTCATGCCTCTTTTCCACAAACGGATGGCCAAAGAATTGGCCACTGCAGCTTGCATTCGACAGTCAGCGGATTCTTCAGCCATGACCTTGGATTTGCTGGGAGGCGGCTTCCAAGAAATTGATGTTCCCTATGGATTTGTTAAATTCAACGTCCCATTGGGAAAATTTACCAAAAAAAACAAAATGTTGAATTTAAATGTCCCATTGGAAATAAAAAATAACCTAAAGATACCTTATGCAAATCCAGGTGACTTCAAGGATCCTGATCTCCCTCTCCGCCTCGTCCCCTTGTTCCGCAGCCATCACCGCAGCTGAGTAGCCTGAGGCGCCAATGCCCAGACCCACCAACCTAGTGGCGTTCAGCAACTCATCCAAGCGATGCGGCCGTCCCGTGCGGAAGCAGGCGAGAGCCATCATGGACAAGGCGCGACTACCCAGATTGGGGCAGACCTGTGGCAAACATACCTGGCCAGCGGCGAGGGCAATGAAAAAACAGAAATATATGATGTCGTCAATCGTGACCATCCCAGGTAGAAGTGAAAAATATTGGAAAATATCGAATATAAAAGATATGTCGAAGTGAAACCAGCATCCCAGCAGCGAAGACATATCTTGAAACATCAACTTAAATATGAAACCGCTATAAACATCCTGATATAAACATCCATAAACCATCATAAACCACCAAGCCAGCAACCCGATCTATCGCCAGGTCCAGCAAATGCTGCTCCTTCATGCCCAACATCGCCAGGGCCCACGATGCAATGGCCAGGTTCCCAGCATCGAAACGATGCACGTGCTCTGCAGCGCTTTCAGCGATGCTGCTGAGGATGCCAGGAGGGCCAGGCAGACGCAGCGTGGCAAAGGAGTATAACAAGTTGGAGAAATGGATCGGATCAAACCTGGTGGAGCTTTTTGAAAGAAGTTTCAAGAAATGGCAGTGTGTCAAAACCTTGTACCCCTGGTGAACATCAAAATAGCTGGTAAATGGATGTTCATCCCCCTAAAAATGTATCTATAGGTATTGACCCATACCCAAATGTTGAAGCTAAAGCAGCTAAAGCCCTTGGTTGTTGAAGCATTAAGAAGTGAGGTTTCTCAGGTTCCTCATCCAGTCTCCCCTCATCCATGCCAGGGTGGATCCCTTTTTAGGATCGATGGATGTCACTGGGGATTTAACATCATCCCAGGCAGGGTGTCTACCCGGGTAGACAAACAACAAGAACTACCCTCTGGTAAACTAACATAGCTATTGAAAATGGCCATTTATATTGAGTTGTCCCATTAAAAATGGCGATTTTCCATAGTTATGTTAGTTTACCAGAGGGTAAAAACTGAAACCACCAAACAGAAACTTCTGGCGCTGGTTGTAGCATTCCCTCGCCAAAGTATCCATTGCAGCTTTGTGGATGAAACCAACTTTGCAAAATCCCCATGTCGTATTGGTAAGGTCCTGTGGGTTGAACTCCTTCAGGACTTCTGGCTTTGTCAGATACATCTCACAAATCCTGAGGTCTGCGGAGACGTAGGAGCAAAATATCACCAGCACTATCAGCACTGCTACTCAGTGGCTTCAGGAGTTGCCAAGATCATACCCACAAAAATCAGCAATAATTATATAAGATATATCAAAAAAGCTGCCTGTAATCTTTGAGTGTCTTGGAAAAAAGTTCGTCGTCTCTAAAGCCAACTGTGCAAAAAGACCAAATCACATTGCAAACGTCAATGGGCCGCAGCTCATCATTCATGTGCCCAGTCAGTGCAGAAGACAGTGCCTCGTAAGCATCCCCTTCCCGAAAATCGGCCTTCCCAAACGAATAGGAAATCATGGTCAGTGATCCAAGGGGAAAGGAGTCAGCCCGCAGAACCACAGGAACTGCCAGCTTGGAATAGAGATCCAGCCTTCGATCCCGATTTGGAACAGAAGTCAGTGCCCAGGCAGCTTTGGAAATACTGACTGGGTCACAGACTGCAAGCTTGTTGTTGCAAAGGGAACTGGCAGCTTCTAAGAAGAGAGGTTCCTGCTTTGCATCCAGGGTTGCAAGGGACCAAATCACATTAGCCGAGTCTCGTGCCGTAAGGTGGTCTAAGGACGATTGTAATTCCTTACAACTCCTGACCCACCTTGGATCTGCTCGCAGGGAGGCGATGTTCAAGCCACCCCCTTTCTTTTTGCAATGAGCAAGTGCATATAACAGATTCGCCCAATTTGGCGCATCCATCACCTGCGCCTGCTGCATTGCAATGTCCAGCGCCTGGTTCGGAGTGCTGGCCGCAGCCAAGTCTTTATCAAGCGCGTAGCATTCATTGCTTCGCGGCGGCCTCTTTGGCATCACGAACACGTTGCGCCCCGAGGACATTTGCTCGGCCAAATCCTCAGCCTCCCTCTCTCGGACCTCTCGGAGCTCGCGCTCCCGGTCGTTCCGGTCATCCGGGCGCTTTGGCCGGCCTTCGGGCGGGCTGAACCTGCTGAGTTGGGGACCTTTGCCGTAGAAGGAAAGGCCTGAAGCTGAAAGCCCTGCAACGGAGTCCGCCGCAGACGCCACAGATGCCACCTCTACGGCATCGTCAAAGCAGCTGAGCTCCTCGGCACTGTACCACTGGCTCGAAGTAGCGCTCCGCAACCCCACCCTTTGCCTTGGCTCTGTCGCCACCTCTCCGTTCCTGCCATTCCGCGCAACGCTAAAGGATGCATAGGCAGACTTGAGCATGGTATGGCTGAGGTGCATATGCAAGTTGCTGCAACTGGCTGTGATCCATACCTTCAACCTAGCATATGCCAGGAGATTGGAAAACCAGAGAATCTTCGATCACGATTCCTTGGCCTCCTGGAATTTGGGCGGGTTCAAGAAGTGCAGCAACCATTCTGTTGGAACTGCCTGCCAAATCAACCCAATGGGCCGGTTGCTGCTGGCACAACTGAATTCCGATGAACTCAGGGCTGCGACCTTCTCGGACAAGGGCCGCGAGTAGTTCACGGGATCGTGTTTGATCTTGCGGCAGTCAGTCTGCCCTCAGAAATCGTCTGATGTTGACTCACTACAAAATTCGATAGTCTCTCTCTCTCTCCCCATTACCTTCAGACAAACTTCAATAATAGTTCAGCATATTTCAACCATGTTCAATCGTGGAAATCATAGTGTTTCAGAATTTTGTTGAGTCATACCACAACCTGTTCAATGATGGGGGATCACAGGGATCATATTCGAAAGGTGCGAAAGATTCCTGTCTCAAAAAATTGAGGCCCTCGCGATGGAAGAAGGCACACAAGTGGGCCCGGGGGCACCTGTGCTCAAACATGCCAGGCATTTTTAGTGCCAATAGTTTGATCTCGCTGCAGGGAAAACATCACTTCAATAAAGACATACCTGCTTTTGGACAAAAACGCGCGCGTTTCTTATAACAATCAGAAAAGCATAGTTTTTCAGATTTCAACCCTCCCAAAACAATGTTTAGATGCCACAGGCGTATGTGTATATATAATATATAGTATAGTATAGTATATATATATATATATATGCGTTTGTGCGTAATATGTATGTACATACGTACGTACGTACGTACGCACGTACGTACGTAGGTAGGCAAGTCCTAGGTAGGTAGGTAAATTAAAAGGTAGGTAGGTATGTATATACGCATGTATGTATGTTTGCATGTATGTATATTTGTATATACATATTTATTTGTATATACATATATACATTTATCGAAGGAAGTTTAGAAGTGAAACTTCCGACAATATGGACAGTTGAAAAGCAGAGGTGAAAAGAGTCAGAAGAGAAAAGATCAGAAGAAAGAAGATGCAGATGCGCGAAAAGGTAGGAA
>Ga0126342_10011838_pt1 | contig 15577 bp, 15 predicted proteins | sample Cyp1metagenome_FD_92528 | JGI IMG/M metagenome (GOLD analysis project Ga0126342, IMG submission 92528) | Coral microbial communities from Lord Howe Island, Old Settlement Bay, Australia - Cyphastrea 1 metagenome | ecosystem: Host-associated > Invertebrates > Cnidaria > Coral ...
AAACCCGAAACCCGAAACCGACTCTGAAGACTTAACTTCCCCAGGACCGATCGAAACCCGAAACCCGAAACCCGAAACCGACAGTGAAAGTTGGTTTCAAGCGACGAAACCCGAAACCAGAAACCCGAAACCCGAAACCGACTCGAATCCGACTTTTGGGTGGCTCTCCGGATCGGAACTCGAACCCCCCTAACAGCCATAGTCACCTGGACATCCGTCCCTGTCTTTCCGCAGCCAGAGTGCTTGTTTGACTGTTCAGCCTGCAAAATCACCAGTTCTTATGAGGTAAGTCGAGAGCGGTCATCATTCAAACGTCATTCTTCGCTCATTGTTCGCCTATCTTCGATCAACTCGACATTCCTATGACATTCCTTCATATTTGTGGTACATCAGCTGTGAGTTTGGCAGGCTGGGTAGCTGAAACCGGTGCCAGATCAGCTCCTTGAACACAATGCTCCGGGAATGGCCCTTTCTGCTGAAGAAAAGAACAGTGCTTCTTGGGATGATAATCTCCTTAGATGCTCTGTTTGTGTGTAGTCAGTGTAGTCAGTGTACTCAGTGTAGTCAGTGTAGTCAGTGTAGTCCATGTCTGCAAATGTCTGCACCTTCAAAATCACCAAATTTAAAACGCGAGATGGGTGATGAAAATCACCAAATCTAATGCCTCCTGGGTTTGCCCATCCCTTCGGCTCGAGCGGCGATTGGTTAACAGTTTCTGTTTCTGCCAAATTCATAAGCCACTGTCACTCACTATAGTGAGATATAATGAGATACTATATATTTGAAAGGGCAAAGGGCCAATATGCAAGCCAAAGCAACTGGTGAGTACAACATCTCCTCCTCCTTGGCATGGGCAAGAGTTGACATCTTCTTGAAAATTCTTTTGAGAAACCCTCGGCTCAGTGGACAGGTCGTTTTTTACCGCACTCATCACTAGACCGACAAGAGATACATGGAATTCTGAGGGAATTCTGCCGCCATAATGGTTGTTTGCCTTCTGCCCCCACTCCACAGAGACAAGTTGCACTCTGCAGTTCAGAAACATTTTCGCTGGTACCAGGATTTGAGACCTCCAAAATTATTATCTCACATCCCTGTTCATACTTGCAACTCACCGTGGCCTAGATGTCGCAGCATCTTGAAGCAATCAATCAGTCGAACACGTATCTGCAGATCATCATTTTGCGGAAAATTCCTTCGGAACCAAATACAGTGTGGTCACAAGCACTACCTGGGGTATCTTGGGTACCAGCCTAGGCGTTCAAAATGGGGTTCAAAATAGTTGGAAGTCAGGGAGCTTTGTGCGAAGTGCTCTATGAGTTGCACCACTTGAAAACAAATGGAGTTGCCTTCTGCAACGGCGAAGGCACCTGCAGGGCTTTCATGAGGCTTTCGGACTTGCGACTGGCAATGGAGTAAACGAGGTCATGTTCTGTTGCTGTACCACTTGCCGAATGTATGCAAATGTGGTTGGCTGATGTTGGTTGTGGGCCAAACCCTAGCACCATAGTTTCCATCTGATCCATCTAATACAAATACACAAATTATAAGAGTGACAGTCGCTGGTGTGGGATCACACTACAATAGGAACTACTACCATCTACTACCCGTTACTACCCAGGCCAGGGTATCTGTTTATGACCTACAGGCTTTGAGAGCTATGACAAAAACATCTGAGGACTACTGCAGTCCTGCAATGCGAATGGCTCATGATATGACCCCAGGAGGGTAGGATTCAACCGCTTTCAATTTAACATGTTTCCATCGTGGACTTTCAAATATAAAACCCCAAGTGTGTTGTCTTCATCGGAAGATGAGCAGTGACTAAAATCTAAACACCTGCTGATGATTTGTGTTTCGGAGCGATGATTGGCCAGGTTTGATCCCCATCCTTGCCAGAGACTAGCACATACTAGCACTAACGTCACTAACAAATCACCAAGTCGTGAAACCTGGAAATGTCTGTCTCTCAGCTGTCCAGAGACTTTTCAAGGCAATCCAATGAGTTCGAGAGATAAAAAAGTGCAGAAAACTGGACACTCCACACCTCCATTGGGATTGATGGGATCCAGCTCCAAAAAGTCATTCCTTGTGACAGACAGATCCCATGTCAGAAATATGGAAATCTTGCATCAGGAATGCATTTTATATGCATTTCATATCATTTCAGATACATGCCAGGAATGCTCAGAACACATCAGGACACATAGTAAATACTGGCCACCTAGTCCAATACTCCTCCTTCTCCACGATTCATTTGAGCTAAAGATATCTATAAAGATAGCTCAGTGATGCTCAGTGTGTTCCAAAATTGGCTCATGGCTCAACCATGGCTTTCCACCCATACAATTTTCCAACCACAGTTTCAACACTCACATTGTGTTGCGAAGTTTGCCCTTTGTTCAAACCATTCCTAGACAAAGTCAAAGGAGTGAGAAATCAGTCTGATAATGTCTGATACAACTACCCTCTGGTAATTTAACATAGCTATTGAAAATGGCCATTTATAGTGAGTTGATTTTCCATAGTTATGTTAGTTTACCAGAGGGTAGCCCAATTGTCCATGACTAATGCTGCAGTCAAAATGCTGCATATCCACCACGAGCAGCACATCACCACGTCCAATCTTTGTGTCCGCGGTGTCTACCAACTCTCCCCATCCCACCTGCACCGTCCGAGAGGCAAACATGTTTACCATCACCCGAGTTGTCACCAAAATAATGGAGATAAATGAAGCAAGAATATGCAAGAACCATATGGCAGTGTGTCAAAACCTTGTACCCCTGGTGAACATCAAAATAGCTGGTAAATGGATGTTCATCCCCCTAAAAATGGTATTAATAGGTATTGATCCATACCCATATAGAACCATGTTCTGGCCAGCGAAGCCCTTCATTTCTCGCATTTCAAAACTGGGCCAAAGATTGGCCATGCTGACCATCGCTGCTGTCGTCGGCGGCCTCTTCTGCCAAAAGCAAGTATTCTGCGAAGATGGGGCTTTGTTCTGCATGCATCCGCCATAGCGACATCGTACTCAATGCAGTCAGAGTTGCAGCCAGTTGTCTGAAGGATTCACTGCGACGTAGCTGGCATCTATCAACATTCTGTCTGACAACATCTCATATCTCACAACACAATACAATCATATCACAGGCTACACTTCGAAGCTTCCCCAAGTACTAAATGGTGAAACAAAGAGAAATCATGTCTGCAATTCCGTTCCTGAGCCCCAAATGCCAACAGACGGAGATCAGCCATGCAGCACGAAAAGATCTGGTAGTGAACTGAAAGACAATTTATCTTCCAACACAGCGGACCTAGAGATCATATGTCACATGTTTCCAGGTCTGTTTAAGTCTGTCAAGTGTGCGAATGGCATCTGCGCATCACACACATCTGTCATGAGTTCCTGATAATGCATCGGAGGGCAGGAAGAATCAGTGGAGTCCAAACGAATATAATGCAAGCAAGGAGGATGTTTCAATTGGTTCAAGAGGTTTCATACTAACTTTGTGTGTTGGATAAACTGCAGCCAAATATGGATCATATGCACCAGAAAGAGACTGGTAAAATGATGTAAACTGTATCATGGTGTTAGAAGCAAGACAAAAAAAACGAAGGAGACTTTGTTACTGTAAGTGGGTTGGCAATGTTGGCAACGTCTGCAAGGCATGCACAATCAAGCAGTATCAAGCAGTATCAAGCAGTATCAAGCAGTCAATTCAGAAGGTGACTTGTTCGACTGTTCGACCCCTGGATTTTCTGCGGCTCCTTTCCAGATCTCCTGCGTCCATTGGTGGCTTTTCATCAGATCTCCTGTTTTGGCTGATCCGCAGCAATCGCAGCAATATTTTCCCGAATGGCCAGGATGGCTTCCTCGATTTACATCGAGATTTTCGGGACATTTGATGCACGAAATCCTCAGAAACAAGGAGAAAACCAACGGTTAAACATGGTTAAACCACACTAAACCACCATGATCATCACTTGACATCCATTGAAAACATGTTCCATCGCAGCCACAATGTGGATGGCACAGCCGGCACAGTCGTAGATCTGCTCACCATGGTCACGAGGAGAGAATTTCCTGAAGAAATGCGATAGGAGTTCACCATTCATGATATTCATGATTGTCGTGAGTCGGAATCTCCCTACGACTAAAGGACCGCAAAGGACTCATTGAAGACACTTGTGGATGAAATCTGAGGTTGAAGAGGCGAGGACTGAAGTTTGGTTTCTTGATGCGATGCAAACACTTCGAAAAGTGGAAAGAGTTGGTGTAGCTCAGCACTTAACCGTTTCGTTTGCTGGTAGGTCCTAGTCCTAGGTGTCTTGAAAAACGATCGAAACTAGCAATTCTTCTTGCCGCTCTTCGGATTCATCCCCGTCGCCTCCTTGCTCATCTCGACAACGTCCAGCAGCACGTCAACATCCACAAAGTCCCCTGAGGCCCACAGGACAGCAAATCAAGCGGTGGCATCATGTGAGCACACGAAACTCTTTGTTCGGTCGTCCCCCATCGGCAGTGAAGATTTCTGTGTTCGACTTTGAAGCGATGAAATGCAAAACAGGGGGGGTATCGGTATAGGGTCGTCCCATAGCGGTAATGAAAGTTGTGCACACAATCATAATCATCATCACCATCACAGTCATTGCCATCATCATCGGCCATCATCATGGAAATAATGAATGATAGTCATGAGTCATGATGAGAATTGCATAAGCATCATAATCATGTATGATCATGTCATATATAAACGAAAACATGATAGCCAAATGAAAACATACCACCATTTTGACGTATTTCCATCGCAAATGGTCATTTCGGCTTGGACATGCATCGATCTGGGTTTCATTTTGAAAGTTTGCAAAAATCTCGCGCTACAGAGCATTCCCCTCATTCAATGCAATGTTTTTCAGCCATGTTGTGCCATTCAATGCCAAGCCAAACGCCAGGGTAAAAGGCAAAACCGACTTGCCTCGGCAGTGAGCGTTTTAAACATTTGAAACATGTCCCATGTTTGGGTGGATAGGGTCAAGCAGCATATGCGCTCAAACCCGTGGCACCAAACCCGCCCACCCAGAAGCTGTACATCAAATCGCCAACGCCGACGTCTGCGGCTGAGTCATGCTGAGTCTACAGTTTGCTCAGCATTCCCGCATTGGATTTCAAAATTCCCGCTGCCTGTGCCATTGAGACAATCAGCCCAAATGCAGGATTACAAGTTGATAGTGTTTGGCCTATTTCAACATATTTCAACGAGACGACTCGACAGCACACGATTGACCCCAAGAGTGCATGGATTGCATGGTGGGTTCTTCAATTTGCGTACACTGATAGTTGGTCGGGCAAACCCTGGACTGTGGAAAGTTGAGAATCTAGTAAATGGCCTGGGTCAAGGCGCGCTTTATCTTTGAGATTCTTTGAGATTAAGAGATACCATGAGATACCTTCACAATTTGCCATTGCACCCACAGGATCTGGAAGGTGTCCCGTTTTAGATTCCCCGATTCATCTCAAAATCCCACCGGGGACAATATGGGACAATGCAGTTGCACGGTATGGTTTATAATTGTTTATAATGGTCTATCCAAGAATTGTCTGCCCATGGGCCTGTGTAATAAACCCATGGGATATATGGGGCCATGGGTTCACATGCAGTGCCTCAGTGACCATGTCTTCAACGATCTTGCGCGCAGGCTCCACTGCCTTGACGCCACCAACCGCTTGTCCGGCTAGACTGTTCACCTGATCACTGGGATCAGCCCGTGCTGATCAATTCAGAACATTTGAAACCACCGTAGTTGGGAAAGTGCCCGTGCATCAATGATCACTTCATTTCTGGAGGCTTCATAAATTCGAATCCAAGCGTCGAACACCACTATTTACACTCGAGTTTCTCTGGTCTGTTTACATGTCCACTCACCTTGACCTCTGTTTTGTTGAAACCCAATGTGCATCATATCATCCAAAAAACCCAAAAAGGCGCACGCAGTAAAAAGATCAACTGGCGCCGAGGCGCAGCATCAAAAATGGCTATGCGAATCTGCTGATCTTCAGATCCAAAGGCTTTGAGGTCATGTTGCAAGGGAACTATCCTTGGCGCCAAGGACGATCGACCTGTCCGACCTGTCCGACCTGTGCTTGAGAAAATTCTTTGATGCTGCAGGGGGGGTGTGCTTTCCAAAGCTTTTTATGTCCCAAAGTGTGGCTATCCATGGCACCATGGGTTAACAGGCCCAGCATCCCCTTGTCACAAAATTCCTTGAGCTTCATGGGATCCTTCTCCCAGCTGCGGATCCAGTCGTTGGGAATCAGCCGCAGAGGTCTTCCTGACAGCACCAAGGTGCGCGTGGTATCCAGACTCTCTGCAGCGATCACCTTGTCCTGGGCATTGGTCAAGGATCACTGAAGCGATGAACTTGGCAGTAGCACAGCTTTGTTCTCTCCAGTCTACAATGATTGTAATGCATAATTACATAGCATGGCAGCATGCAGATTTAAACATTCAAAGGGCATTTAAGCACCTTAGTCAATATTCACAGCTTGAAGCTGACTGGGGACTGGCCGCTCTGTGCCTGGCGCCCTAGAGGTTCAAACATGTTCAAGATGAAAGCCACAGTTGTTTTTTTATGCAGCGCCCAGACACTTTGTGAGACTTTGGTGCGGAGGACTCTTCTGCACAGATGAAGCGGGTACCAACCTTGGGTGAAGCTGAGGTTCCCTGCGGGTTCCCTCCAAACTTTTGCAGGCATCTTAACGGCATCGCAAGCTGGAAAAAGATGGAGGTCAAGTCATGGTTTCTGTTAAGTGACTACCAGAAAACGATGGTCAAACACACTTGGTGGCACTTAAAATCACTTAAATAACTTAAATATCCTGGAGTCAGCAATCGTGTCCTCTAGAAGCAAGAACGTACCGAGACATAAGGTCGCACTGATCAAATCATTCTTGAACAGATCATTAAAACCCTCCATTAATCCATCAAGTTTGGAACATCTTTCCCAAATCTTTAAGTGTCCATCATGTCCCCAATGGCCAAAACACCCAGCAGTGCATCTCAGTGCTGTCAAGCTACCCAAACACCAGCAGCTCCAAGGCTCAATGATGCTGCCAGTCCCCGGCCATCGTAGATGCCCCCAGCAGCGACGCACACCACGGGGGAGCCGAAGAAGTTGCTGCGACCACGGCATGCATCGACCACCTCTAGGTGAAGCTGGTTAGAAGCTGGGAGGGTTGCAGTGTCCCATATTTAGAGTTTATACAATAAATTAGATATAAATAGATTCTATTCTAAACATCCAGTAGGAACTCCTGGTACAAAGCGCGATAGAAAAGGGGGCTCCATAGATCTGGGAATATCTGGGACCTTCCAGCAGCTTGATTTGGAAAGTGAGGCCACAAAATTAAGAAATCGACCAAAACCTCGATGTAAAAAGTGCCAGGACAATCCAGGACATGAGATCAGACAATCAGAGAATGTGAATACATGAACATCGTTGAACATCTTGCAACCGGATCCCTTGTTGACCAAGCCACTTGTGGGATCAAACACATGGTTCCAATATCACCTTGGCAAAGCGCACAACTTACCTCCTCGGACCTCTGCCAAGCACTACCTGTGAAGTTGCCATAAGTTGCCATGACGCCCCAAATTGAAAAGTTGCCATAATCCCCAGATGTTCCCTTGAAACTCTTGCAAAGTCAGGTTTCTGTCCAATTTAAATTAGCGCCAGGTCGTCACATCTAACATCCAAACCGGACTTCAAAATGTCCAATCGCACCATCCTACTCTACTTGGAAAAAGTGACCTGTATGTCCACCTCCTTCTGTACCTTGGGCAATGATCACATCTACCCCGGCATCGAGTGCTTTCACGGTATTGCGCACAGAACCCACCATGTTGGCGATAACAACACCACCTGGCATGGCTCGAAGACAGAGGTGCAGCAGGCCGGATTGCTTGGTACCTGTACCACCATGTACCACCTCTTTCCGAATTGTCTTTTAGGCATGTTTCATGGGATTGTGACCTTTGAGGCAACAAGATGAACAAATATGAACAAGATTGAACAAGCAAAATCCCTGAAAATCCCTTGGCAAAACCCTTGGACGACTCTGAAACTCTTCTCCTCCGACCCGCCTGCATGAAGTTTGTCCACAGCCCACTTGGGTGGCACACCCACAGCGCAAATGAACAATTTGGCCTTCTCGGCAACGATGATGTCTATGAGCTCGGGCAAATGGCCTGCAGTCGCGGTAAAATACGGTATTTACCCTCTGGTTATGACTAACATAGCCATGGAAAATCACCATTTTTAATAGGTAAACCATCTATAAATGGGCCATTTCCCATGGCTATGTTAAATAACCAGAGGGTAAATAAAAAATCAATACGGCTTAGCAATCTTAGCAGCTTCCAACGAAATCCAAGTGGCCATGAGTGTAGTCATGGTTGGTCTTCCGTGCACTTCCACCGATCTGGGGAATGGCCAAATCGACTCCGAATGGCAACGACGTGTCGACCAAGTTCTTCTTCAGCCACTCAATCCTTGAACGAATAGTGAATCAATGGATTGGTTTAAGGGAAAATCTATAAACCATGGTTTTTACCATCAAATATAGGGCTTTCCTGTAAATTTTCCCATCATCCAATTCTATGATTGAACGAATAGTGAAGGAAGTTTGGACAGGCAAAACAAACAAAAACATCGGCAACACTATATACTGTCTGTGGAGATATATGACCATATCTGACCTGCTGAAAACAGTCACGAAGATGGAAACACCATTGCACTTTCTAGATCTTTCTATATCTTTCTAGAATGTTACTAACTCTTGCGAGGCATCCACCTTGCGTAAAATAGTATGAAATAGTTTCAAACGGCTTGAAGGTTCGCTGATCCTGATCTCATGACATGATACGATCAGCCCTGCATCTGCGGTGTCCATAAAATGATTGCACAGTGGTCCCAGGTTCAGTTGTATGTTGTATGTGTCCAACTTCATTGCCGAGGATCTCTTTGGTAAGAACTTTGGGTGTCATTGTCAATCCACCAATCGATCCGATGCCTCCTGCGATTTGCACCGATTTGCCATGGCCAATCCGTCCAAATGCAAATTGTGTATCTTTGCGAGTGATATTTAGGCCTAAAATTTAGGCTCTCCCCACAAAGCTACGGTTCCGACAGGTTTTTGATGGTTTTTGGTCCATTTTTTCTTTGTACCGGTACCAGCAAGAAATATTTCATGCTGTACATCTACAAATCACCAAGTCTCCAACTGCTGCAACAATCTGCAAGAAACGTCCTGCGTTGCTCACTGCTGCCGCCAGATCAGAGTGACTTACTCCATTCATTCCAGCCAGCATGATGGGATGTTGGATTCCCAGCAATTGAGTCAACGGCGTCTGCAACGTAGGTATGGTGGCAGCAGCCATTTTTGCGAAAGAGTCGGGTCCAGGCTCAAGATATTCCATGATGTGATTTCAGCTTCACATGCTTCACTTGCTTCACATGCTTCACGAGCCAGTGTTGTGGGTGTTTCTTTGGAATCACCAAATCCAAATGAGTGTGTCACATGCCTAGTCTCACAATGGAGATGACCTATGATGACTTGATGCCTGAAGATCTCACCATTTCAGCATGGAGTCATGTCCTATCCTACCCATCCTCAGCTGCAAGTTGGCAGTCGAAACCGCAACGAGTTGCAACAGACTCACCGGTTTACCCATTTCGAGTTCGCAAAGTCCAATGCTTCTGTTGGCTGTCCTATTCGAACACATCATATTCATGCACCATCATGCACCATCATGCACCCTTCATGTTCTCCTCCACTGCTTTGGAATGCGATCAAAAGGCTCAACAAAATGTCGCTGGACGGATCTACAGCAGCCACATCAAAAACAGCTGGCCAGATGCGAACACCTTCTTGGCATATGTAGGTATACAAAACTGTAGACCAATGAATGTTCCGAAAAACCTTGACTCTGACCACTACACCACTGCGAAGAAGAGACGGTCTCGGAAGTCAAACCCTGGCCCAGCCACCTGAGGATTAACTTCTTCACGTATCTGCATGTCACGCCAAACGCGGGCTCAAGCAACTGCCTCGGCTTGGCTGACAACTACTCTGAGACAAGATCTGAAACAAGTCTGCTTCAGTGGGCCATCACTGAATCGTTGCCATTTCAGGCAACAGCTTCCATTGTGGGACCCTTCAGAACACCCTTCCCACCCCAAATCCCTGTCCGAACACGGGAAATCTCCGCCAGGGAACTGCCAAGGCCTGGAGTGCCATTTGGTGACCCTGAGCGGCAGCTTTACCTCCAACGGCTGGAAAACTCATCGAGGCACCGGATTTCTCGACGTTTCTGTATCAGCGAAGACCATCAAAGACCTACGAATTGGATAGTACTACAACTGGACCCCAAAAAACACATTGAAAAATGTGTGCATTTGACAAACTCACGCAAAATCTGACATTATTGAAGTCAGAAGCTTAGTACCCCTTTGCTACACGTCCTAAGTCGATCTACTACAAAACAAACTTGAGAAGCTCAAGCTCAAAAAAACCTCGACTTTGTCCTTCTCCAATTCATTTAGTGCGCTTTTGCCATATCGTTTATCTGGTTTTTACTCAACTTTTACTCATCTTTTACTCATCTTTTACAAACAACTTTCAGGTTCCATGGTTCAAAGTGTTCAAACATCAAACGATGCCCTCGAGACTCACCCAGCCTAGCCATTCAGCTGCCAGGCTTGCATCATGTGGGCGCCCAGCTCCACGAAGATAAGCCATGCCTGGAGCAGAATTTCTTCAGCAAAAGTCACATTTCTACAGACTATCTTTACATATTGTTACTGAAATGGTACTTATAACTTATATCAATTATAATCATTATACATCAATCATAATTACACATTATCCTAAGGTTTAAGAATGCCACCGGTGCAGAAGTTCTCAACCACCAGTGTAATGCCAGTGGGCCCTGCAAACCTACTGCGCTTTAGCCACTGAGTCTTGAACAAGAAGTCGTTGAATGGCTGCTATATGTTGCTATACAGCTATCAGTGTTACTATATGTTACATACTATATGTTATTATATGTTACAGCTATACAGCTATATGCTATACGCTATACTGCTATATGTTACTATACATATCATCCAGGTCATGAAGCACCAGCTGAGTGGCCCATGTTGCATTGGGCATTGGGTTCTCCACCTTGGAACCAAAACATGGACATTGTGCAGATTTGTGCAGTGTGCAATCAGCAAAACTGCAGCTTTGAACAAGCAGAAAAGGGACATTGTGTTTGACAGCTCAAGGATGTTTGAAAAATCATGTGAAAAATCTGTACGTTTGTTCAGGGATTGCATCCCAACGAATCTATATACGGTGTAAGCATTGTGGCACGGCAAGAAAAGGATGGCCATGTTCATTATGGGCTTCCCGTCCCTTCCAGTTTGGACTGGTTACAACAGTGCTCTCAGGTCACAGCTTTCAGCCAAGTCTTCCCAGATTTTGAGGGCCTCCTCCACCTTCGAAAAACTGGATCTGACGAAGGATCTGACTGAAACTGGCACGAGAAATTCATGGAAATCCTAAATCCTGGCATGGCCATCTGTGCCAACATTCAGCTCCCGCAAACATCTACAACAGTCACCCCGCAACGCTTGGGATTCTTAATGGAACCAAAGGGGCCATAGTTGTGACTGCGTCCTTGAGGGGAAGACTTCTACCCGTTTCAGCATGGCAACAGCATGGCAACACCTTTGTCAGACATGACCCAGTTTTTCATCAGTCAGCCTAACATCACTCAGATTTATCTTGCTGGCGCCTCACCACGCTGAGCGTGCATGGTGGCAATGTTATTCTTTGCCTGCAGCAAGCATGATGTTGAACCCGACCAAATGATGTTGAATGAAAGGGTATGATAAGTGGTACCACTACTTGGATAATCCAAATGCTATGAATTCAGAGCTCTTGCACCCTCCCCACCCTGAGATCAATCTAAAATTGATTCAAGTAGAAGCAGCAATGCAATGAGTTGCACTCATATAATGTGTCTGCATAATAGAATCAAATAGAAAAAGGAATCCATCTCATCGCATCTCCAAGTTCAGCTTGAGTGAACTTTGTGGTGATTGACACTGATGTCTTTGGCATCCATAATGCAAGATGGGGCACTGTCCAACCCATCTTCAGCTGTCAAATGATCAAAACCAAACATCCCTCAAAGTGTGTCAGCTACAAAAATGCCGCCATCCATGGTTTGTCTCTTTTCCGCCGAGTCCAGGAAAATCAGGAGTCACATTGCTTGAACGGTCCGTGACACATCCCCAAGGTTGGTTGCATCACCACTGCTTTACCCGGGATGACCTACCCGTTTCACCTCAGGATGACCTTGTCTTGCAGCGAAATTCAACCTCACAACGGACTCACAACGGACTCACAACGGACTCGGGGCCTTCTCGGTGTCACCGTTAAAAAAGAGCCAGCCACTGACTGGTACCCGGCTTTGACATGGCCATGGCTGAAAAATCCCTTCTCTCTGAGGCGATCCAGCATGATCCAGCAGGGTATATAAGATAACCCATGACGGATCCATGGTGCTGGTATATTAATGCTAACATGACTGGGGTATATTGATGGGATCCATGGAGCACCATATAGCAGCACCATGGATCCTATGGGCAATATAAGATTTTACAAGTCATGTCCGGTACCCGTTAGATTTACCCACGTTCTTTGCAACCATGAGCTCTGGGGACGGCACCACATCTCTGCTTTGTGAGAGTCTTGTGGTAGGCCTTGGTGCACCATGTGCAACAGAGATGCCATAAATATCGATGATGCTTTGCGCAGTCATCACATGTCATCACCGCTGGGGCACAAACCTGTTCCCTCCAAGTACAACATTCCCAGGGTGTACTGAGCCTGTTCAGTGGCCAAGAACTCGCCGCAAACTGGGAGCCGGGGTTAGACGGCTGTTGGAGGTTGGACATGTTCAACGGCATAGAAAGTTGATAGAAGCAACTTCCAGTGTAAAGAGAGGATAATTAGAAGGCCCAAATGGATCCAAATGGCAGAAGTATGTATAGAAATTTATAATGTGTCAATACCGTCAATACCACAATCACATTCAAACCGGAAACGTGCGGATCCCCAAATGTAGGAACTCGTTGACACATGTTGACACGCCTTGGGAAAACCTGCTTCTGCACTCCGAAGATACCATTTGACCTGGGCCAAGCACGGGTGATTTTCGGTGTGAGTATGCCACATTCACTACGCTTGGGATGCTGGAATCCTCTTGTATCCTCGTCTCTCATTTTGACTTCAACTCACAACTACTGGATTTGAAAAAAAAGTAAATGCTTCGGCTACAGCTTTGATTAAAGGACTTCCTGGCAACTGCCATCAAACCGGCCAAATTTCTCTTCCTTCAGACTTTCTCGAGGGCCACTGTAACCAATCGGACACCATAAACTCAAGACCATTTCATTTCAGTAGCCCAATAAGCCCAAAAAGACCCAGCTGGTATCCAGCATCAACCCTTCCAGGACCCTCCCATTTCAGTTCCACTAGCACCGCACGGCTTCACTCAGCTGAACTCCTCGGCCTTGGCCTAGCGCTGGTGACCATGCTGCTAGGGAAAAGCAGGATCTCATCAGGATCATTTGAACTTTGGGGACACATTACATGTGGGATATAAATTAATTGTAAATGTATATATGTTGCATATTGATTAAACTATATGTATATCCTCTGCAGAATATTGACAGGATACTGCAAAATCAATCCATCCAAATTAGTATCTGGTCTGCCTTGTTTTTTTCGGCCATTCCTTGTGTGGCCGTGGTGTCAGATTGCCAAAAGGAGTGCAGTGATGAGAACCATAGTGCTTTTTGACAGTTGGAAATAAATCATTTGCCGACTAATGATGGCGCCTTCGTCCTGCACCTGTGGTGAAACACCCCTTCCTCTGAAAATGACTTGGACATATTGAATCTGTAGTATTGACAGCTACTAGTACCAGTCAGTATGATGGCAGGGTTCAAGGCGATGATAGTTAGAATGATGACGAAAAAGACGCAGAACGAGAACACGCCAGAAATGATAATGAGGTTGAGTATCAGAACGATGGTGAAGGTCTTGGTGGCTTTGATGGTGATTGTGATTGTGATGTTGGTGCTGGTGCCGTCGCGCTGCAAACAACAGTCATGGTAACAATAAAGGCAAACGTTGCAAAGCAAAAGCCAAATAGGACACTGAGCTGTTTAGTCGGTATGTCTGGATACGATATGTGACAAGCAAGCTTTAAGTTTGTGTCAAGTGTACCAGTATGTCCATTGGTCCAAAATGATTGGGCTCCAAACGGTGCAGCTCACCCATCAAGTATGCTGCTTCCACCTCATTCCAAATGCAGCAGAATGAAAGTTCTATGGAATCTGCTTCAGTGAGTCGACAGGGAAGGGTTATGAGCCATGGTATGCCAATGTGCAGGCTTGAACTCGAATATATTGGTCAAGTAGATTGGTTTGTCATTTGTCTTTGCCTTGAGCATTCAACAAAGTGCTGATGTTCTTGTTGACAAATACTTTCTGATTGTCCACAAACCTGACACATAGCCAGTGTAGCTAGTGTAGAGTAGTTCTGAGTGAAGGGTCCCACCATGCTCAAGTATCTCAGAGCATGTATGTATCTATCAAAATCGACCTGCCATCATTGAACTATCAAAAGAGTACGTCTGTGATCCTTGTAGATTTGCAGTTATCAAATATTCAATCAAAAAGTCAGAATTCACCAGCCATCAGAGTATAAGAGTGGCCAGCTTTTCTGGTTGCACACTCTTCGCCCTGCTGTGCCGGTTGCCTCAAGTTGCTCTGCTGCACGTCTCATCCAGACCTGCAAATTGCAATCAATCACGTCAGGGGCTGTTTCAATATTGAACAATAAGGAACATGACAAGATCAAATTTCAAACAGGAAAGCAGATTGTTTCCCTTCTGGTGTTTCATGGTGTTTCAAATGTTTCAAGCGAGACTAAAAGAGTATTTGCACATTGCTGATGTGGTAGCTGCTTGCAAGTTGAAAGAATGACAAAGGTGGAAACTTGGCCCTTTCACTTCTTCCACACTAAGATGGACTTCAATTTCTGGGAGTTTTGCCCAAGTGGAGTTGAGAAACTTCAAGAAGCAACTGTGTCCCTCCATCCTGAATTCTGAACGCTGTTGGTGTAAAATATCTCATCATAAAAAATCATAAAATATCAGAGTGGATGTGCAACACGGCTCGCGAAATCGAAGCAGCCACTCAGCCACGCAGCCACTCTGGCAGAGCGGCTGAGTGGCTGCACCAAGCCACTCTGGCAGAATGTCTCAGTGGGTGAATAGCTAGTGCAGCTTAGCCAATGGAGTGTAAGCAGTATTACCCAGACCTAATTTTTCTTAGGTCTGGGTAGTTTTTCAAGTGAGGTTTTATGCTAATTTAGGGTTTCTTCCTTTATCTTGTAGGCACTGGGGCATATATTCTTATGGATTGAATGGAATTTTATGCAAACATCTGTGTT
>Ga0126342_10011839_pt1 | contig 15577 bp, 13 predicted proteins | sample Cyp1metagenome_FD_92528 | JGI IMG/M metagenome (GOLD analysis project Ga0126342, IMG submission 92528) | Coral microbial communities from Lord Howe Island, Old Settlement Bay, Australia - Cyphastrea 1 metagenome | ecosystem: Host-associated > Invertebrates > Cnidaria > Coral ...
TAAGGCCCCCGGGGTTTCCAGGTGCGGGGTGTGGTAAAACGGTCGCTCGGCCGGCCGGGGGCCTTAATCCCCAAAGAGGGGGTCAAAAAAAATTTTTTTTTTTTTTTTTTTTTTTTCACCATAGTATATATTTATTTTTATATATATATATACTGTAGTATGTATATGATATATCCCCTGAATGATTTTCAGGCACGGGCCACGTTCGGAACAGGTGGGAGACAAGGCCGTTTTGAACTTCTTGGTCTCGCTGCGAAAGCCTTGCCCTTAGCACCTGCTGAAGGCAGAGTCCAGGGCATCGATGGGTGGGACGCCTGGCTGATTGGTTCAGGAATGGGCAAGCTCAGTACTTGGGTGGCTTCCTGACGAAGGCCCAGGAGGCTTGGAAATGCTTGGAATAATAATTACAATAATAAAGATAGAAAAAGTAATAATCATGGTACAACAGTATTACAAAAGTACTTTGCAGCCTTTTTCAGCATTTGGCAGCAGCAACGCTGATCGCCCGAGGACCAGCGGCGAGGAGAGGCCACAGCCTCAGCTCGGAGCCATTCGGAGCCAGTGCCATGGAATGCCATGGAGCCAGTTTGGCAATGCAGCAGTGATCATAGCCATCATATCATAGAATTGGATGATGGGAAAATTTACAGGAAACCCCTATATTTGATGGTAAAAACCATGGTTTCCTGTAGATTTTCCCTTAAACCAATCCATTGATCATAGCATCTCATGGCAGGCTCGCGATGACTCTGAGCAATCCGTGCTTGCCCTAGCGGCATCTAGCGGCCCTCACGTTGCAGGTCCGTAAATTGACTGGGCTTCCCGACTGTTGCGACCTGAGGGATCAGCTTCCCGACTGCGGAGGGACGCTGGAATGGTGGACAGTACTTACCTCAATATGTTCAGTAAAAAATGTGATGCCATGTGATGCCTGTTCTGGAGGTTGCTTGATCCTGATCTTTGCATACCTTTGCATACCTTTGCTAGGTGTGTCTGAGCTGGAATCAGTGGGGACTATTCTTCAGGTGGTCAACATGCATGCGTGGTCGCCTCAGTTGCCATTCCTCGGGTGCATTTGAGTCCACCATGTCCACCCTGGCATCAGGTACCCGAACGTCGATGGAGGCCACATTACAGTCATCCCGCACAAGCGTGTCCAAATGAAGCGAACCGTGTCTCCACCTGAGTTTGCCAGCGAATGCAGTATATAATATTATATAATCTCCTAGCTATTTCCAAAACACCAATTGAGATTCTGATATTTCACATCAATGCCTGAGCAGCATGTGTCCTGCAGGTCTCAAGTTGCTCCAAGCGAGAAGCTGGCACATTCGAAGTCCCAACAATCAACTGACAGCAGCATGAGCATGGTCATAGCATGTCAGAATTCAATGTTGAACGGGCTGGGGAAATCACGCTCGCAGCGACATGAGAGCTGGTTCAGAATCTAAAACTCGGTCCCTTGGCCAGGTGCCATTGGCAGTGGTGTCAGTTGAGTGCCCAAAGCAGTTGTGCTAAAAGATTCTGATTCAGAAAGACAATTCAACTATTCAAAAGACTACAGAGAATTACTCTGTGGTGTCGTGGTGCGACTCGGTCCTCTTTGCAAATATACAGCCATACACACACAGCCCTTGTAGTTGCTCATGTGACAATGATATACAATGACGATCAATGACGAAAATAGACGTGCGGATACTTTGCCAGCTGCCATTGGCCTGGCGCGTGCTTCGTGCTGGGCGAGTCCTGTGTCGTAGAGGTACATGGATGATCCGGTCATGCCCAAAGAGGAGGAAGAAATGAAGGCCGTGGAGGCACTTTCCCGAGCCATGCTTGGCTCCTTTCGGAACCTGCACATGCAGATTCAAGTGATTCACGTGATACAGTTTTCCCATGTTTTCCCATGCTGTTTTTCCTTCACCAAGTGGAAGGCAGTGATACGCAACATCAATACGAACTTGAACGAGCTGCTGGCAAAGTCTGTTCTCTACAAGGCTGGTTGGATTCTGTTGGATTCTGTTGGATTCTGTCTCATGTATTCTCATGTCCCCCTTTTCATCCCAGCCTCATCTCGAGGAGCAGCACGAAAAAGTGATGCAGCAGCGATCCCAGTTCAGCCCAGGAAAATCATGGAAAATGATGGAACATGATGGAAAATGCGCAAAGGATTGCAGCAAGGATTGCAAAGGCAAGGAAAGTTAAAAGATGTTAAAAGGGAGACCAGGGAGACCAGGGCAGATCTCTGAGGTTGTTCAACCGAGATGATCCACAGAAGCTTGCTTATTTGGCCGGAGACTTTGAGATCTTTGAGACGCCATGATCGCCATGTCACCTGCTTGGCTTTCAGGTTGGTGGAAATGTGCCTGGTGGCTGACTGGGACACTTACTGTATCTGTATTTCCTCCATCATATCCATTTCATATCCATCATATTCCAATAATTTATTTTGAGATAAACACGACAGGTTGCTGCCACCGTAGCCAGCCTTGCATTCTGATCATTCTGTTTATTGATGTTGCCGAGGTCGCTGGGATGTCCATGGGCACGCGTGCAGAATTGCAGGTGCAGATGAGTCATGCTATGCAACTCGGACAGGCTGAGGCTCCATTGCATGTTGCCGGTCGCGCTGGTTGAGGCAGTTCTCGAAGAGCAGGATATGTTGAAGCGGCTGAAGCTGGTGCGACCAAGTCGGGGTTCTTCGGCAGTTAGGGGCGCAGACAGTGTACATGCCTGTGAGACATTCTTTGATTTTCGTTTCTGCAAAGGACGCAGTTCCTCGTCACAAGTTTGTTTGGCAGTTCCGAGTTCATTTGCAGATTGGAGGTCTTGATCCAACTGGGCAGGTGGAGAGCCTTGTCCAAAAAGATGTGGACTTCACGAGGGTGCAGTCAAAGGTGAAGAATGAGGCAGAATGCGTGTGAATTAAATTATGTTCAACTGGGAAACCAGGTCCCCTTGATCTGTTTGTCATCAGGTTGAAGGGGAAATGTCAAAGGACCAGAGACGTGAAATGCTGCTGGTGACTCTGCTGCATAGTTGGACATTCACACATTGGTCTCAACCTGCTACGAGCAAAAAAAGAAACTGAAAGCAAATTCCGTCGTTGGATTTCCAGTGTCTGCATCTTTGCATTCTCCAGAGCTTGGTGGCTTGATACCTCTAGGCTCAAATGAAGCAGATCATGAAGGCATCGCAGGGGCTGGGCGTTGCAATGGTGTTTTGGTATGTTTCATTACTTGAATTTATTTCCGTTTAGTATTGTTGTGCATTTTTAGATGAAATTATATATATATATGTGTGTGTGTAGATGATTTCATTGGCTCCGGTTTCTGGTGGACACTCAGCAACTCCACTGTGGTTTCAACATGTTTGAAGCCCTTAGTCGGTTGAGCAGTGGAATGGCTTCAAGGAGCTGCCAGTAATTGCCAGTAGCAAATCCTGCAAAGCCAGGAGCTGGGAATCGAGCCGGCCGCCCAGAAAACCGACTTCTCGGTTTCACCGATCTCTCACTCTGGCAGTATGCAGACAATCCTTTTCACAATATTTCACTATATGTTTTGGACCATTGGATTTCTTTTCACGACTCTCTGCAATTTTCTGTATCTTCCGGTGCTCTACCTGCTAGCCACTGCCACTGCTGCTGGTAGTCTGCAAACGGGGCGTGACTCCGTGCTATACAACGGGAGACTTGAGACTTGCCCCTTGCCGAAGGCGAGACGAGAAAGAGGCTCTGGCTTTGCAGTCGCATACTCAGTCAAAATACTCAAAACTCTCACCAGATCAGGACCAACATGAAGATCATGAAGACAGTTGGAGACAAGGCTTTGCTGCTTCAGTGAGGTTCACGGATGCTCTCAAGGATAAGACTGTACCAGAAGAAGTCCAAAAGGCTGGGCGCTACATGGCGCCATGCCATCCATTCAGAAACCTCTGCAGCTAGAGACGCAGGCTAACTACCAGTGGGGGCCAAAGAAGTTCTCCCAATCATTCCCATTGGATCCATCGGCACTGTTCGCTAGTAAATCTCAGAAACATCCCCCAGACCTTGACCATATCTTTGGACATGCTTACATCCTTATAGTATCCTATGGCTTATAGCAACCTACACTACCAGATGATTAGGAGGACCATCATGGACCATCCATCATCATCATCATCATCATCATCATCATCCATCTATTACTTCAACTACTAGTTTTGCTTCAACTATTAGTTTTGCTTCAACTGGCCGCTCCCTGTGCCCAGCCGCATGCCTTTCCGAAAAATCCGCTTGCAACGAAGCCACAGGTGATCGATGACGAGCTTGCAAAGCTGAGCCAGTGAGAAACTCGGGATCCTGTCCCTTAGATTTGCGTGTGAAATTGCGTTGTTTTTGCTGTTGTCTTGTCAAAATTCATATGAACCGATTGGATCCGATTGGTGGTTCCAACATATTTCACAAATTATTTCACAAACCCTTCAATGCCATTTAGACCCATTTGGGAGGATGATTTCAAATGACTTATACTGATTTATATTGTAGAATACTGTATACTGTACTAATATGTACTAATATATGTTTTCCTGGGGGAGGACTGAAACCACCAGCCAGTTGTGGCCCCTAAATGTCTTTCCTAGTTGAGGTTAGAGCCATCCTCCTCGGAGTTCAATGTCTCCCGGACCTATTTAGAGCCTCAGCAGCATACATTGCATTGCGTTGCATTGCGTTGCATTATGTTGCAGTACATGCATACACACATACAGTCATAAGTACGTACAGACAGACAGACAGCCAGACAGACAGGCAGGCAGATAGATAGACAGATATATATATATATATACATAATATATATATATATATTTATTTATGATATACACATAATCAATCATAATCATACATACATGAGTTTTTTGGGGTACTGATATATACATATATCATCATATATCTCTTTAACATACATACAATCCGCGTATGTCTTGTTACAGTATGTTATAGCATGTTGTGGATTGTGGCCAAATTGCAGTATGGTCAATATGTTGCAGTATGTTGCTGGTATATTGTGTCCTATTTGTATATTCCTATTTATCATTTGTAGGGCAACTTGCTGCCGGTGTGACTTGCTTCCATGAACTGCAGGAATGGCTGACATGCCTTCCTTGGGGTCAAACTACGCAGGACCTGAGTCTCCAGTGGGAAGTTGCCATCGGTTTATGGAGACATTTTCTGGCGATAGTCCGATACTGTAACCGCCGTTGAAGGAAAACAGAGACATCGGCAAGGCTGAGAAGATTCTCAACGAGGAAGTTGTGTTGTGTCATTGTGCTGGTAGCTGCTGGTAAGTGCCGTTAGTCAGTCAATTTTGCTTGTCACAATCAAGGAACCATGATCATAAATCATCATGAATCATCATGAATCATCATGAATCATCATGAATCATCATGAATCATCATGAATCATCATGAATCATCATGAATCATCATGAATCATCATAAATCATCATGAATCATCATGAATCATCATGAATCATCATGAATCATCATGAATCATCATGAATCATCATGAATCGGTTTTTCCCAGTTGGCTCACGAGAGTTCATCACCATTTCTGACACACTTCGTCCTACTTCAACCTCTTTTCGCTATTCCAAGTCTTCAATTCAGGATCATTATGGCCTTGAAGACGTCAAAGAGCGCATCCTCGAACACATTGCCGTTAACTTTTTGCAGGACAATTGTGCTTGATGATTTGGTGACCCGCTGCAAGTCCCGATATATTCGCAAAAACTGGTCTGACATTGCACGTATTCTGACTCTCAGGGAAGCATTGATGGTTTTGTCAGTAAACCCATGTTTCTTGGATTGCTTGCATTTGCATTGTTTTCTGTTCTTTACCACTTTAATGCAATCGCAGATAGGTCTATTTAGTCAATTTAGTCTATTCGGTGACGCGATTGTCGTCTCAGGAGTCCACCCAAGGCAAAATTATGTGTTTGGTTGGTCCGCCTGGCGCCGGGACCTTGGCCAATTCCTTTAGAATTTAGACCGTACAATACAGTACAAATCAAATACAATACAGTACAATACAATAATTACAGTACAATACAATGCAATGCAATACAATACAATACAATACACATATATATATATATATATATATATATGTGTGTGTGTGTGTATGTGTGTGTGTGTCTGTGTGTGTGATTGTATGTGTGTGTGTGATTGTATGTGTGTGTGTGCTTGTGTAGGTATGTATGCATACGCCTATATACTTATATCTAGGTAGTTACACACACACACATATATATATAGGGGCAAAGAATAAACAGCATTGTTAGCCTCCTAGAGAAAGCGAGATAGCCTCATACCTGACTCATACCTTGATTGACAGAGAGATCAAAATCCATTCTGTACACAGCTTTCAAAGGCATCGTCATGGCACGTTTCTGTTCCAAGGTCGGCAAGACATCTATCAGCAAAAGTATAGCCAGAGCACTGGACTGCAGACACTCACAGCTGTGAACCTTGAGTTGTAGCTTCAAATTTTCATTGAGCAGCGAGTCGTTGCTTGAAATCTCTTTCAGAACGATTGCTTGAAATGTGGGGTGGGTAGACGGCTTCATTAGATTTTAGATAGTCTCAAAACATCTCAAATCAGAATCATGTTGATTTTGCGCGTTTTCAGACTCATGATCTCCTTACCAGTTTTTTGTCCCGTTGGCTTGCTGATTTCCGCAGGAACGCAAGTTCTATCGTTTTTCTGTCGGTGGCCTATCTGATGCTAGCGAGATCAGAGGCAAATGGGACAGGATCTTCCGGCCATTGCACCTTGGGAACATATTGCTGCCAGGACACCGTCGAACGCCATGAACCGAGTTGCTGTAGTGCTGTAGATGCATGAAAGTGCCTTTCCAACTCACAAAGGAAAGCTCAGTGATTTTGCTCTGAATACGGGTATCAAGAAGGAAAAAGTTGTGTGGCAAAGTATGGCAACAAGAATCCCACATCAACATACATCAACAACTTCAGACCCTCTCTGCACTCATGCGAAGTATTTGCCTTGCATTGCCAAACTACAGTATGTAGTGTAGGCGGGTGGCTAAGGTTGGTTTGGAACCCACAAAAAAAGTACCCGAAAGAGAAAGAGAGAGAGAGAGAGTTCTGAGTTCTCACAGTTCTAAGGTACGTTGGAGCTATGCCAGGCAAGCTGGTGCAGTGCCTGAAAGTCACGCAAAGTCTCAGACCCAGAAAATGGCACTGAAATGCACTGCATTGAACTTGTGCAAACCATCGCTGTTCGTTTTCTTTCACTGCAGGTTCCAATCCTGTCATTTTGATTGACGAGATTGACAAGTCTGCGACTGAATGTTACAACATTTTCAGTTGAGAGAGACAATCAGAGATGCTCCGGAAACAATTACTGAACAAGTGGATGATGTGGATTGATGATGATTGATGACTGATGTGGATGGATGATATATATACACACCATATATATATACATATACATATATGCCCTTTGTAGATCGCAACACCAGCTGTTTGCAGCAACATCGTGGCCAGGCTTGGCAAAGACTTCCGAGGTGACCCTTCTGCAGCATCCTGGCTGCAAGGCATTTCTGCTCCTGGCTGTGAGATACAATGCGATTTGATGTGACATGATATGATAGAACTGATAGAAATAGATACACAATGATACATCATATTCACGCATTATAAATTCATAGATCATATATTATCGTATTAATAATATTAATATTAGCTTCACATGTGTTTCGTCATTTTTCTCATTCTGCCCAGTCTTGGAAGACTTGAGGCATTGCTGGAGGTCCTGGTGCCTGCCTTTGTTCCGCTGATCTGCACAGATGGTTCGTTCCAGACGGTTCCAGATGTAACGGATCCTTTGTCGCCGAGGATCCGGAACAGAATAGCTCCTACCGAGATCATTACTTGGTGCGCTTCGAGCTCCAGCTTCACAGCATGTCCCTGTTTAAGCAGATCATGTTAAGCCAGGATGAACATTCAGCACCTCCCATAGCATGATCCTCCCTGTGCAGGATGTGCCATTGGACCTGCCCACTTCTCAGATTCGAATTTCGTTCAAACTTCATGCCACAACACGACACGACTGCACCAGCAGGCACCAGCATCCCATCATATCCCATCCCATTCTTTGATATTCTTTGGTGATTAGTGATCATTGGTTGGCTGAAGTTTTTCCAACTGGTCATGACATGTCATGACATCACTCATGTTATCCAGCTGATTCCAACTGATTCCAACTGATTCCAACTGATTCCAACTGGTGGAGGTCCAAGGTGCTCTTTGTTGGAAGCCCAGCACGTCCCGATGTGTCCCGATGTGTCCCATGGATCCGCGGATCGCGGATCCAATGGATCCAGGTCTGCACAGCCAATGAGCTGGACACCATTCCAGGCCCTTTGCTGGATCGAATGGAGGCGCTGGAGACCAAATTCGCTAAAAATAATTTAATGATATATATATATATGTTGGAGAGAGAGATATATAGATAACATAAGATAACTAAAGAATCTAAAGATGTTCATGCCATATTATTGATCGTTGTTGGTGATTTAGACATGTGTAGGCATGTTTTGAGTAATGTTGAATGGACTAAATTGTACTGGTGTAACAGTGTACATCATATGTTTGACATGAGTTTCTACGGCATGTGCATGTTTGCAAAGGCAAAGACATCCGAATTTATACTGTGAAGAATAGGAACGATGTTGAGGTTTACCTCTACGTCCTTCAACTTTTTGACAGCGGCAGGTCATAAGAATAGCAGGCTATGTTTTCGAGGAGAAGCTGGCCATTGCAAACCAGTGATCTATGGAATTGAACTCTGTGAATTTTGTGAATGTTTTAATTTGGCACATTGATACAAACCTGCATCTTGCCAGCATGCAGGTACCTCATCCCTTCAACCATGGAGGAAAATGGTGTCGGCCATGGCCTTGCACTCCGTAGCTTTCAGATGCAGCATTCCAATGCACTACAAAAAGTATCCCAAGGATTTCCAAGGTATGTTTATATAATGATCTATATCCATGTATTGAGTAGTTTATCTGTACATCTCTCTATTCGTATGTGCTGCATGTGCATAAATATTCCTCCGTGGAGAGAGAGAGAGAGATTCTCAGATAGACGGATAGATAATGGTATAGGGATGATTAGGGATGGAAAGATGGATACATGCGTCACGCGTCTATTCAATTTGTATTCATCCGTGGCTGGAGTCCTTGTGGCACCTGCGATGAGGCGATACCAAGCTATCCCTGGAGGTCCCAAGCTTGAGTCCAGCAGTCCTTACCATCAAGCCATGAATTGGGCCAATGGCATAAATTCTTGCAGAGTTTGTGTAGAAAGCGGAAAGTTTGCGTTGTTTTTTGCTTCACTTCATCATCACAGGCTCGGCCTTTAGCACCGTTCTAACTTGGTTAGCATCCCATAGTGTCACAGAACGGGGCCGATGCTTGCGACAAGGATGAAGCTGTGCGCAAGATGATCCGCGATTACGTGGGCCTCGCAGTGTGTTTTTGCTGTGCTTTCCCCATGACATTTTCACATCGGAACATGAGCTCAAACATAATTTGCCTAGAGCTGCGGGAACTATACTTGCAGGCAAGAGAGGCTCGGCTGTTGTGATGCCTGCCAGCTGTGGGCAGTTGAGCAGTCAGAATAAGCTTTCAATAGAATATGGTTTCTTATTTTGAGATGACAGGCTTCCCATATCTAGGTACATTATCAAACTCAAATCTCCGAGGTGTCAAGTGACAGTAGGGTGCAGTCAGACACATTCAGACTCCCTATTCCGACGTTTTGCACCCCTCTTTTGCGCGTGAGTTTTTCAAGGCAGGCGTCCGTCAACTGCGCAAGCTCCTGGATAAGGTGTCTCGCAAGGCTTGGGGAGCCTGCAAGACCGCAGAAACTTTGACCTCTGGCACCCCTGGCTAGCGCACCTCTCCAAATTAGAGGTTTGAACGTCGATTCTGGACTCGCAAACTAGCAGTCACTCTGGGGCTAAGCAAATGAATGCAGGTTGCCCTTAGCATGGTGCGGAAGAAGGAGGAGGCAGATTTTCCGTGGATGTTGTCAGCTATGCTCTCTTTTCGTGGTGGAGGGCATGGCAGGGCAAGATCATGCAAGATCACTTATGTTCACCGATGTTAGGACGACCCTAGTTCTGCTTGCCAGCATGACTCAAGGGGCCTTGGCGGGGCCAGGAACATCCAGCCGTCGTTGTGGGCGTTGCTCTTAGACCTCGCGCTGAGGGATGTCAGGCTTTGTCTGGAAATGAGGTACTGCATATCATATTTGATCATATTTGTACATCCCTTTGAACATATTTAAACAAATTAAAAATATTTAAAAATATTTAAACATGACAATGTTGAATCGGGAAAATCACTATTGACCACTGTATTTTGGGGTGTCCCTCTCTAACACAAACCCCATTCAGAGCCTGAAGCTCAGGCTCTGACAACCTCACGACCTATATTGGCCAGCCTGTATTCCTCACAGACAGGTGGAAGTGGTGTATGATGCACTGTATGTTACAGTGTTGATGTCATGTTGATGTCATCAATGTCATCCCGGAATGGGAGGATTTCATGGTTACAAGTTTCACTATTCGCTGATGGTATGTGAATTTTCAGCGCAAATCTTGTCTTTTTTAAAGTTGTACATTCTCAGTTTCCGATTCTTATCCTGGCCTGACACAGAGAAGACGAGCACTTTGGTGAAGGCTCTTCGGCCAAACTATGCCTCCTGGTGTTGTCGGACCCTTACACCGAGAAAGATGCTTTCAGAGTGGCAAAGGGGTGAACCACATTTCCTGGGTCTTTGTTTATGACTCTTTCATACTGTTTTGCCGGGTAGTGCAGATGTTGAGTTGTACTTCAGAATCCTGGCTGAATGCTGCCATTTGCATTCAATTTCAGGCGGGCGAAACTTGAGCATTTGCCATGGATGACCCTTTCGCTATTTTGCGGATTCCGTCCTTTACTGTGCGGAAGGAATCGGACCTTCCAAAGCTCAAGGAGAGGGCCAAGAATCTCGTAAAGCAATATGAAAAAGTCAACAAGTTTGACAAAGCTCGAGAAGTGGAAAATGCTTACCGGGCAGTGAAAGAGATGGTGATCAAGAGAGCAAATTGCGCTGGATCACAGGCCTTCAACAAAGTCATGGTCAATCGCCCTGCAAAGTCGACTTCAACCAAGGCGAAGCCAGAGGGAAAGCCTCAAGCAGCTGGGCCAAAGAATCCTGCTGAGGTGCATTTCTTGAAGGCTCAGGGTGCTTCAAAAGCTCCAGCCGCTGCCCCTGCTCAACCAGCAGAGCCCTACAAAAGCCGCGAGGAACGGCTGAGAGAAAAACTGGAGGCCAGAAGAGCAGCTGCCAGTGAGAAGAATAAACGTGCAGCTGCCATTAAAGAAAAGTTGGCTGCCAAACGTGCCAAGAAAGCTGGGGATGCTGGGGATGCTGGGGATGCTGGGGATGCTGGGGATGCTGGGGATGCTGGGGATGCTGATGCAATGGCCAGTGCGAGCTCCCCTGCTGAAGCCTCGCCCCTGGAGAACATGGCCAGTCCGGACAGCTCTGGCGTGGACGCAGAGGCGGGTGAGGAGGACCCAAATCCTTCTGATGCTCCAGAAGATGCAGGTGATGTGGCTGTCGACTTCTTCTGATCCGCTGGGGTGGTGCTTGTCATACTGCCTCCACAGCTCAGGTCTTGAGCCGACAGCTGCGCAGTCGTCTCACCTGTGGCTTGCTGGCAATCCTGCTGGCATGCCATGCGTCATATATGCAATGCAAAGGTGCTCATGAATTTGGCGTTTGTGTTGTCCTGCAATCCCACATTACAAGTGATTTTATAATTGTTATACAACTTCAAACTCCCTTGTTACGTGATTGAACCTTTTCTCTAAGTCACTGCCCCAGGTTGGCGGCTTGATTCTTTTTGCTAGTCAAGGGGACCCACTGAGACATCATGACACCTGAGTAAGATAGTCTGCTTACAGTCATCAGCTGAACACGAGCAGAGAGCAGAAAATGCAGAAGCAGCTACGACGGTGGCTCGGGACCTTTTGCAAATATGATGTAGTGTTGATCACTACAGTCACTACAGTATCACTAACACTTGTAGTTCATGGAGAAAGTATGTGGACATATGTGGACACGATAATCGATATATACAGTCTAGTGATCTTCTATATTCTTCTATATCCTTATATGATATAATGTGATATAATAATGATACAATGTGACGAAGAAACACACCAAAAAAAAACACATGGCACTGGTCGCATCGCCAGGTCATGGGCCTTGCCTGGACAAACATGGGAGGAGCCACGCTGTTCATCGAAGCACGAGGCGCTGCTTGCGTTAACCTGCGTTTTCTGCGCATATATTTGGTTGGATTATGAACCATACACAAATTTTGCGGAGATGTTACCATCAAAAATAGGCTGCTGCTATCAGGCATTTAGATTCAGTTGTTGTGATTGACGTTACTTCCAGGCAATAGGTGCAGTAAGGAGAAGTTAGAATGGGTTTTGTTGTTGTTTGAAAGCAAGTCAAGCCGAAGATGTCGACCCTAAAGCACTGAACGTTTTGGATGCTCAGCGAGGCAGACTCCCCGTAGAAGGTGCGCTGCATCAGTGTTTGATGATGTCCCATCCAAAAGCTTGGCAGTAGGATTCACACACACAAGGAGGTTGAAAAGATGATGATCGATCGGATAGATTCGGATAGATGCCGGATAGATGCCGGATGATACTTTGTGAGAGAGAGAGAGTAATAGCACATTAATAGCACTAGGAACTGCGACTTCCATTTTCCATGGCAGGTGTTGAGATTGCCAGGGTTTCCATCGAGGCTCGAGTCTGAAAAGGTGGCTTTGGGATGCGCTTTTTTCCATTTGTCCTTTCTTTTTTATGTGCTGTTGAAAGATTGTCAAAGAGATCATCTTGTCTCAATGGCCGCTACCTTCATGGTGGCCTATCAATTTAAATTTAGATGAATAGGTTGGACATTATCGGGGTGAAATTTGGGTTTCAGAGCTGGAAAAGCTTGCGCTCCTGTTGACATGTTTCAGGGCAGGACCTAACCCTGCTCATGCCCAGGGAAGTCCTGAAACGGAAGAGAGAGAAAGAAAGACTCAAACTCAGAGATGGTAAGATTGGAAGCACATGTAAGCACAATGTAAACTTGTGTAGAGTTGTGTGAAGTTGTTCATGTCAAAGATTTCAAGACTGTAGCGCTCGGCTGGAAGCACGTGCGTCATTCGCTAGTCTGTCCGCACGTTGTGTGCTCCCTGTGTGCACCCTGTGTTCAAGGCCCAGTGAGTCTTCACCCCTGGGCGAACCCAGCGACATGCAGGTAGGAGAAAGGACATCCCATGGCATCTTTCATCTGTAAAGATTGTAGAGCAAGAATTAAGCAAGTCAGCGGTGACGGTGTGCAGGTCACTGGCCAGCTTGGCACAGTGATGAACGAGTCGAGCAGCATCTCCCTCACGTGCTCCTCTCACTCCTTGAAGTGAGCCCAGGGCATTCCACAAGTGCTTCCAAGGTACGCGAGGATGTTCATTAGAGAGTTTGGAACCCAAGATGCTCCAATGGTTCTTGTTCCGGTGTCCAAAGAGCCTCGCAAGCGGATGGCCAGAGACCCCCCGGATCCTCCTCCATCCTGATCCCTGGCTGTTTGATCCCACATTACATCACATTACCATACAAAGGCGATACATTACCATTACATTAGCGTTACATTACCCACATCCATGACATGAGGAGCAAGCTGTTAGCTGGGCCGCGTGGCTTGACAAAGCGAGGTTGGATCCACAGAAGTCGTTCCTCGACAAGGCGTGCACATCGTTTAAACATTGTTTAAACCAAGTCGAAACGCAAACAGACCAGTTATATACATTCATATACCAGTAATATCAGTAATCAGTTAATTGTCCCCGGCCTGTTCGCCAGATGTGACTTGATGTATCTTGGAAGTTCACATGCTCAGGCGCAGATTCATTTGAACGTCCCGGAGGGAGCCACTCCAAAGGACTGTGATGGCTGCATCGCTCACCAGGAGCATCGCTCGGAGCGTTTTTTTTCAGTTTGGGATCGCCAGGATGGACCGTCAGCTGGGGTGACCATGGCAGTGGCCCTTGTCAGTTTGGCTATGGACATCCCAGTGAGGTGCCGTGGGATGCCGCCACGGCTGATCCACACTGCTCCAGTACTCTCCCCTGGTCCATCCTGGTCCCCTGGTGCTAAAAGTGTCCAGGTCAGATGTCGCAATGACTGGTGAGCTCACCCTGATGGGCAAAGTGCTCAAGGTGCAGCTGGTTTGTCTGCAGTTGTCGGCGTGAAGGGTGCGGGATGGCCAAACATGCCAAACGCAGTTAGATGGATCATTCACCAAGATTCACTAGGCATCTAAATCCCATCAAGTTTCAGGCTTCAAAGAACTCTGGAATGGTTCATGATCTACACACACATATATATATATATGCGTATAATATCGTATAATACGCATGGGAATCCTCCGTTGATATAATATAATGTATACATTGGACTAATATTGGGATGCTACTGGACACATTCCTGGTGGTTCTATCATGATATACTGTATTTACATGTATCTACATGTTTGTGTAATGTTTATCTTGATATGCCCATGGCCGCCCTGAGGTGGGCGGCATTCAGGAGAAGGTCATCGCAGCGCGTCGCGAGAACGTCAAGACAGTGCTCATGTGGGTGACCTCAGAGGGGGAACCGAAGGTGGAACCCCGTTTTTTAGGTCCAAGGTGGCACTGGAAAATGCTCAACTTGTAATATGGGAAAATAAATCAAGAATGGATAGATATTGGATAGAAAAAAGGATACAAATGCATGTAAATTACGTGCATGTAGATGGAGATATTGATCCAGGTATTGTGATATGATATAAATGGATGACGTTGGTAGTTGGAAGGGACTCCTCTGCACCAGGTAGTCATGGAATCCAAGAAATGACTAGTTACGACTGGGGCTTTCATGGGCTTTCCAGCTGAGTGGGATCAGAATGCAATGACGACTCAACCAGGTAACCAAACGATGATTCGCAGGCTTCACCGTACTCCAATCTTCGTGGGTGATTTCAGGGGATTCCAAATGTCTTTTTATGTCTTTTTATTCCTGCATAGCCTTGGGTTCTACCTGCAGCCTGTGGCTTTGAGTCCATGCATTGTTTCATCCACAAGCGCAAGATGATGGCAAAACATCATCAGCCCTGCTGGGCAGAGGATTTCATATGATTTCATTAGTTCCTTTGTTAAACATTCCATGACTCATCATCCCTGCAAAGTTCAGAGATTCATGAGGCTTGGAGGTTGCGAAATGGGACTGGGCAGGTAGAAGTTATTGAAGTTATGATCCCCAAGGTTAGTTCTTTGCGTCCCTTAGGTGCCCAATGGAGCCATGAATATCATGAATATCATGAATATCATGAATATCATGAATATCATGAATATCATGAATATCATGAATATCATGAATATCATGAATATCATGAATATCATGAATATCATGAATATCATGAA
>Ga0126342_10011840_pt1 | contig 15577 bp, 12 predicted proteins | sample Cyp1metagenome_FD_92528 | JGI IMG/M metagenome (GOLD analysis project Ga0126342, IMG submission 92528) | Coral microbial communities from Lord Howe Island, Old Settlement Bay, Australia - Cyphastrea 1 metagenome | ecosystem: Host-associated > Invertebrates > Cnidaria > Coral ...
AACGGACTTTTTTGTCTCAGCACGTGGAGGCCAAGTCAGCCAGCTTCTTCAACGTGTTTGCGTTGCCCCAGTTTGTGCGACAAACAAACGCAAACACGTAGTCTCGGATGGATCCATTCACATCTCGAGTGAGCTTATGCTTGTTGCACAGCTCCTTGGGTATATTTTTTTTAAGGGACTGCCACTTCCTATCTACACACTGCGTGCCCGCTGTCTTCCAGGCTTTGGCACCATAAGCGTAACATGAACGTTAACATCCCACCCCACCCCAACCCATGTTTGCTAAAAACCATCATATTCCACGGGGCAAAAGCCCTTGGGCGTGAGCATTTTCACAAACCCCTCTACCCTCTGGTAATTCAACGTAGCTATTGAAAATGGCCATTTATAGTGGATTTTCCCATGAAAAATGGTGATTTTCCATAGCTATGTTAGTTTACCAGAGGGTATTGATCAACCAAGCAATGGAGCCAACTGTTTGACATGCCGTCCTGCATCCAGATGGTAATGAATGGCCTTCAAACTCTCCACCTTCTCCTGTGGAAGTCCCGCTTCATCCAGGAAGACCACGGCACGGCGTCGACCATCCTGGGGTCCCCGAAACCGGGAGTCCCCATGGGACCAGTTTGACCCCAGAGTTGCCAGAAAATGAGCGTCATACATAGTGGTGCCCCATAGATAGCTAAGTTGGTTTATAACTACAATAAGTGGGACTTATTGTAGATATGTCTATAGTTGATGGGGGTTATAAACTAACTTATAACTGGGGGGTACCACATTGTAGGAAGGTCAAACATCACCGAAAAAAAAAAAAAACTGATATGTTTGGGTTGGATGTTTGACCTGGCATGTTTGATCCTAACAAGGTCCATGTTGGGTTGACCTTGCATTTTTGGGTTGGATGTTTGATACCCTGATGTTGGAAGGTCCACATATTAGGTTCTAGCAAGTTTGGCATGTTCTCAATCCAAAGTCTCCATTTTTGGCTGGATCAGAGTTCCCACTTCTTCGAGTGATCTCCTCACTTTTTACTACATGTTTGCTGTATGCTGGTTGTATTCCTAATATCTGCTGGCTTTATTCAATGGATTATTTCAAGGGAAAATCTCAATCAGAAAGCCGAAGGAATTTTCCCATCAAATACGGGGTAGTTCCTGCAATTTTTCCCATCATCCAATTCTGTGATAAATTATGTTATAGTAACTTATCAAACAGAATGACAAGTAAATTACCACTATTTAAGTGGTGCTAAACCTTTTTTTCAATAGATGATATCACCAAAATTAAGAGAAAATGTAGCTGAACATTATACATGACTACACCACAGTGTGCCTTTTTTGCATTGCCATATGTCAAATTCCTGCTTTTTCTTCCCTGCTCACCCCAGAATTTCCGCCCTTTAGGCCAAAACACCTCGCAGGCATGCCGCTGCTGTGCACGAAGTGCGCTTTCAAAGACCTGGCGGAGTCAACATAGGCATGGACTAAAATGACCATTTATAATGGGGAAGCCATGGTTTAAGAAAGTTTTTTGATATGGTTTAATTTCGATATATACTGGGAGGTGAATGTATTTGAAATCAGTTGAATGGCGGGCCCTTCTTGCATGAAGTTGGAATCTATGGTGAGACATTGGATTATGACACACGATATATCCCAGAAACAAGGGGGTGACACGGCAGTTGCCAACCACTGCCTAACTTCAGGGATTATCCATGTTTCAGAACCAGCCAACAGGGGTCCAACCAGGCATTGCTATGTAAGCAAACATGGCAATGAAATAAAACACTATAAAACACTTATAGACTTGTAGATGTTGTTCCAATTCAAATGCACATTCGTAGAGGATTGAGAATTTCTCATTGCCAGGTTTGAGTACCAGACGGATACAATCCCCTAACATGTGGAGCTATCTCACATACTATTGTTGGATTTTAGCTGCGCTTTCTGACTTCCTAACCATGGATAATCTTAGACGGGCTACCAAAAAAAAATGTACAGGGAAGCGACAATGTCACGCCTAAGTCATGCCTAGCGTGTTTTTGAATGGCATTTACCATTGTAAACGCTGTATCCAAGAAGTCATGCCTAAGTCACGCCTAAGTCATGCCTAAATGTTTATGCTTACAGTGCTGCATTCATCATATACACTCATCTGTTCAAAGATCCAAAGATCGATAAGATAAACCTTCTGAACTACCCGTAACTACCCGGTAGGTTTACCCACTGGGATGATCCACCCCTCCCTGGACCTCATGAATCTGCCGTGAGGTGGAGTCTTTCGAACACTGGTAGCGGAAGACGCTGTTCGCCACGTCGCCTCAGCGTCAAAAAGGCCGAGAAAGGCCGACGGCGTAAAAAAAACAATGTGAAGATTCGATTTGAGAGGAATCTATGGAGACAATTCATGGAAAATGAATGAAGATGAGACAAGTCTTGGAAAATGTCTGAGTTCAACTTGAACAATGGACAGTGATACACCAAATGAGGAATCTATAGAAACCAGTTGAAATGGTAAAAAAACTGCTTTGCATCGCTTCACCCAAGAAGAACATGTTTCTCTCACACGCACGGCACATTTTCCAAGTTATGGTAGCTTTGTAGGTACCATGATCTCGGTCCATATAAGTTGTAGACGAACTGACCGACCTATTTTTTGGACCCAGAAATTGCATGAAAATTGCGTCAAAATTGGGATTGTTTTAAGCTACCCTCCTGTAATCAAACGTGGCAATGGAAAATTCACCATTTATAGATGTTCCCATTAGGGGAATTCCCATTGCCACGTTTGATGACCGGAGGGTATCCCATGTTTGACCTAACTTCCATGTTTTTTCGCCCATCAAAACCCCATCCATTTCTTGGATGGATCTTTTTCAGATCAAGTCGCTGAAGTCCCGGAAGAAGTCCACGGCCGCCGATCCTCGAAGGACCGCCATGGATTTGTTGACGCTGAGGGTCTTGCCTGTGCCGGGCATGCCGATGATCTGCACCTCGGAGCTTCGACGGATTTCGGGGGGCAGAAGATGTTGCCTCACCTGCGATGCCTCGCAAGGTGATGGTTAATGATGGTTGATATATGGTTATTATATGGGGATGGGTCAAAACCAATAGTACCCCTTTTGTTCACCTCAAAATAGCTGGGATTTATGGATGTGAATAACCCCCTAAAAATGGTATTTTCATAGGTGACTTGATCCATAGCCATATGGTTAATGATTTGATTTATGATACCAGCCCTAATTTTTCGAACGGATTTCAATGGCACCAGCCTCACTTGCGGGCGCCCTTGTAGAAACGACCTGAACATACCTGAACATGATCCATAAAATCTTGGAAACAAACACCATTTGGCTATGGATCAAGTCACCTATGAAAATACCATTTTTAGGGGGTTATTCACATCCATAAATCCCAGCTATGACTTGAGGTGAACAGAAGGGGTACTATTGGTTTTGACCCATCCCCATTTAGGGTCTGATTTTACGGGACATGGGCGGGACTTGGGGACGTGGAGGCATGCAGCAAGATAACGCACACAGGCAACAGGGACATTGTCACCTCTTCCCACGACGTAGCCCGGAAAGACGAAGAGATTTTACCCGGCCTGGCAATTTGTTACACTTTGCTATTGAAAATGACCATAAAAATAGCGGATTTACCCATGAAAAAAGCATGGTGGATCTTTCCATCGTTTTTTGGTGAACGTTGACCAGGCCGGGTACCCATAAAATGGTGCCAGCTGGTCCCATCCAATCACTATTGGGTGATGTTAATCCCCAATATATAAAGGGTAGTATAACTCCCAAACTATCATCATAAAGCATCATGTATAAGCTATATCTCCATATGATGTTCAGAAGCTATAGTAATAGCCATCCCCGAAAAATCGAAAAACAAAATCCCAACAGAATCATATGTCATATGTAGTGATATACTATGATATACTCACATTTTATCAATTTGGGGCCTACTTCGTGTCAGGACTTGTCATCAACTCCCCAGTCGTTTCACGAAAAATGGCCGCAGAATCACCGAGACCACCGGGCCGAACCACGGTCCGCACCGCGGTCCAAGAGACGCTCAGGCGAAGCTCCACAGCCACGATGACGGCGAAGATGTTTTCCTTCAAGGCTCGGGTGAGGGCAATGCCGTGTTCGAAGGTCTCATCGTCCTCCAGGCTTGGGATGGCTTGGTTTGGCACCTGGATGTTGGGTTGAAACACGGTGTTCCCCAAAAAAAAACCTGGGAAAATGGGGGACAATTGGGATTGAACTGCCAACAAATGGGGATTTCTAGTTGGTTTCGTCTGATTCATGCTAAGTTGGTTGATTTGCCGATCAGTGGATTCTAATGGATTCTATGGTTTGTGAATAGATATATCGAACTAGTTAGATTGGGTTTTTTTTCGGCAACAAACATTGGTGGACAAGACCAGCTTCTAAGTGGAGTCAGAAGTTGGGTCGGTTACCAGCGATGGCTTGGTGGCTTGCTCCGTCGCGACGTGACCGGGATCGAAATGGTGGCTAAAAACTATCAAGACCTGGGATGTAACTAGAGAAACATGGGGAATCATTGAAGTTTCAGGAAAATTATGTGGGATGGGCCCATTAAATCGAATGCGACTGCCTTTTTTTAAACGATGATCAGCTGGAAAATACCAGTACTTTGGGCTACGAGATTTTTACAGATATCATTTGGTTATGACTAATGTAGCGAACTGGAAAATCCACCCATGTTTAATAGGTAAACCATCTATTTCTATGGGCCATCTATACCATGGCTATGTTAAATAACCAGAGGCTACTCAGATTGGTACTTGATCAATCACGGGTGGGTGACATGGGTGTATCTGAAAAATCCGGAACTTTCCAACTAGCAATTGTAGATCAAAAAATTATGAGTAACCAATAGATGGAATGGGCTGTTCCCGTATTTTGTTTAAGAGACAGTCATGTTTTGGAAATTGGTTTCGACACTGTAAAATTCATATCAAGTTGGGCTTATCTATTCTGTTATATTCCCATCACTGTAAACATCATATCAAGTTGAGCTCTATATATATATATACACATATATATATATAGGATATCCCATGATGTTCCCATGAAATTATACCGACAATATCTCCGTTGATTTATGTTTTTATACACCACCCAACAGCATCCAACCCTTGTCCTTAATGGGTTTGATGTACTGATCCATCTCCTGAACGTGATGCTGGCGGCTGGGAGCATGTCAAGACCTGACATGCATGGGGAGTGCATAAAGTGAAAAGGCGGATTTTGAATGGAAATATAACATATATATATACATATTCATATATGTATTAGTAATGGAATATGTTTTTAATGGTAAGGAAAAATTGTCAATTTCTCATGGTGTTTTTTTCTGCCCTCTGGCAATCAGCTCCATGGCTTGCCAGAGAATTGTTCGTTGCATGGGATGAGGGCGCCATCCTCAATGGCGCTCGGGACTTCCTAACTATTGTTAGCCTCTAGTTATTTAATGTAGCTATGGATAATCACCTAATGTTTTTTTAGGAAAATGATCTAAAATCATCATGTTAAGAAAATGTTTGTCATCTAATTTTTTGGGACACTTTCCAAAACGCGATGTCCAATAACCAAAGAGTGTGGTTTATGCCAGTTTCATGGGGTGAATTGAGAATGCCTAGCCAAATTCAAGATTGATTAACATTGCAATCTATTATCAAAGAATGGGCAAGTAGTAACGATTTGTTTTTTTTCCGGGGAACCAGTTTCAATGATATCTTAAGGTGAAATTCTGAACGGCATATGCAACTTGGGGCAGACCCTTTTTTTCTGAACGGTTCCTCTTTAAGCCGCTGGGGGAACCGCTCTCGATACCCAAACCAATCCTGAAAACCATGAAACAACAACGGAGATTAAACCTATTACTTAAGCATCAAACATGAATATCTTACAATATCTTCAAAGAATCTTTTTTTTCAGCCACTAATCCTAGTATTTTCCTCCCCTCATGATCCAGTCAACTCGTCCTCCATCAGAACTTTGGAAAGTTCCAAGCTCTGCGTGGTTTCTTCGATTTGGATCGCTGTGTAGTGCTTCTCCGTGACCTGTCGGCCAGGGGCCAGGGGCCATGGTGATGCTGCTGCTGCCCCAAAAAAAAACTATACTTGGGGTATGCCATGAAAAACTAGGGAACATGGAGGTTTAACTCAGAAAGAATGGGGATTTATAGCTGATTTACAGCTGAATTATAGCTGATGTATAGCTGATTTATGATAGTTACCATGGTCTTTCAACATCGAGGATGATCCCAGGGCTCCGTGGCACGTGGCTCTTTTAGTACTTCACCCAATGGGATAACCGATAACCCCACGAATCCTGAGTGGGATGATCCTCCAAGATGCGAATTAAGCATCTTTAAGCATCAAGAATTGGGGGAAAATGCGGAAAAAAAGTACCAAAAAATGTGCGGATTAAGAAATGATGTGCCATTTCTGTTTGGAAAAACCCTCCCATGTTGGATGCGTTCAAAAGTTCATATTGTATTCATTTTTTTGTTCATATATCGTCCATCAGGGCAAATTACTAGTATAATTCACAACCCATCTATGGTGAGATAATACTATCTAACAAGATACTTGCAAAGGCAAGGATAACAAGAAATAAGCCCAATTTGGTTCACATTTGTCTAGGATAATTGCACGTCTTGACTGGGATAATATTCACCATCTATGGTGAGATCCACGACGACGCTGTCCAAATCCAAGAGTTGGTTTGTCCATTTCCAGTAAATGGAGAAACGTACTCCACCATCACCCTATGACCATTAAACAATGACCATTCAACATTGGGAATATGTGATACACATGGTACAACCTGAGGGGATGGGGATCTGCAGGATAGCATCGCTGGGCCAAAACTTACACCTACCAGACTGAAGGACGAATCTGCGCAAGCCCATCCGCAGTAAGCCTCACGTTTGGGCCAATGTCTTCAGGTTCCAATCTCAGGGGACAGGTCGGACAGGATTACAAACTTCCAAACTGGATTACATTTGCAGCACCCCAAGCGCCCCAAGTCACAACGGCATCATCCGCAACCGCAGCAAAGGCGTCAGAAGCTGTTTGGACCTGTTGGACACCCTTGAGCTGATCTCGGACCCGAGAGCTGTCACCACCAGAAAGCTTAGAACCCCAAGTCACCACGGACCCATCCTCCAGGCTTGCAGCAAATGCGCCCGAAGATGCTTGAACCTTTTGGACTTTTTTCAGCTTGTCTTGGATGTGCAAGCTTGCACCGCCAGAATCTGGATTGCCCCAAGTCACTACAGTGACAGAGCCATTTGCTCGGGTGGCAGCAAATGCGCCATCTGTTGCTTGGACTTGTTGGACACCCTTTAGTCGGACCCAAGAGTGGCGACCACCAGAAGCTGGATTGCCCCAGGTCACAACCGATCCATCTGCTAGGATCGCAGCAATGCGTCTGAAGTTGTTTGAACCTGCTGGACACATTTCAGCTGATCTATGACTCGGTAGTTGTCACCACCACAAACTCGTTGGCCCCATGTAACAACCCGGTCACCTCCGGGGCAAAATAATGCGAAAGCGTGTTCTGTTGCCACTAACTCTACCTGCATGGCAATAGCTGTCAGGTGGTCTCCATCTTTCAGTCCTGCAGCTTGTAGAGACTTGGCAGGATCCACCACGGTATGGTCTGCAGCCACAAGCCTCAAGAAGCCACGTTGAAATGATTTCTGTGCCAGAATTCGCAATTCCTCTACTTTGGAGGACCGCGCAAGCGAAAAGCTTTCACTGCACCCGCTTGGCAGAGATACACTGATTTGAAACATTTATAAAGAAGCAATTTCCTGGGTAAATTATAATATTTCACCAACCTGAATTAAGGCCATTTGGGAATGATTTCCCTTATTAACCATGATTCCAGTGAGGTCGCAGTGAGGTCGTTATAATTTACCCAGAATTTTCTACCAGTCCTTCCGGTTGATCTTGAGCCGAACTGCGCCAGCTTGACATTTGGATACTTCAATGGCCATGCAACAGGAACCGATTGATTGGAGGTACCTACCATATATAAGGCCTATGGTTTTAGGCCTATTTAAGGGAATATCCCCACAAAATATGGCCAAAAATATGGTACGTTTACATACCTCCATTTTAGGATCCTGGAGATCTCCCATTGAATACTATAGTCCCACTTCATGAACAGCTACAGATCGGGACCAGTGGATGAACTGCTACAGAATCTATCGCGAAGAATGCCACCGATTCGTACACCCCTGGTAGACACAGCAGTGGGAACCCCTGGAATCCTATCCGAACAAAGAATGTTTTCTTGTTTGATTGGGTACCCGGCCTGGTAAACGTGAACAAAAAAACGAACTGGAAAGATCCACCATGTTGTAGCTGGGTAAATCAAATATTTCGACGCCATGGCTTCAAGTTCGCAAAGTGTAAGAAATCACCAGAGGGTACCCAATCAAAATTGCCAGACCGGGATCCCCGGATTTTCGTGGTGAAATATGGTGAAATCTGAGCCTGTTGACCGCTTGTTGCTTACCCCAAGAGGCTTCTCCAAAGGTCCCATATTACGTTGCCAATCTGCAACAATGCCCCCAGAAAAACGCTGGTTTGCTGGTCAGTTTCTACTATTGAAATCGCAAGAGATTTGGCATCAGCAACTCACCCGGCGTCGTTTGACAAAATGATACAAAATGTATATTGATATGTCCCAATGTTGTGCCAATGTTCCTGGATTCTTGATGGTCAACATCCAAGCGACCCAACCACTGGCACAGTTCCAGACCCGCGCCTCTCTGCGAAAAGCAGCCCTCTGCGTTTGATTCCTTGGCTTCCACATGGGATTCACCCATTGCGGTCACCATCCCCCAGTCGGTGGAAAATGTCTGGGTGGTATAAACCATCCCCGGTCATCATGGTAGTTGTGGCGGGTTTACCGCATTAGCTGCTTAGAAGTGGAGTCAAGTAGGAAAGTAGCTGTGACGAATCTAGCTATGAGTCAAAACCCTGGTACCCTATCCGAGAATAGCTGGTTTAGCTGGATGCTTATTTCCCCATGGTAAAAGTAACTTGCCCCATCCCCACCTGAGAACTTGCTTCAGAAACTGGATGAATCGGTGACAGCTCTTCAAACCGAAACGGGCTCCTCTAGCTTGGGCAGAACCAACCGACATGTGGAAAGGGTTACACGGTTACCCCACCACTTTGTCATTTTCAGCAATTTTCGGGGTTCTCCATCCCCCTAAAAACACCTCCCTTGTATCCTCCCAAATATGTGGAGTTATCCCTTACTAAACCATGGTTTCTGGGGATGTTGAACATGAACGGGGATGTTTTCACCATCTCATTTTGGCAACCCTCCGAAAAGGCCAAAAATTCACGATGTGACTATCTCTTGACGAGACCCCAAGTCCGGTAGATCGATCAAGGCAAATAATTCCGGTGATTTTCTGCGGAAAATGTGGTTTGTTTAGATTCACCCTCATTAGCTAGAGAGGATACCATAAACCATAAACCATAAACCAGTGATGCCCCATAGTTCGCCAAGTTGGTCTGTATATAATATAGGTATCCCTATTTTTTTGTTCACAAGGTGGTTCCCCCCGAGTTATAAGTTGGTGATCTGTATAAATCAATGGGAATTTCAGGATCCTAAAATGGAGGTACCTACCATATATAAGGCCTATTGTTTAGGCCTATTTAAGGGAATATCCCCACAAAATATGGCCTTATATGGTACAGTACCTCCATTTTAGGATCCTGGAATTCCCATTGAATAGATCCCAACTTCGTGATCTTTGAGCATAACGTTTTGGGGCACAACTTTGTAACCTACTGTGGATGGGCCAGCGAAATCCTGCAATAGTTGGTGCTGTATCCCATATTTCATAGGGTTTCAACCATCCGTGTGGCGCAGGATTTCGCAACCACAATATGATTTTTGTAGTTTCCATAAATGCTGGTACCCCAATCATGGATGGTTCATGGAAAATCGATCTATAAATGGATGATTTAGGGCTATACATGGGTATACCACCATCCCTCCTACTTCCAAACCTCCAACCCCAGCGTCAGCCCCAAGTAGAAGGCTACCCCGAAGGCCAGCAGCAGCGCCCGGGCCAGGCGGCAGCGGGCGCTGATGTCGGCGACGGCGAGGTCGGCGCTGTAGCTGCGGTGCCAGAAGAAATCCAGGAGGGTGACCTCGCAATAGGCGAAATGGAGGTGTTTACTCAGAAAAATGGAGGATTCTGGAGGATTTGGAGCTGATTTACCATCTGGTTATGACAGTTTGCGAACTGGAAAGATCCACCATGCTATGAAAAGTTCGGTAAAGCATCTATTTCTATCGGCCATCTATACCATGGCGAACTGTTAGTCATAACCAGAGGGTATGAGAAAACATCAAAGTCCAACTGGGATGAAAAATACCGTGATGAAAAAAACAGATTGAATGGTGAATGTCATGGTTTCGGGATGATTTTGTTGTGCCATAAAATGTGTATATTCATCGTAGGAAATTACTATTTTCAATGGGAATCATTGGTAAATCATCATTTTTATCATCGATGGTTATAAATGGGTTATTGTCCGTGGCTAAGTTAAGCATGAAACATGGTGATTTTGTAAGATTTTGTGGGATTTACAATAATGGCTTTTTTAATGGTGAATGCCACGGTTTGATTAGGAGATAGATATATATATATATACATACATACAGTTTCTATAGGGATATGTAGAGATACTCCCATCAGATAGCCATAGTTGGTTGGTGAGATAGCCTTTAAACACAACAGTTAAATGTGCCATGGTCAAAAGATGGGAGTAATGGTTTCTGGCTATAACTTTGGTCAAAAACCCACTAGATTAGGATATAACCTTAAATAACTATGGATATATATATATATCCACTTCTAACTGGAACTGCACTTCCAAGTGGTCAATATGGTGTATAGTTTATGGTCATCCATCCAATATTGGAAATCCTTATGTATATAGTATATATTATAATATGTATATATATATATATACCGACCCTCCAGTAAACTAACGTAGACCCTGGCATTTTTCGGGGTTGGAAGATGAGTTTCCACTCAAAAAATGGCTATGTTCAGGGTCGAACTGTTAATTTACCAGAGGGTAATTTGTATTTACCCTCCGGTAAACAAACATAGCTAGTGAAAATGGCCCATTTATAGTTGATTTACCTATTAAAGATCGTGAATTTCAATAGCTATGTAAACGTTTACCAGAGGGTAACACTTATTTAACTCCCTTTTGATCAGATCGATCGTCTTAGGACGAAGCAACCAACCATGACTTGGGGGCTTTCAATCCTCAGTCATGCTCTGATGACTGGGATGCGGCTTGGGCCCCATGACTTACTTGTTGGAAACTTCCAAAAAAGGGGATGGTCTATGATTGGGTCTCCCATCCCAGTCGGTTGATATTGTAACCATACCCTCCGGTAATTTAACATAGCTATTGAAAATGGCCATGTATAGTGAGTTTTCCCATTAAAAATGGTGATTTTCAATAGCTATGTTAGTTTACCAGAGGGTATTGTACTACTACTATGCTACTGCATGATATTTATCATTGATATACAATAACTCATGACTCATAGATAAAAACTCATAATGTGGGTAAAACAAGAATCAACCGCCCATGACTGGGAATGGTAAACATACCACAAATAAAAATGGTGACTTGGGGATGGTTTATGGCATTGTGTTTCCCACATTAATCATTGGAGAATCCCTAAGAATGCTGTGTTTTATTTTTTTTCATACCCATAAAAATGATTGAATGGTGGGTTTACTATGGTTTAATATATATATATATATATACCTTCTGGCCTGGTAAACTAACATTAGTATGGAAAATCACCATGCTATATAGCTGGGTAAATCAACTATTTCTATGTTAAATTGCCAGATGGTATTATAATAAACCATAGTTATAACTAGTTACAAACACCCGAAAATTAATATATATATATATCATCTAGTTATATATAATTATCATCTATATATAACTAATCATTAATAATATATATATATATATATAATTATATATGGCAGTGTGTCAAAACCTTGTACCCCTGGTGAACATCAAAATAGCTGGTAAATGGATGTTCATCCCCCTAAAAATGGTATGTATAGGTATTGATCCATACCCATATATATCATATATATATATCATCTAGTTATATATATAATATTATATAATTATCATCTATATATAACTATTTATTAATAATATATATATAATCAGTATTAACAATATATATATATATAACTTTGAAGCCTGGTCCATCCCGATTCCATCACCCCAGCGACCACGCGGATGATGTCCCGCTGCGACACCGCTGAGGCCGAGCGCAGCTCGCGCCGCATGAAGCGCTGCGCGTCCGCAATGGCCCGCGCGAAGCGGGGGAAGTCCTACTGGGATCCAGACACGTCCCCAGTTCCATGGGTTTTAAGTGGCAAACATCCTGGATTTTACCGGCAAAAATGTGGTTTTAACATGGATTAAACCAGCAGCAACAACAGCAAATGGTAGAAAAACCGAGCGAACACTTAGGAAATGAAATGTGTTTTTGACCAGCAAAGAACGTGGGTTCCAAGCAGCAAAAAGGTCAATGGTACCAGCAAAAATTGCTGATTTGGCTTTTAAGACACGATGTCATGCATTTTTAGGAGGGAGGGACTGAATTACTGAATATGGGTATAGGTCAATACCTATAGATACATTTTTAGTGGGATGAACATCCATTTACCAGCTATTTTGGGGTTCACTAGGTACCAGGGTTTTGACCCATCCCCATATGATTGCGTCCAAGCAAAAAGGCATCAACACAATCCTTGCAAATATGTTCCTACTTGGATGTCCCAGTATATACTTGAGTAGGTAATACCCATCTTGTAGCCCAGGTACATATGGAATACCCTCTGGCAATCAAACGTGGCAATTGAGAAGCTCCTATAAATGGAGTCGTGAAACAGGGAAAGTCATTTAGGAACAGGCAATTTTCCAGTGTCACGTTTGATTACCAGAGGCTATCCCCAGTTAGATATGGCTTAAACCATCCCCAGTAGAGGTGAAAAACATTGGCTATAGTCTACTGTATAGGGTGAATTGGGATGGTGCAGATGGCATTGGGTTTACCACATTACCAAGCAAGAGTTATATACTAATATACTATATTTCTGGTTGGTGCTTGGGGTTTCAATCCCTCTGAAAAATGATGGAGTTCGTCAGTTGGGATGATGAAATTCCCAATATATAGATAAAAAAATGTTCCAAACCACCAGCCAGATTTCTTTTTCAATCTCATTGTTGGGTTTACCACTGTTTTACACGTTGTAGCCCAGTAATATCTGGAATGTCATGGAATATCCCCACATATACACTCTCTGGGAAACTAACATAACTATGGAAAATCACCATGTTTGATGGGTAAATCAACTATTTCTATGGCCATGTTCAATAGTTTTTGTATGTTTACCAGAGGGTATGGTTACAATAGATATATATATATATATATATATGGTCACACTAGAATACAAATATATAGATCAATAGATCTAACATAGATTGTGTTCACCACTTAGTTGCTTCCGCCCCGCCAAGCTTCCAGACTCGGGACTTCCGGGTCTCTGCCCATGCGTTTGGTCAGCAACAGCAAGGCATAGCGCTCTTCGTCGTGGATGCTCGGTGACTTCCAGTTCCAAATGTACCTTGTCCCACAACTTATTGCAATAAGAATAAAAATGTACAGCTGGATTATAGCTGATTTACAGCTGATTTATAGCTGATTCATAGCTGATTTAGGGGAGTTACCATGATTTTTTCAACATCTACGAGGATGACCCCGCTCCATTAGGTGGCCTTTTAGTACTTCACCCAATGGGATAAGCCCACGAATTGGGATGATCATCCAAGCAGGATATCACAGGGGGAGCACCACCTTGTTGTGGATGTCCCAGGATATCCCAGGACTTGTATGTGGTTTTCAATCCATATAATTGTAATTCCACATATGTATGTATATATACATATATATATTTATATATGTATATATATATATATGGGCTATTTCACATGGTCATATCTACTTTCTACATGCTGTGAATGTTACTCAGTATAAGTGCGATGCATCCACAAGCTCTGACAAGTTGGACTTGCCAAACAGGCAGATCGAAGCCAAGAAATTCAAGAAAATTGGCATTTCAATGGAAACTCTCAGAGTATTTTAAAAAAAAAAAGGATTTTGGTTGGAAAAACTGGGTGCACCCAGTTTTTCCCTTCCAATGGGAACAAACTTCCCAGGATTTCTGAGGAGTTTCTGATCATCAAACTTGACCCATCCGTGTCCCGGCAGGATAATCCCAATGCAAGCCACGCATCAAAGGATGGGGGCAGCGGATGCACCTCATTGCGGCCATTGCGAGAGGTTTTTCTGCTTGGAACCTGGGATTTTCACCATGGTTAATATATAGTGGTTATAGTGGCTACTAGTGGTTAATAGGTCTTAATAGTGGTTCATAGTGGTTTAGAGTGGTGATTTGGTTAATATACTGGTTGGTGGTTCGTATACCTACCCCTCTGAAAAATATGAGTTCGTCAGTTGGGATTATGAAATTCCTAATATATGGAAATGGTCCATGTTTTTCGGGGGTTCCATCTAGTGTCCTCTTTGAAAAAAAACACATGGGGGGGTTTTCATTTAGGTGATGGGCTTGAAAAGTGAAGTCTGAACTGTTCACAACTCACCTTTTTGGGGCACAAATGCACAAGGTGGTGAACCGCCAGTAATGTGAATGTTGGTTGAAAAAAAAACCAACGAGTTCTATATACCCTCTGGTTAACGTTTACAAAAAACCATGGAAAATCACCATGTTTGATGATTAAATCAACTATTTCCACTGGGCCATGTTTTATCTAAGTCGAACTCTCTATGTTTACCAGGCCCTTTGTACCTACCATGCCCGTTTTTGGGTGGAGCCATGGGGCACCCATCCCATGCCTCTGGTTATGTCAACAGTTTGCTATTGAAAATGGCCCAGTCGACATAGTGGATTTTCCCAGCTATAAAATGGTGGATCTTTCCATTGCTATGTTAGTTTACCAGAGGGTATGTCTTTCTGTCGCAAAGCACATGTTTCCTTCTGGATACATGTCCATTCTTCGTTGTTTAACTATTCATGCAATGTTTACCTGAGTATGTTTGATTATTTTTGAGTTTACGTCCACATGATGCAACGTTTCCTTGCTTGAAAAGCTCAGATTGGTGCTGAAATGTTCCCTTTTGGTGCAAGGCGGAGCCCCAGTTTGTTAGCTAAATTGACTTATAACTTGCTGAATTCTAGGGTTTTTGGGGTAGATATGTCCCTAAAGTTAGTTACTACGGTTTATCCCATGATTTTCCATATAGTTTTCCTAAGTTCAATCCCATTTTTGATTTACTATGGTGTTTATCCCATGATTTTCCATAGTTTTCCATATAGTTTTCCATATAGTTTTCCTAAGTTCAATCCCATTTTTG
>Ga0126342_10011841_pt1 | contig 15577 bp, 10 predicted proteins | sample Cyp1metagenome_FD_92528 | JGI IMG/M metagenome (GOLD analysis project Ga0126342, IMG submission 92528) | Coral microbial communities from Lord Howe Island, Old Settlement Bay, Australia - Cyphastrea 1 metagenome | ecosystem: Host-associated > Invertebrates > Cnidaria > Coral ...
ATATATATATATACATTGTATACTTTATGCAAAGTTGTCATGTTTGCCTTCCAAGTACATCTATATACAGTGGACCTTTTCCAAAATCCACATCATGGGGGGACACTTGGCGTGGCTGTGGCCATCACACGCTGATGGCTGGCTCCAACATGTGGCTGGGTCCCTCAAAGAAGTTTCTTGGATTGCTGTATCGGGACAGCCGCGCCCTTCATCGTGCTCTGTGACCGAAAGAGATCCAACATATTGTATATATATATGTATATTGTATATATATATATATACATATAGTGTATATTATATATATGTATGTACAGACATATACACATTGATATGTGTGTCGTGTATATATATATACATATATACAGCATATACACGTATATTATATGAACTGTACATCTACATCGGTATATGAAGAGTCGCCAGGTTGGCCGCAGATATGACGGGCTGAGGTTATAGCCCGGCAGGACATGGAAAAACGTGGGAAGCCCACGCTACCTTCACATGATCCGGAGTATTCCTCCATTATACCATCTGGTTATTTAACATAGACCCTGATAATAACCAATGTTTAATGGATTTAATATAGTTTCATATTATATGATATATATATATACCAATATTATATATATACCAATATTATATATATATACCAATATTATATATATATACCAATATTATATATATACCAATATTGTATATATATATACAATCTGGTTCCTTGACATAGCTATGGAAAATTCATTATAAATGGAGGGTTCATGGGAAAATCATCTGTAAATGGGCCATTTTCCATAGCTATGTTAAATAAACAGAGGGTGTGCCCAAGCATTTGTTCATCCATTTCTCCAACATCGTGCGGTTTGCGACAAATCCCACTAAGATGAACTAAAATGAACTAAGTGGAAGTCGCATTCCTTCAAAAACTCATCGTCTGTTGCCCGGCTCGAAAAGCCACACCTTGGGAGAAGGCATCTTCTTTGGTGCAGTCTTGAGCGACCTGCAAAAATTCTGTGGGAACAGATGTAACAGATCGTCCCTAAAAAAAGCTCTGGTACAAGCTACTACAGAAACAGTATCTGGTTATTGATCAAAACCCCAGTACATTGGTAAACATCAAAAGTCAAAGTAGCTATTAAATGGATGGCCCCATAGGTTTTGACCCATACCCATCTATGTAAGACTTGAATTAGATAATATTAGATCAGTAAGATTCATGAACGGCACCTATGTCACAATCTGATTAGACTTGCGATTGTTGATTCACCACTTCCGTTTCTGGATGCAACCCTATGGGAATCGACCAGATTCTTCCTGCCTCAAGCTCCACCAGATGGCAAAATCACCAGAAAAAATTGCGGGAACCACTGGTGGGATCTATTGAACCCAATGCCGGGAGCAGCAGCAGCTTTTCAATCAATGTGCGTCTCAGCCGCCCGATCCAAAAATGACATCAGCTGGGGCTGCTGCCATTATCACTGCCTATGTCAACTGATTTGGAGCTTTCACCCCCCACGGCTTCAAAAATACTCATCATTTCGGAAACTATTGGGATGAGGTCTGGGAATACTGTATACACTTGGGACCTCGGAAACTGGGAATACTGTTAGTATATAGTTAAAAAATATCACTTTTCATAGAAATCAAGAGCTATGTCAGAATAGAAATCACTTGTATCCACTTTTTCCGCGATTGGCATCCGAAAATTCTCCAAACACCGTCTGCGATCTTCGCGATCAGCTCACTGTGCAGCTACTGGAGGAAGGTTTACCTGGGTCGGTGCCCGGGTGCCCCCCAGGCGTCACCATGTCACCATGTTTCAATACGAAAAGCGGTCCATGACGACTGGATGATGCGGGGTACCCCATGACGACTGGAAACCAGGGAGAAACTCGAGATCTGAAAAACTTGGGACACGACGGTTTGCTGTTTCAATAGGGGAAAGAAAGCAAGGTTCCGTCACCGTTGTGATTCAACGGTGAAGCAACAGATTGGTCCAATGTCACCGAATTGACGTCCAAGGTATGTACCGGATGGCCCTTTGTGGAAGCTCAGAAGTCCAGCTGGTAATTTCACATTGAAAACCAAAAAAAGAACTACAGGATGGGGCCCCATAATTAGCTAAGTTGGTTTATAACTATAATAACCATAGTGTGGTACTTATAACATCTTATAACTATATTTAGATGGGGTTATAAACCAACAAACATAACTGGAGGGCCCCATCCTGTATAAATCTCGAAAAACTCGGGCCACATCCAATGTGACTACATCCAACTACATGTAGCGTAAAGAATAATTTATATAAGAAGATCCAGTCAAAGATCAGTCACCACTGGGCAGCTGAGTTACCACAACCACCTAAACTGATCTCCATTTCGTAGATGGCCATCTTTAAATCCACCATAGTCCAAACCTCACAGCGCCAGCGACCAAGTGCTGCCACGAACATGTCGAACAAGGAAAAGGGCAAGCCCCAAGAATAAAGTGGGACATCTGGGGATATGCATTAGACATAATCTATAACCAACTGGAAACACGGTTCTATCTTTTTGGGGATTTCTGCAAATATTTACCAACTTGTTCTTCAATTTTCTCGATTTTTTCTAGACATCTCCAACTTCTGGTCTATGGAAGATGTCAAACATCTTAAGGAAAGCACAATCGCTGATTCGTAGGTCAAGCAACTGGAATGAAGACTGTCACATGTTGATTGTAGATGTTCATGTACAGGTTTTTCATCGGAAAACGTGGGAAAACACCAACATCCAATCGTAAGAATCATCGTTCTCCCATATTTCTCCGTTGTTGCACCAGAAAATGCTGGGATTCCCAGGATTCCCAGAGATTCCAAGGGGCCAAAGGTGTGTTGTCGTTGGGTTGCCACTTGCCTTTGGCCAAGTAGAAGGCCTATCGCAGCACAGCCCATGGATTTTGTTGGGAAGAACCAGATTTCTTTGGAAAATCTACAGGAAACCATGGTTTTCCCCATGAAATTCTAAGGGTGTCCTGTAAGTGTTGCCTTAAACCAATGATATATGTGGTTTTGGTGATGCCCAAAAAGATAGAAAAGGTTCAATTCATCACTATTTTAGTATATAGATCGTTTCACTTTTCTATCTCTTTGAGGGTGACCATATAGATATACTATATATATAATATATAGAGAGAGAGATAGTCGTTGTTCAGGGCTATCTATAAGGTCTGTATTTGAAACAATAATTTAAAAAGAAAAACATACCACTATAAGTCACTATAACAGTGATTGAAAAAAAGGAATATATCCCAAATGAATGGGATTGCACTTCATTGGCCCTTTTTTCTCCTCCCCAACAAAAGCTTGCGGCGTTCCTCTGCGCACATCCACGCACCTTGGTTATAGATACTGCTCACATCAAAACCTCTGTAGAGGATGTTCCAGCCAGCCCTCTTTGATAAAGGGTAAAGAGTATATAGTCTGGGTAAATTATAATATTTCACTAACCTGAATTGTTGGCCCATTTGGGGATGATTCCTCTATAAAAACCATGATTCCAGTGAGGGAGAACAGTGAGGTCGTGATGAAATTTACCCAGATATAGTATATAATAACATACAAGAACCGCACAAGAGTTTTGGTCACTGCTAAGTTGGGAAGTGGTGAAATTCACTGGAGTCCACAGCAATCAGATACACGAAATGGGCGTGCAAACATCACAAATGCAAGAAAAGCAATATTATGTGTATATATATATATGTATAAATGGTACGGAGAGAATTCGAAAATGGAGATTTTAATGATGTTTGAGCTAAAGATGCTATTGTTTTCGATTGCCACTGTTTTCGCAACAAAAAGAAACTAAGGAGGTCTCCTAAAATTGGGATACCCCCAAATCATTCAAGTAGACTATGACAACTGTGGACACCGCAGGTCGCCAAGAAACGGCATCGAACTTACCATATTTCTTTTATGGTTTATGGCAATTTGTTTGATGTTTATTCATAGTTTATTCATAGCATAGATACTGAATGATATTGATATATCCATGATATATCCAACCATATCTGACATGTGATGTGTTATGTCTATATGGCTATGGATCAATACCTATACATACCATTTTTAGGGGGATGAACATCCATTTACCAGCTATTTTGATGTTCACCAGGGAGATACGGTTTTGACCTATCCCCATATCCTAACGTCTAAAAATAACCAGTCGCCAAGGTGCCAAATTCGCAGTCGTCGCCCGTGATGGCAGCTAAGGCCCTGGAGTCGATTTTTCGGATCAGGTGGGTGGGTAAAAATGACATGCTTTGAACTGTTGAAGCCCCATTTTTAATGGAAAACCCCCATAGTTTAGAGAAACTATGGATGTAGTTTTTCGGGATGTTTGGGGTTTACTTGGCAAGACTTGCACTATGAAATGTACTGCAGTCTAGCTCTCCAAAGCAACGTCGGCCACTGTGGCAGGACAGCAGGTTCGTACCTCGCGAGGTACAACTGCTGCTTCTTCAGGAAGTCCTCCTGTTTCAAGTGACTGGAACCAACTCGCAGCATGTCTCCCACATGGAAGATCCCTGTTCTGAACATCAAGCGTGGAGGATTCTTCACACCTCAACACTAGCAACATGCAGTTTTGAGCGATTGGGGCCTGGTCATGTGCCTTTCGACCGAGAAGCCTTCAAAAATCAAAGCCACCCATGTGGCATATGTCCTTCTTTGTGCGCTGGTAGAGCTTTCCTGTAGGGAGACGGATCACATGACCAAGATCGATTCAAAAACAGTATGTTTACTTTGTTTGTTGGTGATTTGTGTTAGATATGTAACAGGAGCAAACCAGACTTGTTTCCGAATCTCGCTTTGCCAGACGGACAACGACACTTGAAACAGTAACTGGATGACATTGTTGCGTAAGTTGCCACGAGAGTTTCTCAACAGTGAGCACCTTGGAGGTCGCATAGTCATCATACGTTTATGAAAAATTGTCATTACATAAGGTGCTCTTCATGTGTGTGTGTATATATTTTGTTTGAACCTGTTCTATAGTATGTGTATTTGTATGTATTATATGTGTATGTCATTTAGATATATATATATATATATATAATATAATATAATATAATATAATATAATATAGTATAATATAATATAATATAATATAATATATATACATGTGTGTGTGTCATGAGTATATGCCGATTAGACCAACCATTGGATGCAAAATGCATACACAATACATGCTAATACCAACTTCATCAATTAAATTGCAATATGCCAACAGATATAACTATACATAACTATGTATAAATATATAAGTACTGTATAGTACATTATCATTTAACGGCATAACCTGAAGCTGCCAACGGTCATTTTCCGAAGTCCAGGCACCGTAATACGCGCTGATCATAGGGTCGAAGAGGCACCACTGCGCCTTGCTGTGGCGGTTTCAGTGTCCCAGTCCCAGCACCGAATCCAATAAACGTGGGGTAATGCCAAAGGGGTTATCTCGTTTAGAGGAACAACAAATATATAAAAATTGTAATATCCAACTGAACTATCCTGTAGATATGCTAAATGTGGGATCTCTTAACAGAAAGCAACCTGTGACAGGTAGGGTGACTTCCGAAGGCCCACAGAAACGGAGCCTGGTCAAGAACCACTCAAAAAAAGGACTATTGACACGAAGCCCGTGGAGGTCTTACCCCGAATGAGAACATGTAAGAATTGACCATCATGTGTGTATCAACATGTACAAACATGTAGAAACGTACAAACTATAACTCTGAAGAAAGCGGACATGACCATGGCACCATGGCACTACAGGTGAACTCCTCATGAGATCCTGGGTGGCATCCACTGTTTCAGATGACAGTGGAAATGCGCGACCCAAACGTCCACAACAACATTCCTGTGACACAGCGTTTTCTATGGGATATGGCTTCAAATCAGCACTTTTCCCACTATTCCATAGCTTCCAACATGTTCCAACCCCGACCTCCTCGCCGATTTTGATGTTGGCATCCCTTTCTTTCAGTTCTTCATCTGTGAAGTGCTTGGTGGGATCGGCGTAAAGCTCCTGGATCTCCGCTATGCCAAACACGTGAAAAAACCTTGAAAAACCACAAGGCCCAAAGACCTGGTAGACCAAATTCTTGGCACACCGGGCTGATCTTTCTAGTCATGAATTGTTAGCTTTTTTGCCACAAGTCCCGCATTGAAAAACCTGTGCGTAAGAGTCAACCAGCATTTGTTCTTCAATAAAATCTCAGATGCAGTCATCTAACTCCAGGCAAGATCTAGTAGAGGGCCCTTCTTCGGAATCCGTTGAATTCTCCCTGACAATCGTTTCCGCAAAGCCGGAAACACCCCCAGGCCATTGACAATGAAGTTTTCGTCTCAGAGCAGACACAACTTGAGAAGAGATTGGATGATGATGATGATGATTCTCCCGAAAGTATTTAAGATAGCATTTGATAGCAACTAATCCCCCAACTCATCATCAGCCAACCATCATTTCTCGGAAAAATAAGGTTTATATATATGTATATATATTATCCACAAAATCCCACACATATATCCCCGTAGTTTGATGGTTAAAACAGTGTTAAAACCCATGGCGTGAATGATGTGCTAAAACCACGCCGTCCTTGTAATCTTTGGACCTGGGGGAAACCCCCACCGACTCCACAAGGCTGGAAATCCGCCCGGCTGGAAATCCGCGAACAAAATGGAGGTTTTTTGTATGGGAAAATCATCTATGAATGATGGATGTCTATATAAATGATGGATTTCTATATAAATGATGGAAATCTATATGTGCCATATAAATGATGGATTTTCCACATGTGAAATTAATACAAAGGACATCTTTTTGGAAAGTGATCTGTGGCTATGAAGGCTTGGTTTTCCCGTTCATTCCGTTTGCAATCCTGAGAAAAATCCGCAACCGGGTGAACAACCCGCTGATTCCAGGTATAACAGTTGGGCGGGTGGACAAACCACACCCATTCATCACTGGGAATTTCCCTCATCGGGGCACACTGATTCACTCTTGGATACTCTTGCCAAATGGGCTACTCTGAGTGTCAAACCAGTAGCTGTCTTTGCGGTACCTCCCGACGAAAAACAAGTTGTGGCAGCGGTAGCAATGGATGGCAATAGGCTAATAGTAGGTACAAGCACATGTCAGTAGAATGTTTTTTGCATTTTTTTGCGCGAACTGTAGTTTCAGGGTCCCAGTTGGTGTCGTGCTGTTCCTCTACCCCCTATCACGAGCCATCCACTTCGGACTGAGCTTTGCGTGTAGAAACCACCCACAAGTTCATCTGTTACACTGTGGGTCGGCCTTACTTTGAATGATGACCCCATACTCATATTGTTGGTTATAGAGTCATTCCCCACTTTGCGTAAAGGTCTTTGTTGGTGAGTTGGTGATCCAATGTTTTCAAAGCCTTTCTTTGGATTTGGACGATCTCCCCCCATTGGGGCTCATTCATATCCCTCCAAAGTGGGGGAACCAACTGCCAGGAACCCTCATGAGTCATTTTCAGTAAGGAATCTGCAGAAACCCATGATCCAAAATTGGGTCCTCAAGGTCGAAACCTTCATTTTTTGGATGATTCATATCCCCCACGTCACACCCGACCGGACTCAACCTGCACACGGCAATGTGTCCCGTGATCGTTTCGATTCGTTCCAAGATTTGGGCTCCCACTGCCTCGGAAGGGGGGAAGTTTTCCAGCCACGGAGCTGATTACCCGAGGCGAATCGATTCCTGGGACATTTCATATTGTCACCCACTGAACCGATTCCTGGCACAACACACTGAAAATCAGAGTTGAAGGGACTTTTTGTATGTTGCAAAATAATTTCCAAGATGGAAAAGGAAATAGAGGATTCCACCCCTCCATAACCTCTGTATTTCGGGTATCATTTGAGGGGTTAGAGGAAGTAATTTGGATCCATGGTAGGACCTCCAACCATCCAATCTGGGGGCTAAGTTTGACCCCGTACCCATTTGCAGCAGACTTTGGCTCAGAAATGGGCTAGGCAAAGGGACCACAAATTACTGGCCATCCATTCTTTAGTGACGCAATAGTCACTTCAATAGTAATTGGATGTAATTGGTTTTAAGCTGTACCGTTCCGAAATTAAGTCTTTGGGAAAGTGTGACCCACTCCCTGGTTCTTGAAAAAAAAGAAAACAACAAAATCAGCCGGGCCATCAAAAATTCCCCTATCCCATCGTATATTGCTTGGTGAAAACGTTTCCCTAGTATCGGTGATCATAAATAATCCCAAGGGGATAGTTCTGATCAGTACTAGGGATATGATCACCATTATTGCAAGTCTATAACATTATCTATTGTGATAATCCCAAGGTGTATCAGCAATCCGATATGTTATGATATTCTTGCAAGTGGAACTGCAAGTTACGGCAGCAAGTTCACACCACAGATTCTTGTGCCCAGGTGATCGACATGAGTCTCGTTTCCATACTTTTATATAGTTCTTGCTGACCCGATATTTGAGGATTCAATGCATCTAAATGAAAATAGAACCATACAAAATATCGCGATATATGTATAGTTGATACTGTGGATGGAAGAAACCCTGCACCAGTTGATAGATGGTTTATCCCAGTATTTAGAGGGTTTCAACCATCCAAGGTGGTGCAGGATTTCTTCCACCCACCGTATCCACCACGATTCGTCCAGCATCCCTGGGCAGCCCAGCTTGGTCCACCACATCCAGGGGATAACATAAAAAAATCAACGCGCCATCTGCATCCTGGGGCGGAGAACGGAGGAGCCGAGCTCTACCAGCCAGATTTCATGGTGTTTAATGGTGTTTAATGGTTATTATTGGTGTTAATTTGTGTTTAATGGTGGTGTTTAATGATGTTTATTGGTGTTTAATGGTGTTTATTGGTGATTATTGGTGTTTAATGATGTTTCTTGGTGTTTAATGGTGTTTATTGGTGATTATTGGTGTTTATTGGTGTTTATTGGTGTTTATTAGTGTTTACTGGTGTTTATTAGTGTTTACTGGTGTTTAATGGTGTTTATTGGTGTTTAATGGTGTGTATTGGTGTTTAATGGTGTTTATTGGTGATGATTGGTGTTTATTGGTGTTTAGTGGTGTTTAAAGGTGTTTATTGGTGTTTAATAGTGTTTATTAGCGTTTACTGGTGTTTAATGGTGTTTATTGGTGTTTATATAGTTTTTATTGGTGTTGATTAGTTTATTGGTGTTTAAAGGTGTTCATTGGTGTTTAATGGTGTGTATTGGTTTTTAACCGTGTTTATTGGTGTTTATTGGTGTTCATTCGTGGTTATTGGCGTTTAATGGCATTTAATGCTGTTTATTGATCGTTATTGTTGTTAAATGGTGTTTATTGGTGTTGAATGGTGTTTAATGATGTTTATTGGTGTTCATTCGTGGTTATTGGTGTTTAATTGTGTGTATTGGTGGTTGTTGTGTTTAATGGTGTTTATTGTTGTTTAATGGGGTTTATTGGTGTTTATTGGTGTTCATTCGTGGTTATTGGTGTTTAATGGCATTTAATGCTGTTTATTGATCTTTATTGTTGTTTAATGGTGTTTATTGGTGTTGAATGGTGCTTATTGGTGTTTAATGGTGTTTATTGGTGTTTACTGGTGTTTAATGGTGTTTATTGGTGTTTAATGGTGTTTATTGCTGTTTAATGGTGCTTATTGGTGTTTAATGGTGATTATTGGTGTTTATTGGTGTTTAATGGTGCTTATTGGTGTTTATTGGCGTTTATTGGTGTTTAATGGTGTTTATTGGTGTTTAATGGTGTTTGTTGGTGTTTATTGGTGTTTAATGGTGCTTATTGGTGTTTATTGGTGTTTATTGGTGTTTAATGGTGCTTATTGGTGTTTAATGGTGTTTATTGGTGTTTTTTGGTGTTTATTGGTGTTTATTGGTGTTTATTGGTGCTTGTTGGTGTTTATTGGTGTTTAACGGTGCTTATTGGTGTTTATTGGTGTTGATTTGTGTTTATTGGTGTTTAATGGTGCTTATTGGCGTTTAATGGTGTTTATTGGTGTTTATTGGTGTTTATTGGTGTTAAATGATGTTAAATTGTGTTTAATGGTGTTTAATGGTCTTTATTGGTGTTTATTGGTGTTTATTTGTGTTTAATGGTGCTTATTGGTGTTTAATGGTGTTTATTGGTTATTATGGGTGTTAATTTGTGTTTGATGGTGATTAATGATGTTTATTGGTGTTTAAAGGAGATTGTTGGTGTTTATTGGTGTTTAATGGTGCTTATTGGTTGTTATTCGTGTTTATTGGTGTTTATTGGTGTTTACCGGTGTTTATTGGTGTTTAATGGTGTTTATTGGTGTTTATTGGTGCTTAATGATGTTTATTGGTGTTCATTCGTGGTTATTTGTGTTTAATTGTGTTTATTGGTGCTTATTTGTGTTTAATTGTGTTTTTTGGTGTTGAATGGTGTTAAATGGTGTTGAATGGTGTTTAATGGTGTTTATTGGTGTTTATTGGTGTGTTTTTTGTGTTTATTGGTTCCTATTGGTGTTTATTGGTGTTTATTGGTGTTTAATGGTGTGTGTTGGTGTTTAATGGTGTTTATTGATGTTGATTGGTGTTTATTGGTGTTTAATGGTGTTTAAAGGTGTTTATTGGCGTTTAATAGTGTTTATTAGTGGTTACTGGTGCTTATTGCTGTTTTATCGTGTTTATTGGTGTTTAATGGTGTTTATTGGTTCCTATTGGTGTTTAATGGTGTTTATTGGTGTTTATTGCTGTTTTATCGTGTTTATTGGTGTTTAATGGTGTTTATTGGTTCCTATTGGTGTTTAATGGTGTTTATTGGTGTTTATTGGTGTTTAATGGTGTTAAATGGTGTTGAATGGTGTTTAATGATGTTTATTGGTGTTCATTCGTGGGTATTTGTGTTTAATTGTGTTTATTGGTGCTTATTTGTGTTTAATGGTGTTTTTTGGTGTTCAATGGTGTTAAATGGTGTTGAATGGTGTTTAATGGTGTTTATTGGTGTTTATTGGTTTTTTTTGGTGTTTATTGGTTCCTATTGGTGTTTATTGGTGCTTAATGGTGTTTAAAGGTGTGTGTTGGTGTTTAATGGTGTTTATTGATGTTGATTGGTGTTTATTGGTGTTTAATGGTGTTTAAAGGTGTTTATTGGCGTTTGATAGTGTTTATTAGTGATTACTTGTGTTTAATGGTGTGTAATGGTGTTTATTGGTGCTAATTGGTTCCTATTGGTGTTTATTGGTGTTTAATGGTGTGTATTGGTGTTTAATGGTGTTTATTGGTGATGATTGGTGGTTATTAGTGTTTAATGGTGTTTAAAGGTGTTTATTGGTGTTTAATAGTGTTTATTAGTGTTTACTGGTGTTCAATGGTGTTTATTGGTTTTGAATAGTGTTTATTGGTGTTTAATGGTGTTTATTGGTGTTGATTAGTTTATTGGTGTTTAATGGTGTTTAAAGGTGTTTATTGTTGTTTAATGGTGTGTATTGGTTTTTGATGGTGTTTATTGGTGTTCACTTGTGATTAATCGTATTATTTGTGTTTAATGGTGTTTATTGTTGTTTAATGGTGTTTATTGGTGTTTACTGGTGTTTAATGGTGTTTATTGGTGTTTAATGGTGTTTATTTGTGTTTAATGGTGTTAATTGGTGCTTATTGGTGTTTATTGGTGTTTAATGGTGTTATTGGTGCTTGATTGTGTTTAATGGTGTTTAATGGTGTTTAATGATGTTTAATGGTGTTCATTGGCGTTTATTGGTGTTTATTGGTGTTTAATGATGTTTATTGGTGTTCATTCGTGGTTATTGGCGTTTAATGGCATTTAATGCTGTTTATTGATCTTTTTTGTTGTTTAATGGTGTTTATTGGTGTTTTTTGGTTATTATTGTTGTTTAATGGTGTTTATTGGTGTTTAATTCTGTTTAGTGGTGTTTAGTGGTGTTTATTGCTGTTTTTATCGTGTTTATTGGTGTTTAATGGTGTTTATGTGTTCCTATTGGTGTTTAATGGTGTTTATTCTTGCTTATTGGTGTTTTATTGGCTTTTAATGGTGTTAAATGGTGTTGAATGGTGTTTAATGATGTTTATTGGCGTTTATTCGTGTTTATTGGTGTATATTGGTGCTTAATGGTGTTTATTGGTGTTTACTGGTGTTTAATGGTGTTTAATGGTGTTTATTGGTGTTTATTGGTGTTTATTTGTGTTTAATGGTGTTTAATTGTGTTTATTGGTGTTGATTCGCGTTTAATCGTTTTTTTGTGTTTAGTTGTTTTTATTGGTGTTTATTGGTGTTTAATGGTGTATATTGGTGCTTAATGGTGTTTATTGGTGTTGATTGGTGTTTATTGGTGTTTAATGGTGTTTCAAGGTGTTTATTGGCGTTTAATAGGGTTTATTAGTGGTTACTGGTGTTTATTGGTGTTTATTGGTGTTTACTGGGGTTTAATGGTGTTTATTGGTGTTCATTCGTCGTTATTGGCGTTTAATGGCATTTAATGCTGTTTATTGATCTTTATTGTTGTTTAATGGTGTTTATTGGTGTTCATTGGTGTTTATTGGTGTTTATTGTTGTTTAATCGTTTTTTTGTGTTTATTGGTGTTTATTGGTTTTTGATGGTGCTTAATGGTGTTTAATGGTGGTTATTGATGTTTAATGGTGTTTAATGAATATGATTTACCCTCTGGTAAACTAAGGTAGCGGAAAAGGGCCCAGCAACAGTTCGATGATTTACCTACAATGGTGATTGTCCAGTTCGCTATGTTCGTATACTGGATGGCAATACAAGAAAGGATCTGGTGATGAATGATGCATGATGCATGATGCATGATGAATGATGAATGATGAATGAATGAACCGTTTCAAAAGGCAAAGTGGAGGAGGAACTGGTCCACAATTCACTTCGATCCAGATGGCCGAGATCTCTGGCTATATTTCACCACAGTAGCCAGCTATATCCCAACTTATGAAGGTTGCAATCCCATGGTTATGCTGCATAATATGAACCATCACTATAAAATACTATCTATATATATATACATACATACATATACCATACATACATACATTGACATACATACATACATATATACATTCTCCATATATATATATTACCATATTAATCTATTTGTAACATTGACGTTTTATCTCTTCATATCTGGCATCAACGGCCCACCTTGGCATTTCTGTAGGGCGTGATCACCTCATTGGGCAAGATCTGCTTCAAGGCACCCTGCGGCGTTGTGAAAAACGGTCAAACGGCGTCGAATGTGTCATTTGTGGTGTGTATTTAATACCTATATATATACTACTATCATATATATATATATATACTACTATCATATTATATATATATGTACGATACTTAATGGGAAAATCTATGGTAAATATGGAGAAATCTATGGTTTCCGGTTAAGAGTTTCCCAACACCAATCCATTGATATGAAATGATCATTATGCTGCTGTGAATTAATATATTGTGATCATAGACCAATATCCATGACTGTGAATCATGTGTTGAATTGTGTTTTTGCATTAAACAAAACTCTAAATAAAAAGCTGACGATTCAAGATGCGCATCTGTATGACATATGTTCAAATTACAGAGAATGTTGTACAGGGAATCGGACCAAAACGCTGATGTTAAGCAAGTGTTCGATGGTGAATGTGACTAACAATCCTTCAATGGAACATTCATACCCCCAAACTAAAGCTTGATCAGAGACAGCATGGTTTGAAACCACCGGTTTTGTTGACTAGTTATACATCCCATAATCTCATTCATATCCAAACATGCCGTTCATATCCATTAAAACCCATAAAATGCCCATTGAATCCCATTAAAACCATTGAAAACTCATTAAAAGCCCGTAAAATCCAATTAAGATCCTATCATATCCCATTAATATCCCATTAAATCCATTGAAATCCCATTAAAACCCATCAAAACCCCTTAAAATCCCATGATATAAATCCCATTAGAATCCATTGAAATCCCATTAAAACTCATCAAAACCCCTTAAATCCCATTCGAATCCATTGAAATCCCATTAAGATCCCATTAAAATCCGTTAAATCCCATTGAATCCCATTAAAATCCCATTCATTAAATCCCATTAAATCCCACTAAAATCCTTATGAGAACTCGCTTCAAATTGCCCCCTGACCCCATGGGTCCCATGGCCAAACCTCCAGCTTGGTTTCGAGCAGCGTCAGGGTGTCGCTCTTGCCCGGGAACAGCCACCCTGGGTCCCCAGATTTGGAAGATTCATCAATGGATAAATATCTATATACATGGATATATAAACATTGATATTTTCAGGGTCTATATATATATGTATATATATATATATATGGATACCCTCTGGTAAATAAACATGGACCCTGAAAATCACCAATTGTTTGGTAAAACTCAACTTCCAAAGCCTATTTTTTGCACGGTCGATCTGATCATCTTAGAGGTGTCCAGATTTGCCACGATCAATCCCCACCTGGATTTGTTCTCAACACCTGCGCAGGGCATGCAGTGCGAAGGGACATCTCAAGATGTATCAAGATGTCTCAACTGGTTTTTTTCAAGATGCTACCTTGGACCTTGGCATAATCTTTAGAATTTGAAAGCTGTTCAAAGGTTTCACGCATTAAGAATAGGATGTGCCCAGTCTCAATATCAACCACCATGACAGTTTTGAACATGTGTTTTCTCCGCGCATGAAGAAGTAATAACAAGTAAATAACAAGTAGTTCGTTTCACGCGGACAAAGAAACAATCGGTTCGGGTCAAAAAACTTGAGGCCCAGGGGTAAGAGACGAAAGCTAGCTTGGCAGGGAGCTTTGCATGAAAACACAATGATGCTGTCGAAGGTGTCCTCTGGGGGGGGAAGGGAGGGGTATAACTATGAAGTTTCATGCGATTGGAGTTTCAGCCCCCCCAATACCTTGCTAAAGCAAGAGGGACTTCAGCTAGCAGAAGCTAGATTTCGTGAAAACTCTAAAATCCATGTGATTCTTCTTTTAATACACCACCAATGATGGAACCCCCAGTCCCATAAGGTCTTTTGAAAAACAATTAAAAAAATAAAACAACCTAAAAATCCATATCTGTATATATGGTGCAGCGTTGGCCAGCCCCCCTCCCCCCCCCCCCAATGGGTATGGGTGGGCAGCATCGTCTGGTTCTTTTGGTCCCCCCCCCTGTGGCCTGTGGTGGTGGTATGATTCTTCTGGTCCCCCCCCCTGTGGTATGTTGGTATGTTGGTATGTTGGTATGTTGGTATGTTGGTATGTATGTAATGTAATGTAATGTAATGTAATGCAATGCAATGCAATGCAATGCAATTTAATGTAATGTAATGTAATGTATGTAGGTAGGTAGGTAGGTAGGTAGGTATGTATGTACGTGTGTACGTGTGTACGTAGGTACGTAGGTACGTAGGTATGTAGGTAGGTATGTGTATGTCTGTATGTCTGTATGTCTGTATGTCTGTATGTCTGTATGTCTGTATGTCTGTATGTCTGTATGTCTGTATGTCCGTATGTCCGTATGTCCGTATGTCCGTATGTC
>Ga0126342_10011842_pt1 | contig 15576 bp, 15 predicted proteins | sample Cyp1metagenome_FD_92528 | JGI IMG/M metagenome (GOLD analysis project Ga0126342, IMG submission 92528) | Coral microbial communities from Lord Howe Island, Old Settlement Bay, Australia - Cyphastrea 1 metagenome | ecosystem: Host-associated > Invertebrates > Cnidaria > Coral ...
ATGGTGATTCTTCTTCCCTGATGTGACTTTCCACTACCTGATGTGACTTCTCCGTATCGCCGCCGTGCCATGGGGATGATGTGACTTTTCCCGCCTGATGTGACTTAAGTACGGTGCTTGTACATGCTTATACTAGGTCAAAGATGAATCGTACACATCTGAGTCCAAAGCTTTTTGATCCCGATTATTTTTGGCTGGTTTCGAGTTGGGACAATAGCGCTAATTAATTGGCTAAGTTGTTTGGGGTGGGTTCAAACAAATAAACTGGGAACTGTTTTCTTACCGGAATCAGAGACCTACTTTGTTGTCAGTTCGTACTTGCGGAAGTTATAAGTAAGTTGTGGTAGTTGTAGCAGTTGTAGCACATATAAGTGAACTTATCGAAGTTATGGAAGTTATGTTTTTCTTGAAAACAACTATGTTCCATAACTTCGATAAGTTTAAATAAGTTGTTATAACTTATATAAGTTTTTAGGTTTGCAAAATATTGGTGTTTAACATTTTTCATTGTTTTGCATCAAGTTTCGCGTGTTTGGAAGCTTTGCGGTCCAGAGGACCGCATCTTTGCGACCCAGAGGACCGCAACCACGCGATCCAGAGGACCGCGCTGTAGCCAGGCATTGCTTGGAAAGAAGGAGAAAAAAATATGGCAACGAGGTGGCGTATGTTATCCTGGAATTGTTTGCTGGAAATTTCTCTGTTTCATTCCACGCATAGACACTGATTTCATGATTAATGTTGCAGTTTATATTCATGTCTCAGGACAAAATATGTATACATTTCAGCAACTATGCGCAATGACCTCGCTCAAATTGCTTTCGCCGCCGCTTCTTCGGTTTTTTGCTTTCGCTAGTGCAACATGAGACAAGTGTCATCCGTCCAAGACTGATGCGAAACTGCCATCGACTTTCCATTTGCTCTGCCCCAAACGGATTGAAATTTGCTTGAAACGTTCTACGATCACAGCAACTTGTCCAGAAGGGCTCATTGTGAAGCGAACAACGCGGCCCGCGCAAGGCGCCAGGATGACGTCTCCTGTCGCCAGACGCCTTCCGTGGACCACGGCTTTGGTTTCAGAGAGGATTGCGGAGCCAAAAGTCATGTTGCGCAACGCATGAAGGTGGACGAAGTAACAGCGCTCAAGGCATAGCCGATTGTATGCGCCGAAAGCATTTCGGTTACCTCTGCAAAAAGAATTGAGTCGATTGACAGCAATGAACGATTTGTAAATCCTGTGTTTTTTCTCCGTGGGCAGGCAATCCACATAGAGCTGCGAGGCCTGCAGCTGCTGCGCAATATGCATTCGGCCATGATGTTTGGGCTTGAGGCGTTCAAGCCCGTAAGCAAGTGAGTAACGTTCTTGATGCTCCTGTTGCAATCGCGCCAAACAAGCTGTGTTGTCAAAGCTAGTGGAAAATTTCAATCGAGACAATTCAAAGTGGATCTCGAGCAAGCATCGAAAACTTTGCATCTCTAACTGGAGTAGATCATGCCGTCCCACCGTTTCCTCCAAGTGGAAGTATAAGAGTGGCAAAAGCTCTATCAAATCGAGAGCACACCCTCGATAGGAATCCCCAGTGAAGCGACTTGGATCAAACAGGCCCTTTCTCCAACTAGGTGTGCATGTGCACCGAGCGGCTTTTTGCCACTTTGTCGCTCCCGCTACTTCCTGCAACAGTGGCAGAGAGATACCGACCTCTGCTGTGCGTGTCAGCAGCGCATTGACTTCCCAGCTGCATACGCCATTGGAATAGTATAAGTGCATCACATCCAAGAGCCAAGCGCTTGGAGGGCAAAATGCGCGTGCACTTGGATTTGCGAGCAGCCCATGAGGGTTGGCCACGAAGCCTGCCACCACTTCCATCTGCTGCAGCTTGTTTTTTGGCAGGGTATCTTTTTTCATGAGTAAGTCGTCCACGACTTGAAAGATTTCATGATCACTTTGTGGGTCAAAGAGCTCAACCTTGCTGCAAGCAACTTCCACAAAACGATCATCGCAAGCAGGAACACCGGAATCTCGCTTGAGAACATTTTTGCATTTGATGCAAACACGGAGCCCTGCAGAACCTTTTGCGTCAAACGACACTCTCAGCGCATCCAAATCGCCAATCCAGTGTTGGATTTCCGCCACAAACAGTGTCATTGCTTGCCCAAAGGACATAGGAATGCCCAGGTGAAGTTGCTCGTTGCGGAGCGATTCCACAATGGCCAAAAAAACTCGGCCAAAACCACCTTGAACTTGGGTGGCCTGACAGTGCTGCACCATGGCAAAAGGATGCCACATTGTGTCGCTGTGCAGGTACCCTAGCTCTCGCACGGCGAAATAAAAAAAAGACACTTTCTTTGCGCTGTCAGGCGCTAGCACGTTCCCTCCTGTGCACTCATCATGGTAACACAAAAGATGAAACGGCTTGCTACCTTGGGTTTGCATTGCATTCCATAGTCGATTGCGATAAGAGTCACACAGGCGGACAATCTCTGCGAACAGTTCGGACACACTGGCAACGTATATTATGACATCCGGCTCCCCGCTCTTGCAATGCGGTAATGGCACCGGCTTGAAAAAAATTACCGGAGCAGTGTCGACTAAATTCTGCTTCCACTCTCTACGCTCGGCATGTCGCTCTGTCGGAATTCCCGCTGCTCGCAGACCGAGATTGAATAAGTGGGTAGCGACAGCGTCTGACACAGATTGATTACCCAGGACTTCCTCGCCGGGCGGCAGCTGTAGGTCGATCTTCCTTCTTTTCCCCATGGCTTTCTGTGTGGCCAAGCGGCACAAGTCACCTGCCAATGCAACGTTGTCACACATTTTGTCTAGCATTGATCGGTACTATACATCCGTATCTTGCACGTTAGGTGGATATCCTGTATGTAAAAACTATTTACAAAGAGATGTATAGTCAATGTGTGCCGACTGTCTTATACAAAGAATTACTTTGTATCTGGAAGTGTTTCAGGTTCTTGGCACAGCGTCAAATTGCAAATCGACGACAAACATCTTTACATTTGAGCACGGAAACAAGTGATGCCGGAATTTATGACTGAATGTCCCACCGGCGTAAATATATGGGCATATATATATATATATGTATATATATGTAAATATACGGTACATGTTCATGGAAAACTCTAGCGGTGCGCATTTGACCGCTCATATGCGAACGACCGATGGTCCGCAGAGAGCTGACTTCGCGGTGAACCTAGACCGCGTCGATCTCTTGCGAGCAAGACAACCCGCACACCGCATTGTCCCGGCGCCCCTGCGGTATCTCTCGGCCATTTCTAGTACTGGCTGTGCTTTCACTCCGCAATAAAATATCGTTTCAATATGGTATCTATAATATATCTCTTGCTCGCACTAAGGCTCACAGGAAAAGACGAAGGAATGAGATCCATTTGAAGTACATGCATCGAGAAACGGATATAAAAAAACACAGGGAGGTGATACGCAACAAACGTGTTATCACCTCGTTTTTTTTCCGCACGTCCGATCTTCAAGCTGACCCTGGCAAGACCAAGTGGAAGCACTTGGTGTGCTGCACCCATAAGAAACACTAACGCACAGTGCGATTGTGTTGAACAGCAAGGTTGTTTCCCTGCAAACACAAACTGTGGAACAAACCCTTTAGCTCACTACGGCAACTCAGTCCTGTCCGCCGCCGCTGTTCTGCGCCACAGCCTTGGCCTTAGCTTTGCCTTTGGCAGTCGCAGGGCGTTTTGGCTTCAGCAACAACTTCAAAGCAGACATGTGCCCTTGCACTTCCTTCACCTTTGCTGTGACTTCCTTCTCAGTCTGGAAGGGCAAAGGATCCAGCTGAGAGCCACTGCACTTTGCTTGAGCTTGCAAGGTGGCCGCCGCGGCCTTCTTCCACGTCTGCAAGTGCGTGAGGCCGTCGCTCAGCGCCGCTAGTTGCGGATCATTCGGGCTGCCCAGCTTGTCTGAAGCTTCCTTCTGCATCAAGGCTGCTTCTTTGCAAGTGTTGGACAAGACGGGGACGACTTTGGTGGCCAAGGCAGCGATCTTGCGGTTGGCAACCGCAGCTTCACGCTTGGCCTTGCTTTCCTCTTTGCGGGCCGCAGCAGCCTCTTGCCTCACTCGTTGCTTCTGCTGCTTTTTCTCGGCAGCCAAGCGTTTTTTCTCCTCCTTTCCGTTCAAGTCGCCAACCTGCTCTTCACCTTCCGACTCTGTCAACAGGTCGAAGACCAGAGGTTTCGGCGCAATGACGGAGCTTTCTGCTGCATCTCCAGTCTTTGCTGACTTGACTTGACCATTTGGCAAGGCTTCTGCTTTGCGCTTCTTGATACTTTTTTCGGCCTGCAAAATGCTTTCGTGGACGGTCTCTTCGATCTCTTTGTGCCGCACCGTATACTCGACCAACAGGAAGGTCCAGCAGCCTAATGCTTCGCTCCACTGCCGCGGGGCAACTTGCTCAAAGTTCTCCGGCAAGAGGTACCCCTGCTGCCGGTAAACACTGACCGGCAAATATTTGCCTCCAACGTCTTGGATCCTCTGACTGACACTGCGCTTCACCAGCGAAGTGATGAGGACATCCTTGACTCGGGCATACCGGAAGCCATTCTCAGATTTCGTTGCGCAGGCGTCTTTGAAGAAGTTCTGCTGCTGCTCCAAAGTCAACTGGTTGAACTTCTCGGGTGGCCAGGCCATGTTCCGGCGAAGCAAGGTCACCAGGCTGTTGCAGCTTTTGCACCAGCGCTCTGTCGCAGTGCGCACCACGGTCTCCACAATGGAAACAGCTTGTTGACATTTCTTGCACACAACCACGGGATCGTCATCCTCATTTGCGTCCCACTCATCAGTCAACATGCCTTCTGCAACCATGGCTTGGTCTTCCTGGTTCTCAGCTTTGTTAGCTCCATGGTCTGCTGGAACAATCTGTGTTTCACTGTCTCCAGATGCTTCATCTGCAGAGACCTCTTCGAGGCCACAAGCCTCAGCACCTGCTGGCGCCGGCGGAAGCAAAGCTGGACCAGCATCGGCTTCAGCTGCCTCTGTCATTGACGCTGCTTCCATGGCAGGCTGCGTGTCCGGGCAAAAAGGAACAGGTAGCGCCAACTCAGCAGGCTGGGTATCGGCGATTTCCACGGGAGAAGGGGCAACTTCTGCCATCTTGTTGCCACGGACGCGTCGCTGAGTCGCTGAGTCGCTCGAAGAGGGTTGTTTTGCTTGGAGTCGAAAAATGAAACATGCAATTGCAAAACAAAGCAAAATGACAAGGAGAATCATCGGGGAGACATGGCGGACAAAGGGTCCACCCACGCAAGGCGTACTCATGGTCCGCCATGTCAACCGTGGAAGCTGCAAACACGACCAACATCGAAAATGAATCGAAGGAGCTGGCTGAATGCGATTTCACGTTTGGTTTCGGCTCACCATTCCAGAGTACCCAACTGGCAGTATATTTTTTTGGACTCTTTCTGTCTCTATGCGTATCTTCCTGTATCTTTTTGTATCTTTATGTATCTTTTTGTATCTTTACGTATCTTTACGTATCTTTATGTATCTTTATGTATCTTTCTGTTTCTGACGTATCTTTACGTATCTTTATGTATCTTTCAAAACCGTTCAGGAAGATACGTACGTATCTTTACGTATCTTTATGTATCTTTCGAAACCGTTCCGGAAGATACGTACGTATCTTTACGTATCTTTATGTATCTTTTGAACCGGTTTCGAAAGATACATAAAGATACGTAAAGATACCTAAAGATACATTAAGATACATTAAGATATACCTGGATGAAGAAACATGAAATATTATTGAGTTGTAACATCTAGGCTAGCAGCATGTGTCCACCACTTTCCAACCGGACCGCATCTGCCACACATATTTCGAAACCCGAAGTCGTAGACGGAGTCTACTCACTCCATGCCAAGTTCCAGTTCAATCTCTTCGATCAAACCCAAAGCTTTAGTGATCTCCTCGCAGGTTTCTGCACATCCTTCTGCTTCCCGAAGGTGACGTAGAAGAAGCGCCAAGTCCTCATAAGCACGGTTGAACTCCTTCAAGTGCAAGGCCCGTGCATTCAGCAGCACGTGGAGTCCCGAAGTCTCATCCGTTGTCCAAGATCGAAGCATGGTGGTATCACCTTCGTCCGTGTTGAAGCCATCATCCATGGCCACACAGATCAGCAAGGACAACCTACAGAGTAGCTGCCTGGACTCCTGATCATAGAAACAGCTCGCTGCCATGCGAAGAACCTCTTGCACGTTCTCCCAACGGTCCATCGTCTCCCTTGTAGAGGTCACAGTAAGAACATTGCAAAGAAGTTGGTTAAGCAACGTCAAGTAGCTCACCTTGACATGAAAGGAGTCAGCCACCATGGTGGAACGGTTGGAATCACGAAGTGTCAACTGTCAAAGCTTTTTGGGCCAGCTGCTGGTCAACTAGATTCCTGCAAGCACGACAACTTTTTTTTCGCAGTATCTGATTTGGTGTTTTAGTTTTTTTTCTCATTGAATGCATTAATGGAAAATATCAACTTAAGTTGTATTTGCGGCCCAGTGAGCCGCATCCAATCAAGCGGAGTGATCCGCTGTGTCAGGTCAAAAAGATCTATAGCATGCCGTCCAACGTTCCAACATGAAACTTGTCAAACCTGGTGGTATAGAATCAATCACTGAATGTGTCGCAAGTCACCATAGGTACAGTTTAAACTGCAAACCCACGAAATCTAACAAAGACGGCCCCTACATAGAAGAGGCAGGCAACAAACAAGCAAAGCCTGGCGGAAATCCTTTTTACCTCTTGGCTCTCAGAGTCTCTCAGTGATGCCACGGATGCCTATGCTTCCGCTTCCCTCCTCGTCGTCGTCGTCGTCCATCCGACTGGTGAAATAGCCTTGATACCGCGGGTTTCTCCATTCCTCTGCTTGCTCGTTCGGTGTTGCTTCCGGCAGGGCAGGGCTGTGGGGCATGGACGGGCTGTGTGACATCGGAGAGTTGTGTGCACTGCCTTCAGCTGTGCCCTCCTCCGGTGCCACTTCCACTTCGACTTCCACAAGGTCAGTACCCACGAGGTGATCCGGCGCAGCCGATTCTGGAGGCACATCATCAAAGTTTATCAGATCAGCCTCCAGTAAAAATTGCACCACTTGATCCGGATCAACCGCCATCTCCTCTGATTCATCTTCCGACTCTGAAGCTAACGGGTACATGCGCAACATCTCGTCATCACTCATGGGACGTTTGTCCACGTCATCTTCGGTTGCCTCATCTGCCAAGACTGTGGGTGAAGCGTATGGTACTGTTGGGACCGCGTCTTCGCACATAGGAGGCTCGCCCACCTGCGGGACCAATGGGATGGAACAAAATCTCAAATACACTATCTCAAGGCATTGCCTGAGCAGATGCTTTATATCCCACACATCTAAACCCAGAAGCATAACCTTAAGCGAAACGAACACATAAGCAATTCCGCGTGAATATATGAAGATGTATGAGCGACATGAAATGATCATGGGATGAAGCCGATCCAAAGCGTGAAAGGACAAAGAAACCATCAAAATCCAAGGCTCTGGGCTTCCTGGCGGGAAGATCGTTGGAGCTTCCGTAAGGACAGGCGAAGGTGAACCATCATAAAGTGTTGGCGATGGCACCGTGGTCTCATGCTCAGCCGCGGGAGGAGCTGCGAGAGGATACGTGTGGTCATCTGCAGGTGATGTTGGGGACAAAACCTCAAAGTATGGGTCTTGACTGCAAACCTCATCATCCTCCATGGCTGCGGCAGCACCGGCCGCAGGCAAACTAACCAATGAAACCCAGCTTTGTTGAAGAAACCGTTTAGGCAGTCGTTTAAAGCTTCCAAAGGCATCTTATCTTCGTCGTTATCTGCTGACATCTTTGCATTGACAACATATGTGATTGAGCCAATCCTGCCTCAACGTGCGAAAGACTGTGGCAATGGAATAGATATATAGACATTCATGCAATCTGAAACAGCCAGGTTGACTTTCAAACTTGCATCGGCTCAGGTTTGCATTGAATCAACCCATGAGGTATATACAGATTATATTTGCATAGCAATATAAAGCGGTAAACACCGCTGCGACTGCGAAACAAAGTTCCGCAAGTTTGTTGGATACAATTGCGGTGAGTATAACCGCACAGCCTGCGATACTGCGGTCCATCCATGCAACCGCACATTAAGCGGACACACTGATCCGCTGAACGTTACGTTAAAAAAAAAAATCTCTATATTACAGCTGATTGCACAATTCATCCGAACATGAAAGAAATTTCCAGACTCCAGCTTTGCCATGGGCCCGCGCAACATTGCCACATGATACGCTCCTTGTTTTTTCTTCTCTTCCCCGCCGACGCAATCCTACACGCGTGACCAGCCAGCGTACACCCAGCAGCTCGGGGTGCAGCCAGGTACACCTCTGCACCTGCTGCAGCCACTCGGCATTGCTTTGATTCTCTTGGCGACGGAAGGGATGGGCTTGCCATGTCCTTTTGGGATCTTGCTCTTTGTCTCCTGCGTCTGGCTGCACGGCTGCACCGCCGCTGCAGGCTTCTTCAGAGAAGCTGCAGGCCTTTTCATAATTGGCTTCTGCCCCTGCCCCTTCGCAGCTGGGCGCTTGAGCGCCTGGACGGTGACATCAGGGTCTTTGGACCCTTTCTTGCGTTCCATCAGTGCTTCAGCCAATCGTTCGTTTGACTGCTCCACTGTCAGAGGCTTGACAACGACCCTGCTCGTCGTTGCGTGTGTCTCAGGAGCAGCGCCTGGGTTTTGATCTCCGTCGTCTTTGTTTGCCCCGCGTCTGGGATCCGCAACTGCATCAACAGCACTTTTCAACTCAGTGTGACTTTCTTGGGCGGAAGAAGGGGCGACTGGCTTGGCTTCAAGATCCATTGGCTCGGGAGCAGGCAAGGCGAGCAAAGGTGCATGCACAGAGCTCATCTTCTCAACCCTGGAAGTCTCTGGTCTCGATGGAGCCGACGGCAAAGGTAAACCCGAAGAAAGCGGCTGCTGGATCGTCGCTTGCGGCTGCAGAAGCTGAATGTGAGGCTGCCACGGTCCAAACGGAACAGCCGGAGCCTGGCGAGACAAATATGCAGTACGCAGTATAAGTGTGCGATACATGTGCCCAACGCATTGCAATCGGTGGAAACATATCTCGACCATACTTTGAAAACCCAATATGTCAATTGTTGGACAATCTCCGCAGTCATTGCAAGGAAGCAATCTGCGGTTCAAACCGATATGAATCTATAGCACATTATAGATCTGCCATACGAAGCACGGAAAAAGTAACGAAATTGGGGGCCTCTATATCATTGAAGCAAAGAAGATTAAACTCATTCTTACTATGCTCTTTTCTTGCTGTGCCAAACGCAACGTGATCCCACCTGACTGCGCCATCCCTGTCCAATTTCCAGCAAAACCCATGTGGAATGGGCCCATCGCGCTTGGAACGGGCATGCTGCGAGCTGTCGAAGCAAGGCTTAAAGTGAGTTCGTTGGAGCTGCCTCCTCAGAGTATCCCCCGCGAACGACAACGAATTTTGTTTGGTCAAGAAGAATATGCATCACACAGATTCTTCTTGCAAACTCCAAAAGCTTATGTAATAAAGATAAAAGCGAGGTCATTATCTATAAGCACCTTATACAGCGCTGAGACATATAGAATTTTCCACCTGAATATACAAACAAATCTAATGCAAACGAAATTCGAAGCTTGATCAAAGATCTCTGCGTAGCCAGTGTATCCAAGTTAACATGTGTTGGAATTGCCGCTGGACCCAGGCCTCCAAATACTGCCCGAAGTAGCGTGGGGTCGAGAGCTTTCGGGTCGGACGGCAAAACCCTTATGATTGGCCCCAGCAAGTGCTCCTTTGCCTTTGCCTGCGCCTTCACCGACAAATACACGCTCCGAAGTGCAATGGGGTCACTGAATCGCCCTTGGTCATGCATCAGCAAAACTGTGGTCAACATCCCGTATGTGTCTTCACTGGGACACCGAAGCGTCAACTTGCCAAGGTGCTCCATGATTTCCCGAAGATGCACGTGGAGCGCTTGGGATTGCAGAGATGGATCGCATAGTCTATCCCAGTCTTCTTGTCGAAGGTAATGACAGAAAGATGTAAAATCTTGCATCGGTAGGCGCCCAGTGACTGCGGCAGTTTGCTCTTTAGCCAACACCTTTGACTGCACCTCAGTGATCAAGTCCTTGCGCTGATCCATTGTCCATGGCATGCCTTGAAGCAACGATACAACTTCGGCACCTTCAATGAACTCAAGTTTGGTGACTTGTCCCCTTACATTTTCCAACAAAGAGGTAAACTGTTGAGCTCGGAGTTGATCGAAGTCATTTTCTCGCTCACATGTCTTCAGGTACTGCGTCAAAGCCTGCAACCGTTCTTGTAACCGCATGGCTGAAATTGCGTCTATACACGGTCAAAGTGAGTGGAACCAAAGTTGCAGCCAACATATTGGTACCGAGAACTACAAATAAGCAAGGCATTGGTCTCACCAGCGGTCTCGTAACCGCCATGCTCTTGCGGTCCCAATGAACCGCACTAACACAAAACTCATTTCAGCAATGCTTTGCGCCACAAAAAACAAACAACATATGAAAACAAAAGCTGCGCATCAAATCCAGTGAGCAAAGCGAAGATATTGATTTTTGAAATGCTATATCGAAAATTTGACGGAATAGCAAAGAAAAAGGGTATAATTTTCGAAGATTCAAATTTGTGCCAAAAAAAAAAGGTCTTCATAACTTATATAAGTTTTTCAATTTTGCATTTTTTGAGAAAAGGAAAAAACCAGCTGAGAACTTATTTTAGTTATAACTACTTATATGTTGTTATATCTGCAGGATCTATCTTATAACTTACCCTAACTTCATGCTTCCCGTAAGTATACTTATCGAAGTTGTAGTTAGTACAACCATAGTACAACATACTTATAAGCAACTTATAAACAACTTAAAGTTCCGCAAGTACGAACTGACAACAAAGTATGGGACAAGGGTAGATTCGGGCAGATATCGCCATTTGGAAATTTTGGAATCTAGCCACTCAAACCCCATTGTTGTCAGCGTCAGCAGGACCAAAGACATGGTTTCAGGATGTTCCAAGGGCTTCATGGACATTCAACCAACCCCCAAACATAAGTGTTCATCAATGTTTTTTGTTAATTATTAGAACATATTAACACCAACAGCCACTTTGGCAAGGACCACTCAAAACGTCGTGGACCGTTTCCCTGGTTCTGACCCCGTTCAGAATTGGTTTCCAAGAGTCCAAGAGTATCCAAAAGTGGGAAAATCATGAAAAAATATTTAGTGGTGAAAACACTATAGTTTCCGGACATATTTTCCCCTTGATGTTTTGTCCATCGCAGGTGGGCCTTAGCCGTGTTGTTGGCCAGCACACAGGTCCGTGTGCGGAAACTTCACATTGCCGGGTCCAAACAGTATATGGGAATGGTCAAAACCTTTCAAATTGCCATTTGATTGGGGGAATAAACATCCATTAACCAACCATTTTACGGTGCCTAGGGTGCGAGGGTTTCACAGCCGTATGAGTTTACAGCAAACAACCCCCAAACAGATAAAATCTGATTACTTAAGATTATTATTGTGTATAATTATATATGTTGTTTATTTGTTTCGGATAATTACTATATATCCCAAAAGAAACAGGGGTGTTATTGTGCATTGTATTGGGTGTCCAGCTCAAAGCTGGACCTAGTTAGACCCTCCAAAAGCCAACGTGGTTTAAGTCATGTTTTCTGGAAACCATTAATAAAACATATGGTTTGTTTTGAGGGTTATCCCTCAGTTTGAAACAAATCTGCAATGAAGGAAGCTCTTGCGGATGCTCAGCGTGTGAGAGGTGGACATAAACAGGAACCTGGTTTAAGTCATGAGAAAATGTTTTTTGAATAGACAGCTGGACAGAGGTCTAAAATGATTTTTTCATATTCTTCCTTTTTTACATGTGTTGATTCATGTTCATACAAAGATGATTGTGCCCAAGTGACCTGGATGATTCATGACTATTCCAGAACCACACATCAGTGAATTCCACGTCCGTCAAATTATGAATAACATTTTTTCCTTCATTAAGGTATTTGTTTTGTGTACTGTTGATTTATTAGGGTTTTTGTTTTCAGTTTACTGTATCATACATGGAACCTCCCCCATTTACAAACTCTGCATGTTTAGCAAAATTTGCGGGACTTAATTCCGGTTTTGGTTGGTGGAGTTTTCCATACAACGACCTCACGTCATATTATATGCTGGCTATTGAGGGTAATCATCCCCCAAGTCGTCAAGATGTGTTTTTGCTATTTTTAAGGATGTGTGTGTAATTTCCCAATATCTTCACTTTAAGTAGGATTGCAAATTATTGTTTCGCCATATCTTAGAAGTAGTTTGTTATCATTCACCAATCATTGTTATCACTTGTATTGACGACATACATATTACACGGACGTGATAGTTGATAATCACGATAATGATGATACTTCAGCAAAATAGCAATATAATTTAGTAATTACCCTACATATGATATAGCATATAGGCAATACACACTATACTAATACTACTGCCCATATATATATATGATATTATATGATATACATCCAACATATAGTAATAAACAATATACTAATAGTACTACAGATTATTGTTTGTATATACATACTTCAGCATATTTTTTTGATAATTTAATAGTGATCATGATATGATTATTATGCATTGATGTTATGTATATATATATAAATAAGTATATTGTGTGTATATATGATAGTGTAAGTATGATATAATATGATACAATATAATATAATACTAATTCAATATATATATATATATAATAGAATATCATATGGTTTAATATAACATTATATATTATATGACAAAATCATAATACGATACATTGTATTTGATAGAATGGAACATACTATCTATATTTATATATAAATATATATCCATTCAATATACAATAATAACAGTCATAATAATTCATATATTGTTTTGATAAAACATCATTATTACTATGGAAATATATAATCATAGAAATATTATTCGTTACTAATTCAAACATGGTGATAATATTAGTATCAGATCACCAAATTTGAAATAGTAACTAATAGTTGTATTACAACTCATTATCATGATACGTGATAGAAACATATTAATGTGACTAATATAATATTAGTTACTGCACGCTTAGTTACTGACTAATAATATTGGTACTACATTGTATAACACAATATTAATTAATAGTAGTACTACTATCATTTCTGATATTTAATGTAAATGTAGTACTATATATTATGTAGTAGTTTTATTAATTACAGACAATAATTACTATTAATTAATAATAGAGAGGGGCTTGTTGCCAGCGCTGAAAAGTAGGCTCTCCTAATGTTCTTGTATTCTTTGGGAAATGGTCATAATCAAATAGGATGTTTGGAAGGAGGAGGCCTGACCCAGAGAAAAACACATAAATTCAGCTGTAAAATGCACTCTTTTAGAACAATGGTAGTCATTAGGTTCAACATGTGGCAAATTCCAAGAAAAAATCCACCCTAGAAGAGAAAACAGGATATATTTCCACTTTGATGCATTGGGTGCAACAGAATATGTATGTAACAAAAAAAGATGCAAAAATACAGTGGATAAGTTCAAGTCATGTACTTTTCATAAACAATATTTGTCCTTATTTTTGTGTGGCAAACGTCATGAAAAATGGAAGTATATTGTTTTGAAACCTAGGATACACTATGTCAATGTCATGTTTCCATATTATTGTGGTACAATACCACATTTTTTTTGAAAAAATGAGTCGTATTGGAACACAACCTTAATTCATCTACAAGGCCTATTTCAGTTAGACAATTAAGGAAACTCCCTGGTGTTTGCAAACAGGTGTGGAAGTACATAACAATGCTGAATGAGTTTGAGCTGCGCAGCGCAGCAGTTGACCAAAGAAAATGCAACACATTGAGCTAAAGGCAAAATTGCAAACAATATCAGGCAATGCAGTTTTTTTCACGTGCTTTCATTACCCAAAGAGAAATATATGTATATAGTGTATAGTCTACTGAGTTGTATGCCTGTGCTACGTTCCCAGCAAACAATGCTTTGAAGAAATGATGTTCTTCAAAGAAGTGCAGTTTTCCTTACAAAGCATCCACTTCACCCAAAAAAGTTGTTGTCATTTACAAGCTGGTGGTTGCTCTTGAGCTAGTCAAATGGTTTTTCAGGAGGAAATCTGTTTGTGAAGGTTAGATTATTAAAAAAAATATGTGTACGATGTGTATTTCGTGTTCTGAAGTGCAGTATTCCTGTTTTCCTCCTTTATCATGGTAACATTCCTTCAGGCAGATGCTGTTTTCTTCAAAGATTGAATACTTAATTTAAAGTTGCAATTGTATTTAAACAGTTTATATAGTTTCAACAACAGAAACAATATTGTGTCAAATATGCAGTGTGTCCTTTAAAGATGTAACATTCCTCACAAAGAAGCTTGCTGGCCTTTATGTTTGAAAGTAGCATCGTTTCTTAAAAAAAAAAAAACATGCAACACTCCTTTCAAAGAAACCCAGCTGCCATCTGTTTGGAAGGAACACCATTTGTTTGAAGGAACGTTTTTACTCGCAAAAAAAAAATCAGCTGCCTCTTTTCAAAGTTACACCATGATTTGAAAATATGTAACAATCCTCTCAATCACACCATTTCTTTGTAGATATGTAACACTCCTTTCAAAGAACTCCAGCTGCGCTCTACTGGGACAGGAACACCTTTTAGTTGAAGGAACGGTTTCCTTGACAAAAAACATAATTTTACATCCCCAAAGGCTTCACACCTGAAAAGGAAAATTGCACATCCCCAAGGAATACTGCGCAAGTTTAGCATACAAGATTTTTAAGTAATGATTTGACAAGAATGCCTTGGGGGCAAGATAAATCAGATTTGGTTTGGATTAATCTGGACTATATAATCCTAAGGAATCAAAAACCCAAAGAAACCAACAAAACAAAGAAACCAAACAACAAAGAAACAAAAAAAAAGGAAAAACAAACAATGTTTTCCAGACTAGTCTGAACATGCCTAGATCCAAGTAGTCCCCCAAATATTGTTTTTTATTGTTTTATTTTGGGTGGTTAACCACGGTAAGCTCTATTTCCACTAGAAAAGGTTTGTGTATGGACAGCACAAGGCACAAGGCCAATATTGTTTTAGACAATGTAATGTATTTGGGGAAAAAGTGCCTTTTGCGTGCCCACAACAAGCCTTTCTGTATTTCTAATAGAGAAGCCTTGTGTATGGACAACAAAAAACAATATTACTTCAGATCATGCAATATATTGACAAAAAATGAAGATATACAAACAATTGGTGATTTCAGCGCTGGCAACAAACCTTTCTGTAATAATATTAGTACTACATTGTATAGTATTCATTAGTCAATATTAAAATTTGTTTAATGATGTCAGTACTAATAATATTAATATCAGTATTTATTGATTAGTACTACTATAGTCACCATTGTACTGACATCATAAATATTATTTGGTTGGTGGTTTGGAACATG
>Ga0126342_10011843_pt1 | contig 15576 bp, 16 predicted proteins | sample Cyp1metagenome_FD_92528 | JGI IMG/M metagenome (GOLD analysis project Ga0126342, IMG submission 92528) | Coral microbial communities from Lord Howe Island, Old Settlement Bay, Australia - Cyphastrea 1 metagenome | ecosystem: Host-associated > Invertebrates > Cnidaria > Coral ...
ATAGATAGATAGATAGATAGATAGATAGATAGATAGATAGATAGATAGATAGATAGATAGATAGATAGATAGATAGATAGATAGATAGATAGATAGACAGATAGATAGATAGATAGATAGATAGATAGAGAGAGAGAGATAGAGAGATAGATAGATAGATAGATAGAAAGATAGATAGATAGATAGATAGAGAGATAGAGAGATAGAGAGATAGAGAGATAGAGAGATAGAGAGATAGAGAGATAGAGAGATAGATAGATAGATAGATAGATAGATAGATAGATAGATAGAGAGATAGAGAGATAGAGAGATAGAGATAGAGAGATAGATAGATAGATAGGTAGATAGATAGATAGATAGATAGATAGATTGATTGATTGATTGATAGATGGTTAGATAGATGGATAGATAGATAGATAGATAGATGGATATATAGATAGATAGATAGATAGATAGATAGATAGATTAAAAGTGTCCTTATATGTGGTCGTTGGCGGTTCAGACTCGCCCTTATTGACTATTTGTCGTAAATCACACATATATATGTTCACGTTTTGTTTTTTTTGATCATATCCCCATTGTATCCCATCAAACCCCCAATAAGTACCATGTATGGTTGGTTACATGCGGTTACCATCCTTGAAGTAAAGGTTTGATATAGTTTAACACCCATTAATCATTAGCATCAAATAAATAAACGCCACTAATTGTGGGACTGAGCTGTTGTATGGATGGGACGCTGTTCACCAATAATGCCCGCGCTCATTGGCAGGAAGGTGTTTCTGATCGGTGTCCTTGGTGTGGTGCTGCGGATGGGAACTATCACCGTGCCTGGGAGTGTCCTGGGTTTGCTGATTGTCGTGCTTCTGTGCCTGATTGGATTTTGAGGTATGTCACTTCTTTGCCTAGTTCCTTTAGTGCGCATGCTTGGCCTCCTCTTCCTTCTGCTTGGCTCTCTCATGGTCGGACGTTGGCTTCTTTGTCTGATGGGCTGGTGAAGACTGTTGGCGGTGTGATTGATGGGGCCGGATCTTGTGACCTGTTCACGGACGGGGCTTGCTTACTGCCACATGAGCCTCCGTTGCGACTGGCGGCTTGGGCAGTTACGATTGGGCGACTGGATTGGAACACTTTGGATCATCATGTTCTGGCTGCTGGACCTTTACCAGGGTTGCATCAGACAGCTTTTCGCGCCGAGCTCTATGCCGTGGCAGTCGCCCTTGAATGGGCTTCCACTCAGGCTTGTGAGATGCGAATTTGGTCTGATTGCCAAGCAGTTGTGGATGGGGTCCGCCGCGTCCAAGCTGGGTTGTATCACTTTCAGGCGAACGGGTCGCATGCTGATTTGTGGCTTCGAGTGAGCAAAGCTTTGAAGCGGGTCACCAGTAAGGTTACGATTTTGAAGGTTGCTGCACACCAAACCATTGTTGCTGATCTCCCCCCTTTGGAGACATGGGCCTTTTGGCAGAACAAGTTGGTTGATGCGGCTGCACGGAAAGCGAACATGCAGCGCTCTGACCAATTCTGGGATGGGTGGAAGCAACTGGCCCTTCAGCTCGCTGAAACACGGCAGATTTATCAGGCAGTGGTGCAGGTTCACATTCGAGTTGGCAAGAAGGCCGCTAGTACCTCCAACCCGCCAGATACTGTTGCTGGTGGCTTGATCAGTGAGGGTACCAGACGGGTGGCGCGACGATTTCCCAATACGGTGCAGTTGCCTCTGGAGCTGACGGTGGTTCCAACGCTGACCCACAGGTATCGCCGTTCCAATTTGGAGGCTGTGCATGCATGGTGGCTGCGCTGGGGCGATTCATCTTTGCGTCGGTCTGAATCAGTTGAGTGGGTGCCATTCCTCTACCTTGCTTTAGATTATATGCTGAATGAGCCAAGAATCAGACCATTGGCGCACAGGCGGCAATGGGCAGATGGAGTGGATCGGCCCTGGCCTTTCCAGCCCGCTATGGTGGAACTCTCCAGGTCCTTTCAATGTATCTTGAAAGCCTACTGGAAGTCAAACAGGTTTCTATCTGCAGTGAGGTTACGAGAAGTGTGGTTCCTGGATGTGACTGCTGGCTGCTGTGTGCTCAAGCCGCGTGGCCTTCGGATCGTCTGGATATGGTTTGTGAACTTATTCGCGGCCAGCTAGGCCATGGTATTCGAACACCTGGAGATGTCAAGTTGGTTGTTGATCCATCTCTTGCCTTCAAGTAGCTGCTAGCTCATTCGATTTTGTCTAGTGAGCCGCGACATGACGAAAATTGACGAAAATTGATCATATCCCCATTGTATACCATCAAATCCCCAATAAGTACCATGTATGGTTGGTTCCATGCGGTTACCATCCATGAAGTAAAGGTTTGATATAGTTTAACACCCATTAGCATCAAATAAATAAACGCCACTAATTGTGGGTATAACATAACATACAGCACAGCTTAACATCCATTCACTATATGAACCATTGAAGTATCTATGGTTGCGTTCACCCCTTTCTAAACGGGATGACCTTCCAAGTTTACCATTAACTCATCCATCATCAACCATTACTAGCAATCATGCACCATTATGAACCCTTATCAATCATTACTGTATATATATATATATTTATATTTATATTTATATCCTATGGTGCAGCCTTTGAAGCACTGAAAAAACGTAAAAGTTCATCCAATCATCCAATAATCATCCAAACCAAAAAAACCCAACATGTTACCATGAATTAGAATCATTAAGTCTTATTAATCATCATCAACCAAAAAATGTTTATAGTATTTTCATACTAACCTCCATTGATATTTATTAATTAATCGGATTATTCTATTCCATCACAGTATCATTAACCAAAAATAATTCCAGGAACCCGCCAATGTCTGCAGGAGATGGAGCAACGAATCTGGGTCTGGATGCACTACGGGACCGCCTATCGAGCCTCGACCGCCTCAACCTGGAAAAAACCGTTGAGTAGTCAGAGGGCTAGTTATTTGGTGGTTCATCCCACATACTTATGTTAGTTCACCCTAGTTATATGTGGATGAACCCTACTTATCTAACAAACGAAAGTAACTAGCCAAAAGAGATGGGTTTTATCCATCATAATACAATGGGATCATATGGAGATATTATTGCCTGTTCCACCCCTGTTGGTTGATTATATCTGTTTTTAAATGCGGGATTTGACCATGTTTTTGTAGGGGTTTTAACCGCCAAAATGATGAGGATATGTTTCGACAATTTTAATCTGTACCATTTTGTTGGTACTGCAATCCATTATGGAAATCCCTCTTACCAACCAGTACAATGGAATGGCAGAAGGTTTGGAACACGGCTCGCTTGAAGGAAAATATGCCGGTGAAACCCAGCAAACGACCCGAAATGATGGTGCAGTTGGTTTGTGTTACCATAATAGCTACAAAGTGGGGCCCACAAGCGATAGCTAAGTTGATTTATAACTAAGTCGCCACTGGTGAGATCAAACGTGCGACCAATCTCACGCGCATTGCGCAGCGCATTGTCAGTGTTCTCTGGCGTTGGCCTGGTGGATGTTGGAAGAATGCACCAGCCGAGCTGATGATCGAGCTCCATGCGGAGCAATAAGCCAGGGATTTGCTTCCTGTGGGACAAATTCCTTGCAAGTCAAAACATGTTGGTGACTCTCAATCGTTGAAGGTCTCGTTGCCTTCAAGTTGCTTTCAATCCTGCAACTCCAAGTTTCATGGCACATTGACTGCCGCAGATTCAACATCCCGCTGTTTCATTACAATAATAGACACGAAATCAGTGCGCAGTCAGCACCATCAATGCTTCTTGACGCCAGATTAGTATGACCAAAAGTCAGAGGGCTTTGGGCTATGGATGTATCGTTTGACTTGGCCTGGATGATGGGCGGGTCGTGGGACACTGTGGGTCCTTCTGCTTGGTGCGACCGCTTCAGAATCTGCGCACCTTCTGGCGATGGTTGCCCATCACGATGCACGTTTTTTGGCGTGATGCTGGTCGTCATCACATCCTCCTTGGTATTCCTTGGTCGATTCCCTTCATCCGTCTAGCTTGCATGTCCCAGGTCGCGAATCTGAACTCTTGCTGCGTGGCTTGCGTGCTGCTGCCCCTTCTTTCAGTCCCATTAATTGTGTTCTCTGTGGGGGAACAAATTGCCTTCATACTGATCATATCTACTGGTCCTGCTCTTATAACATCGCGTCCATATGCCACTTGCCCCGGCCGGTTGACCCCATGATGGCTAGAGCAGGCTGGGGATCCAAGGGAATGATGGTGCCAATGGCATCATTTTTGGGAGAACCCTAACAGGCAAATGTGCCAGGGGGGGCCGGGGTCCCAGTGCTTATGAGAAATGATAGCGTCTTTGCAGGCCGTTCAGTGAGCTCCCACTCTTAGCGCTCTGCGCCACGCTGGACCCGAGCAGCCCTGGGCCCCGCCAGACCTGAACATTAACGCGAGCTGGCAGTGCCAGAGATGATGTCCGATACAATGCAAGAGTATATAACGTTTGCCAGGCAAAATGTTAGAATATATAATATGTATATGTAATGTAAAATGCTAGATACATATGTCATAAAGAGTGTCAGAAAAGTTTGTCACATAGCATGTCAGAAAGTATGTCAGAAATAATTTCAGAAAAGTATGTCAGATAGAATGTCAGGGAGTATGCCAGATAGAAAATCAGAAAGTATATCAGATAGAATGTCAGAGAGTATGCCAGATAGAATGTCAGAGAGTATGTCAGTCAGATAGCATGCCAGGCAGTATGTCAGATAGGATGTCAGATAGAATGCCCGATAATGCCAGATTATAATGCCGGAGAGAATTCCAGAATTTATATCATTCAGAAAGTCAGATTATATGGCAAATGGAATGCCAAAACATCTGTCAGATTCAATTTCAGAAACTGTATGAGATAAAATGTCAGATAGAATTCCGATGAATACCAGAATATAGTTTAATTATGCCGGATAAAATGCTAATAGAATGTCAGTTGGTGTGGACCACTCAATGAAAGTAGTTTTGATAGGTACTTAGTTCCATGATTAATGTTTGAATCGTCCCAAATCCATCCAAATCCCACTGCATCGGATGGTTGAGAAACGTTTGCTGTGTCCCATCTCTAACAACGAAAGGCTCATCTCTTTGGGATGGTTTCAGGCCCTAGCACCATCCAATTTTTGACCGGCTTCGATTGCATTTTCAGGAGCGATTTGGACCATGTACGAGATGACGTTCGCAGGACTGAAACCCCGTTGAGACACGGGTAAGCACGGGCAGAATCCAAAAACAATGAGGGATGTGCTTCAAACCTTGTCAAGCGGTTTTGCTTTATCTTTAAATCATATTCATATTTTCTCCATTTTGTTGTCCAGGGCTGCTCAACTGTTTTCAATCGCGCAAACCTTTCAAGTTTTAGAAGATGACATTGGAAAAATGCACGCATGGATGGTGGTTTCACTTAACCGAAAGAAGTTTTAGAAGTCAAACTTCCCACAATTTGGACAGATGAAAAGGAAGAATATCAGAGAAGAGAAAGAGTCAGAAGATGAACAATTGCACGCTGCTGTGGCGCAAAGCAGATTTGGAAGTCAAAAAGTTCAAAAACACTGCACCTCCGGAGCACTTTTGGGAGCTCAGATGTTCAAAAAGTGTACGCTGTTGTGGCGCCAAGCACATGTGGAAGTCAAAATGTAAAGGGACACCGGATTCGGAGCACTTTTGGAAGTTGAGATGTTGAAAAAGTGCACGCCGTTGTGGCGCGAAGCACGTTTCCAGGTCAGGGTGGTAAAAGCGCCGCATGTTCGCGCCGATTTCGGAGGTTGCGATGTGGAGTGCACACCGTTGCGGCACGAAGCACATTTAGGAAGTAAACATGTGAAAAACACACCACGTTCGGACTTTTGGATGTTCAACCGCACCACACGACGCTACACTACAACTAATTACAACAGCGCTACTACAGTTACAACAACTACAACTACAACTACAACAACCACGGCAACTACAGCTGCAGCTACAGCTACAACATGCGACAACTACAGCCACAACGGCGCGTGCTTTTTGAACATCTCAACTTCCAAAAGTGCTTCGAGGATAGCGTGTTTTTAACATTTTTCTTCCAAGCGTGCTTCGCGCCACAATGGTGTACACTTTTTGAACATCTGAACTTCCAAAAGTGCTCCGAGAATGTTGTGCTTTTAACATTTTTACTTCCAATTCTGCTTCGCGCTACAACAGCGTACACTTTTTGAACATCTGAACTCCCAAAAGTGCTCCGGAGGTGAAGTGTTTTTTAGCTTTCTGGCATCCAAATCTGCATTGCGCCACAACGGCGTGCAATTGTTCATCTTCTGACTCTGATATTCTTCCTTTTCATCTGTTCAAATTGTGGGAAGTTTGACTTCAAAAACTTCCTTCGACTACGACTACGACGACTACGACGACTACGACGACGACCGCCGCCACCAACACCACCACCACCACCACTATTACTACTATTACTACTATTACTACTATTACTACTGCTGCTACTACTACTACTGCTACTACTACTACTACCACTACTACTACTACTACTACTACTAGTACTAGTACTAGTACTAGTACTACTAGTACAGCTGCTAGTAAAGCTACTACTACTACTACTACTACTACTTACTCCTACTACTACTCCTACTACTCCTACTACAGCTGCAATTACAACTGCATCTGCAGCTGCAACTACAACTGCAACTACAGCAGCAACAACAACTACAACTACAACCGTTACAACCACAGCCACGGCTACAACTACAACCCACAGCTACAACTACAACTGCACCTACAACCACAGCTCAAGAACGCTATATACACTACGCTACATTACAACTTCAGCTACAACTACACTACAGTACACCACAACACATCCAGCAGCTGTGGGTGAGGTGACCACGGCAACCACTCCAAAAAGCACAACTCCAACCACCTTTCGGTCCATCAATGGATTCGCTCTGCCATCCATGCATCAAGTTTCCTATCTTTGAAGCTTCCGCCACCGCCTTGTGCGGTACTATTGGTATGCACATATACATACATACATACATACATGCATGCAGACATACATACATACATACATACATGCATACATACATACATACATACATACACACATACATACATACATACATACATATTTATATATAATTATGGTTATTTATTTATTTATCTATTTATTTATTTATTTATACATATATATGATTCTATATGTATATACAAATATTTACATACACATATATATATAGAGGTTTCCTAAAATATGGGGTACCCCAAAATGGGTTTCAATACTGAAATGGTCTGATGACTTGAATGATTTGGCGTTTGTTTTAGGAAACCACCAAATATATATAAATATATTTGCATTTACATGAGGAACGGACTAGATTGTCGGATGACAAACGTAATAGGCCGTGCACTTTCGATGGTGCCTTCACAACCCATACGGGGCCACCCAGTCTAGTCATGTCCTGTTCGAGTAAAAGGAGATTTCGTCTGGCACTCATGTGTAAACTTTTGTATTTGTTTTTTCCTTTGTATGTATATATATATATATTTGTTCTTTCCTTCGTATATTTATATATATACATGTGTTTATGTATATATATATGTGTATATATATGTATATATATGTAATATATATATATATATGTATATATGCCTATACATATATATATATATATATATACATATTCAATTATGTACATAGATATTTGTGCAGATATGCATGCATGTGTGTATACATATATATAGTCTTGTTTTTTTCTGTCCGACATGGAATGACGATGAAATTGACATGCATTTTTCAGATTGTTTTTTTTTGAATCTTGAATTTGTGTGCAAACTAACGTGCGGACACCACCAATGTCAGCCACATTTGTTTCAACCAAAACACACATAGCATGAACCATTATTTAATTGGATGTTGATCCCAACAACCGCGAGTTAAAACCAAACGTTTGTTGGGTCGCATCTTCATTGCTGTCGATTTTAAATTTCGGTGAAATCCAAATTCAACGATCAGTTCCTTTTTTTGCTGGTCATATGTCCACTGATATACGTTCTGCACTAGACCTCAAACAAAAATCAAACGTGAAAAATGGAGAACACATGATAAACTCTTAAACAGATTAATTAAACCACTCCCTCAACAGAAATCACTGGGATGCGCAGGAAATTGGCCTGTATCCGCCAGACCTGTGCTGGAGAATGTCAACCACGGTCCCTTTGTGGGTCGGTTTGGGGTGGGCCGCAGCAAGGATCAGTGGGTACCATCGCCCCAACCCTTAGAATAGCCACTTGTAGTGGAAAGATGGAAATTTACGGTAAAATAGGGTTACCCTCTGGTAAACTAACAGTTTGCTATTGAAAATGGCCATTTATAGTGGATTTACCCATTGAAAATGGTGATTTTCAATAGCTATGTTAGTCATAACCAGAGGGTCTTTCCATGAATTTTGTTACCTGGTTGCAGTCGCCCAAGTGACCAAGTGACGACTGTGAGATTCCAGGTGAGGTTTCCTGACAAATGTCTCTGTTGTTTATTGCAGTGTGAAAAAAATGGTTCAAAAGTCACAGCGTGGGGCCCCGAAGTTATAAGTTGGTGAAAAACATTAGCCATATATAGATAATTAATGAGAACCATATATATATATATTTCCACCATAAGCCTAGTTACGCTAGCTATAAACCGACTTAACTACCTAGGGGGCCCTATTTGCAGCTTTGTTGTGTATCCTTGCCATTCCCATCCAATATCAATGATGGTTCTTGAAATAGGGGTACCCCAATAGCTGGATGTGGATGGTTTATAATATGGAAAATCCTATTAAAGTGGATGATTTAGGTGTATATACCATTCTATACCACTATTTTAGGAAACCTCCATATATTCTCAATATCATATATGTCAATATTCCCACTTAGTTATTTCTGGTAAACATAATGCATAACATCGTCAAGTTCAGTACGCTTACCGACAGTTTCCTGGGATGCAGGCACATGTATATCCTATAATTGACATCGTCTTTTGATATCCAGTATATCTATATATATATAGGCAGATATACAGACATTTATATGTATATATGTGTATATGTATGTATGTATATGTATATATATATATATATACATATAGAGGATATCCCGACTTCAATTGGCGATTTTCAGATAATGGTTTTACCATGTTTTAGATTTTATCATTTCAACATCCACCATTTGGGGAACCTACTGGGAAGACATGGCCCATTTACTTCAGCTGATTTCCCCATTAAAAATGGTGATCTTCCAGTTCGCTATGTTGTTTTACCGGGTGCTATCCACTATATCCCATCATATCATATCCCATATATACCATTCTGATATTCCCCTTCTATTTCCTATTCTATTCCCATTTCTATTCCCATCAGCATCCCATTCAAGTCCCCCTTTTTTTTACATGTTTGCCACGTCGCGCCTCCTAGGTTACTGCATGTTCTTCGCGCTCTATGTGACGGTCCCTTGGTTAATACGTGGTTGGCTAACAATGGTTTGTAATAAACTTACTTGAGAGATGTAAGGAATAATGACTAAGCGTGATGATGAACCATATGATGGATCCAAGTTTGCAGAACATCTTAATGTTATTAACTCCTCAGTGAATTGCTCACATAAATCGGAACTCGAGTAAAATCTATCAAGTCCATTGCAGTTGCGTCAACAGTAGTTGTGCCGAATGATCGAATGATTTCCAAATACTTCGCCATCAGTTGCGGGGGATCCGATTCTTTGCCAGAAACGGACAGCCAGCCAGTTATGAATCGAGTTGCTCAACCCTCACAGAACCATTAATACTCGGTGGCAAACTAGCTACGGATGTAGAAGTGGTTGTTTCAGTGGGACGTTTGTAGGGTTAATCTAACCTACTTGTGATTCGTGGGTAGTTCGCCACCAAGTAGTTCGCCACCAAGTAGTTCGCCACCAATTTGAAGGTCTCATTGTTCATATCCTGATGCATCTACCCTCTGGTAAACTAACAGTTTGCTATTGAAAATGGCCATTTATAGTGGATTTACCCATTAAAAATGGTGATTTTTCATAGCTATGTTAGTCATAACCAGAGGGTACGTTTCATGGGTAAAAAAACCCTCTGGTGTCATCAGTTCTATGGCTTGCTGGTGTCCACCATTCGAGGGCCGCTGCCCTCGAACCTTTGAGGATTTTCCCCGCGAAGCTTTCACCTCCAAGCTGGATATGGGTATGTCTGAAAATGGGGTATACCCCCAATTATAGCCATTTAGTAGGGATAATGATCATTAACCATTGGGTGTAGGGGTACACTATTTTCAGACAAACCCATATTTTCCAGCTATGTTTGACCAGAGGCTTTTTCTCCATTCATATCCTATGATAAAAAATCATCCCATTTTGATCCACATTAACCACTATATATATATATAAAAAAACATGTACCCTCTGGATATGCCATGGTATAGATGGCCCATAGAAATAGATGGTTTACCGTTCTTAAAGATGGTGATTTTCCATGGCTATGTTAAATAACCAGAGGGTATATTTAAAAACATTTATATAATAAATATCCCATGTTTATCTATATTTCCATATATGTCCTATTATCCAATATAAAAACAATAAATATCTATATTTCCATATATTTCCATATTATCTATATTTCCATAATACATATCCATGTTTATCTATGTTTAACCAATATTATCTATGTTTAACCAATATAAAAGCATAACTATACCATTGTTATCCGTGGATCCTTTTGAGTCCGAGAATGGCGTTTTTGCACGTCATCGAAAGGAAAAAACAACACCTGAAACTTCATGACCACCCATGATCAATGGGAATTTCAGGATCCTAAAATGGAGGTACGTTAGTACCATATTTTTGGCCATATTTTGTGGTGATATTCACTTACATAGGCCTGAAAAAAAGGCCTTATATATGGTAGGTACCTCCATTTTAGGATCCTGAAATTCCCATTGATCATGGGGGGGTTGCTGGGGATCTGCAAAACCATTGGTTTCAATGCTGCTCTACTCTCTGGTAAACGATCACAGTTTGCGAAGTGGAAAATCACAATTCTTAATGGTAAATCAACGAACTACATGGCAATGTTCAGTAGCTATGTTAGTTTACCAGAGGGTTACTTTGGATGATTTGGGATTACCCCATGTTACCCCCCATTTTAGGACACCTCCACTTATCAAACTAGTGAGAACTATATAGCTGCAAACATGCATACCCCCAATCTAACCCTGCAACATCAATGGGTTGACGGTCAACGGCTCCAAAGGAATTTTGTTCCATCCATGTTCTGAGTTCTTTGGCATGCTACTTTTGTTGATTTGAAAGCACTTGATCTGTTTGTGCCAAACATGCTAGTTTTTGTTTGCCTGTGGCAGTGGTGATTGTTCTTCCAAAGACCGGTGTGGCTCATTTGGTGACTGGAAATGGGAGATACGTAAAATATCGTAAGATAAGACGATGTTACCATTGTGATTACATGTTATGTTTGCTCAATTGGTCTCTGGTTTATGATGTTTGCTCGAAGATACCACCAAACCTGAAACATTTTTTTTTTTGCGGTGGCTTGCTGAACCATGCGCCGTTAGGTATGATGCATGCATTTTCATGATTTCACAACAGCATCACGGCGTAAATGATGGTTTAAGATTAAGAATCATCCCCAAATGGCCTTATTTTTTATACAGATATTATAGATATTATAGATATGTTCTACGTATCCATATATATATACACATGTATATATACATCCATATCCTTATTTCTAGGTCAATCTTGGATGGGTACTTTAATCCTCTAGTCTTTTGGTATCAATGGGAATTATCTACTCACCAGCTAAGATTTTGTTCTTTTTGCAGGGTATCTAAGATTGGCAATGACATAAGAGGTGAATCACTGGGTTTTATGTCACTTAACCATGGTTGGTGAATATCACCATTTAATTTAGAGCACCATAATTTCCGGAAAACCAATATAGCTGACATACCTATGCAGAAAGCCACGTGTAAATCAATGTCCTACGTTCGGCGGGCCCCGCAAACATAGAAATGTTTGTCGGTCGAATATCCCCCATGACTACTATCGTTCGATATATATATATATGTATGTATATACCCTCTGGTAATTTGTCACATAGCTATTGAAAATGGCCATTTATAGTGGATTTACCCATTGAAAATGGTGATTTTCCATAGTTATGTTAGTTTACCAGAGGGTATATCTAATATAATATAAGTTTGGCGAATCAGTATTATTCAGCCAGGTCTTGGGAAGACATCCATTTTTTGTGTCCACATAGGCTGATGATCCCCACAGAATGGCTTGTTCAATGGCCAGCGAGCTACCACCAATCAGTCCCAAAATGACTAAGTAATTAGTATATCTATTAGTCTTAGACATATTACATAGACATACTAACCGCTAAACTCAATATTGACATACTAGCTGATATATCTATGTAATAGTATTAAATTTATCAATTAGTATGTCTATGTATTGGTATATCTAGTATATATTATCTATTAGTAGTATATCAATTACCAATACATAGATAGAATATAATCCAATAATTGGATATCATTATAGTATTATGGTATATCTATTATTATCTATTATTATCTATAGTTATCTATTATTGTCTAAGAGTAGTATATCAATTATCCACGATTCTTGCAGAAATCTCTATGTATAACTTGCTTCGACCACGACTTGGCAAGGTCATCGTCTTTGCCGTCCTTCGCGTAATCACGGCGATTTTTGTCAAGGATTCCCGGTGGATTTTTTGAGGCGTAGACCAAGAGATAGGGGAAAAACATCTATAAATGATCCTAAATTCTGGGAACATGGTAAATAGATAATCTATATAATTGGGACATGATCTAATGTGAACATATTCTAACAACACACACACATATATACACCTGGATTTGTGGGTTGTCGATGATTCTTAGCATTGTCCAAATTGGAAATCTACTACGACTGGGTAATCTACAGGGAAGATCTTTGATTTTTTGGAGGGGCCTGAAGCAATGCCAAGTATATGACCAACGTTCTTGGGGTACCCAAGGTTGATTCAAAAGTATTTGGTGATCTTGGAACAAAAGTCAAAATCCCTCCGCAGTCAGGGATTCGCCTCAATTTATGGCCACGCTGATATTTTGCGACAGCCTGGGTCATTTCCTAAAAAGCTGGTTGCTCAATTGGAGGCTTCCCCACCAAAAAGTAATCATCTGCAACAGGGGCACCACCCCCCGTCACCACCCCCCAATCAAACAGCCCAGAAAACAAGAAGGGTCAAGGATGGTATAGGTATGATAGGTTTTTCGAAGAATTTGGGTTCGGGGTAACTGGTATTGAACAAGCTAATCCAATTTTGCAGTGTTCAAAATTCCTGGTGTTTGACTATTGTGTGGGACTATACTATGCAAGTCTGTGCAATCTATCAAGGATCATCACACTCCGTTATGGAACATTCAAAAAAAAACAGCAAGGTGAGAAAGGGACGACGGCAAGCGGGTTTTCTGTGAACTATGAGAGTGGGGTTGGGCCCCCCAAGTCCTTTCTACATGTTTGTTGGTTGTTATCGTGAAATCCAGTTCGATGTGAAGCTGGTAAGATCTGGGAACTATGTGACTCTCGCTTTTTGGTAAATTGATGTAAATTGTATGTTTGTTGGTTTATATAGCCCATTACCTGTTCGATATATCTACCATAAACCATAGAATCATGCAGTTGCAAAGGAACTTAGATTCTAATAGATCCCTGTGGGGCACACGGAATCGTACGCGAGTTTGTTGATCCTACTTTATTCAGTAGGGTAAGTATGTAGGGTCCAGTTTCAACTGGGGTGAACTAACATGAACTAAGTCACTTGCCATTCCTCACAGTATGTAACTTCAAGTAGTGGCCTCACTACTTGGTTTTCTTCGGCCACACCCCCGACCGACTGGTCTATCAAGGATTGACCATGGGATACGGGGCCCCTAGAACTGGTGAAGTATCATCACTTGTACTGAGGTAAACCGCCAAAAACATCATAAACCATCCCCTTTTTCAAGGTTTATGGAAGTGTGACCGTGGTAAACCCCTAGAAATCCCAGTGATAATCCCCAGTCAACCGGTAAAAAATGCGCTGGCGGCGAATCCCACATGAAATTCTACTGCAGCCTCACTATGACCATTAATAACTCATTATTGACTATGATTAACCATGACTAACCATGACTAACATGATACTAACCACTATTGCCATTACTACCCTCTGGCAAAATAACATAACTATGGAAAATCACCATTTTTCATGGGAAAATTCATGAACTAAATGGTGATGTTCCATAGTTTTTTGTATGTTTACCAGTTTACCAGAGGGTAACCATGACTAACCAGTATGAATCGTTATGTCATCCCGAAAAATCTGCCGCGCCATCCCCAACGTCCAGGAGACCTTAGAGGTCGCCAGCAACGATGCGGAGCTCATGGTCCAGGACAGAGGGGGAATTCTCGAAAAAATGATCACTGTTTCTATCTATATTATTGGTATATGATTGGTATATTATTGGTATATGATTGGTATATGATTGGTATATGATTGGTATATTATTGGTATATGATTGGTATATGATTGGTATATGATTGGTATATGATTGGTATATTATTGGTATATTATTGGTATATTATTGGTATATTATTGGTGTATTATTGGTATATTATTGGTGTATTATTGGTATATTATTGATATATGACTGTATTATTATTATCATGATATGATATATATAATAGAGATCATCATTATCATGATAATTGTCCCATTAGGGGAATACATATTAATAAATAGATCATCATCATAGTAAGTATCCCGTTATTGAATTTTATTATCCCATTGTATAATGAGAATGATTATGAATATAAGCATACATCATTCCTCTCCTTGGTCTGAATACTTACCATTATCATACCGTTGCTACTGTGGATGGTTCGTGGATGGTTAAGAAATCCTGCACCACCAAAAGGCTGGTCGAAACATGTTGAAAACCTACAAATAATGGGAAGCTAGCTAACAGTGAACTGGTGCAGGATTGCTTCCATCCACAGTATCATTATCCCCCAATGGTCTGAATTTCCTATGATATAATGACAATTATTATTTCTATTATATATATAATGATAATATATTAATAATATACCAATAATATACAAACGATGTAATCATTGGTATATTGCAAACATGTATATTGCATCAGGTCGCAGTAATATTAAATTGAGTTTTAGATTATACCACTATTGATGTATCGCCTTCGTGAATATGTTGGACATTATATTAGGCTTATCAATATATAGTCATCCTGAAGTAGATAGAATATCGGAAATTTTCAAAAAGGAATTTTTCAAAAAAAAAAAAAATAGTTGGAATATTTTCAAAACCCTCAGTTTTTACACGTTTTTCGTCTTTGTTAAGTCATTTTTAGCCAGTTTTGGACACGGGTCTGGGGAAATTTTGAAAAATACAAAAAT
>Ga0126342_10011844_pt1 | contig 15575 bp, 14 predicted proteins | sample Cyp1metagenome_FD_92528 | JGI IMG/M metagenome (GOLD analysis project Ga0126342, IMG submission 92528) | Coral microbial communities from Lord Howe Island, Old Settlement Bay, Australia - Cyphastrea 1 metagenome | ecosystem: Host-associated > Invertebrates > Cnidaria > Coral ...
ATCTCTCTATCTCTCTATCTCTCTATCTCTCTATCTCTCTATCTCTCTATCTCTCTATCTCTCTATCTCTCTATCTCTCTATCTCTCTATCTCTCTATCTCTCTATCTCTCTATCTCTCTATCGCTCTATCGCTCTATCTCTCAATCTCTCTATCGCTCTATCGCTCTATCTCTCAATCTCTCTATCTCTCTATCTCTCTATCTCTCTATCTCTCTATCTCTCTATCTATCTACCTATCTATCTATCTATCCATCTACCTATCTATCTATCTATCTATCTCTATCTACCTATCTATCTACCTATCTATCTATCTATCTATCTATCTATATATATATATATATGTATCTATATACATACGTATAAGTGGGTGAAGTAACTATGGTTATTCCCATTGATATCCAGGCGCGCCGTTGGGGCGATGAACGCCCTCAGAGGTCTGGCACCACTCTGTGGCGAGAAGCTGCTGGGACGGTCCGTGGAAGCGGTGCCGTGGGGCAAAATGGGTCGAAAGAAATGGCTTGGATAGCCATAAACATGGCACTTTTTACAGGATTTAATGGGGTTTAATGGGATTTCATGGGATTTAATGGGATTTAATCATGAAATATGATGATACTTCTGATGAGACACCACTTTTCTTTTTTTCGGGGAAAATGATGGGGTCTTGCCGGCTGAGCATACCGTGGTTTTCTGAACTTTGGTTCAAGAAGTCCACCCGTGACGATCCGAAAATGGGAAGAATCAGCATCGCATCAAAAGAGATTCTCCCAAAAAACATGGGCACCCCAAACATTTCGTAGATAAACTATGAATGTTGGGATGGTTTTCACATTCTCATTAGTGATATAAACATGTATAAACCCATGGTTCAAAAGTGGGAGAATGGGATAAACCTATGGTTCAATATGGTTAAAAACTCTCCATGGAGATGTGGTTGTCTCAAACTTTTGACGCTACTGGAAGTTTACCGAAAGCCCATTTCGGTATTGCGAAGCTCCCCAACAATATTGGCAATTTTGAGCCCCCAAAAAGTCGGGCTTAGTGATGGTTAATACCTATGTATATATATATATATATAGATTTTCCCAATTTTATATAGTTAGATATCAATAGTTTACTAGTTTGTTGGATAGGTAGGTATCAAAATCGTTAAGCATTAACCACTAACTACGTAGTGAAAAATCATGCTAAATGTCCAAGAATGTAATCTTCTAGCTCCATGATTCATGGTGAATGATCCACCTGTTCATAATCCCAAACTACCCAACATCCAACGGGTAGCCGCAGTGCAAACCAAGCGTTCTTCCGAATCTTGTTGGAATGTGCAAACCAGCCCCAAATCAACTTTATATCTACTATTTCCAGGAGTGTCAATATCAATGGTTACATCCCCCCAATTTAATCCAATCACCAATCCATTGGAAACCATCCCGGGGCTTTGTAGTGCCAGGAAAACATCACCATTGATGGAGCCAGTTGGAAAATATGCTAAACGTTTACACTTTGCGAACTTGAAAATGGTGATTTATCCATGGAAATAGATGATTTCTGGTTATTTAACATAACCATGGAAAATGGTCCATAGAAATAGATGGTTTTACCGTTCTTTAAAAAACTGTGGATCTTTCCATGGTTTTTTGTTAACGTTTACCAGGTCGGGTATTGGTTATGTTCCATGGATTTCCCCCGATGATCTCCCTAGATCTATCCCACCAGTGGTTCTCGAGAGGTGGTTGAGAGAAAGCCATAGGAAAACCATGGGAAAACCATTGGAAAATATGGAGGTTTACCCGTTTACCACCAGAGTTTAGCCTCTGGTAAACGTTTACTTTTTTTTTTCGAACTGGAAGCCATGGCCATGGCTAGTTTGTTGATTTACTCAGCAAATGGGTGGATGTTCCATAGTTTTTTTGTATGTTTACCAGATACAAGATTGGCCATATCCCATATTATATATTATATATATTATGTATATAATATATATATATATAGTATGTATTATAAATAATATATAATATATATATATACCCATATGTAGACATATATATATATATAAATATCTACCCATGAACCCAACAGTTAAGCAAGGAAAGCAGGTCAGTCGGTGCCGCGGGATTTGGCGATTTTCCTCGCGGCCGGGGGCATCGCTGCGCTGCTGAAAGTTGGGGCAGGTCAGTCGCAGCTGGGAACCAGGAATGATACATGGAGAGAGTGGTTTATGTATATATATATATGTATAACAATAATAGTAATAATAATAATAATAATAGTAATAATAATAGTAATAATAATAATAGTAATAATAATAATAGTAATAATAATAATAGTAATAATAATAATAGTAAATATACATACATATACTAATACATACATATATATATATATACACATACACTACTACTACTACTACAACTACTACTAATATACATACATCTACAACAACAACTACTACGAATATACATACATATACAACCACATATAGCACAGGGTCTGGGTATGCCCTATGCCAGGCAGCAAACTGCTCACCTTGGGGACCGGCCCGTGCGGGGCCCAGGATCCCCAACGCTTACCTTGATTTTTGTTTCGAAAAATTCGAGGTATGAAACATCTGCAAAAACATGGTGATTAATAATGGTTAATAGTGATTAATAGTGATTAATAGTGATTCATCACCAGTTCCCAATGGGCAATTAATCACCAGAGTTGAAAGTTGTTTTTTTTGATTCAACATCATCTAGCCATAGCTATAAACCAACTTGGCGAGCTTAGTCATGAATGAACATCATCAACAGATTATGTACACAGACATGATGTACATGCAGTATAATCAATGGCATATCCAATGGCATCGCAAAAGAACTTAAGGTCAGAACCATCTTACAAGTTGGTTTATAGTTCATAATCATAATCAAATCATCTAACAGCATAGTGAAGTCAACCAAGTGAATTGTTATAAGATTCTTACGACAAAATGTCACGAATTTATTTGGTGGTTAAATCCACCACCTTACCATTGGTCGGTTTCTTTTTTTATGGGGATCATATCACCATGAACATCCCATCTATCCATGATAATCCCAACAAACTTACGCAAGATTCCCATGGTGTTTCTCAGAAATGTTTGGTAAGTCATTGTATAAAACCATGAACATCCCATTCCTTTGCCATTTTTGTTGGTTAAATCACCAGCTTGAATCATGGAAAATCCTCCTGGTTCCACGACAGAAGGTGAGTTTTCACCATGAATTTCCAACAAGTCATCCCATGGACTTTCCAATTCTCTGTACGTTTTTCTGTAAATCATCCAAGCCATAACGTGAGGATGATCCCATTCTCTCAGGGAAAACACATCCAACCAACCACCTCAAAAAAAGCCCATGAAAAATCTTTCCATTTTTATGGCTTGCCATTTTCCGATGTTTTTGTCTTTTTTCCGCATTTGTTTTTCCCACCCAAGGGCCCCCCCGGGTCTCCCGTTCTGCCGGCTGAAGCTCCACGAGGTTCCTCAGTTCGATCTTCGCCACCGAAGCACATCTGCAGCACCCTGAGCTCAGCAGCCTCTCAGGACTGCTGCTCCTCTTTCTGGCGTTGCTGGGACGACCAAAAGGGCGAAGGTGGGGCGAAGGTGCTGCGAAGATGGTGACTGTTGGTTGGTGTCCATGTGATGATTAGTGTCTTTTTTTCTTTATATGTTTTTTATATAGGATTTTTGATGGGAACATCATCTATAAATGATTACGAATGAAGGATTACAGTTAGGAAAATCATCTATAAATGGAGGATTTTTCAGCCAGCCACGTTTGATTGCCGGAGGGTAGTGGTGTTCATGTTTTCAGCATTTTCATCAATGGTGTTATACATGGATAGTTGCAGAATTGCAGTTATAAGAGTTTTAAGGGGTAAGAATCATGTTTCAAAACCATTTTTTTTGGGTTCTCAGAGGTTTCCAAGCCTCTTTTTCTGCAGGAATTCATCCTTTCGGATGCCAAGCAAGCCAAGGAAAACGAGCTTCACCGTCATGGCCCTGTCCATGCCGGTCCCCGCAGGCAACTTACTGGGGATGGTCACCATTTAACCCGCCAAAATTGGGATTAAAACCACCAAAACTGGGCGGTTTAACACAAGTTCATCAGTAAAAAGCGGAGTTTTCAATGAGTTTTCATCATTGGGGAATTTGGGAATCTGACCTGGCGATTATAAAGACTTTTTTTTGGGTAAATCATACTGGTAATGTTCAATTGCGAGGTTAGATGTTGGTGGATCTAAACATTGGTGAAAGGTTGGTTCCTGGTTGGGATTCACCCAATGTCATCGAACATCCCCAAAAGCACCGTGTTTACGGGTTGTATAAACCATCCCCAGTCATGGTAGGTTTTTCTAATAGGTTTACCACATGACTTTAATCTCCCATGCCACAAAAAGACCGTTACATCATAGGTTTACTCCCAATTCTTCAAGGTTTCATCAAGTTCTCGAAGTTCATCTTTTTGAAGCCGCTTTTCATTAAGCTTGAACTCCCTCAATTCAATCACCAAAACAAGCTTCAACTCCCATTTGTTTCGCTAATCTTTCTCAAACAATTCAGCTTCCCCAAAATTTTCCCAATGCTTTACCCAAAATTTTCTCAAATATGGCTTGCTGAACCCCATTTAGTTTCCTAATTTTCCAGCCATATGGCTTTCAATCTTTGAGCACCATTTTCCGAACCATTTCTCTGGAACCGATGACAATCCATTTTAGCTTGGGAAATTCATATTATTATTATTATTATATATATATATACACATATGATCATTATATTTATTGTTGTTATTAACCATTCTTGATTATGATTAGCCATTGTTAGTCATTACAAAGCCATACATATCGATGATTTTCGTATAATCCACCAGTCCCCAGCCGGACGATTTTCGCTGAAATTCAGATCTTGTTTTCCATGGTTTTCCCAGCGAGGTGAGCGTTCCTATGCCAATCAACCAGGGTATTGTTCATTATATCCCATTACACACACATTATATATATATATGTACGTATATATATATATATAATATATATATATATATACGTATAATATATATATATATATATACATATATATGTATAATATATTATATATATATCCATGTGATTCACCAATCAACCAGGGTATAACTTTAAGTCAACTCAAAATCCCATGAAATCTTCAGCATTTTCCCATGGTTTTCCCAGGTGTGGTGGCTCCGTCGCTGATGCTGGGCGGCATCTTTGGCCGCCTCGTGGCCGCGCTGCTGCCCTTGTGGTGCATCGACTTCTTGGCGCCCGACGGGGACTTTGGGCAATACATCGCCAGGTGCCGTTTGCGATGGTGACGATGGTGGCAACTGGGGGTCATCAACTGGGGATCCATAGGAAAACCATAGGAAAACCATAGGAAAACCATAGGAAAATGGAGGTTTACCATAGTGGATTTACCCATTGAAAATGGTGATTTTCCATTTCATCTATAACTGAAAATGGTGGTTTCAAACATTTTTGATTTTCCATTATGGTTGATTATCTATGGTGACTATCTATGGTTGATTATCTAATGATTATTGATTACGATGTTGATTATCTAATGATGTTGATTATGTCATTATATGATCATGATGGTGATTATCTAATGTTGATTATATCACTATCCAGCCAGCCATATTGTCAACCAATTATATCAATATGTATGTTCACCGTGGTGATGTAATCATGATATGGTAATATATTATATCATGTCATAATAGTGACATCACTAGTGATATGTCCACTAACTATTGGGTGATATAATCATTACATAATGTTCACTGTATGGTCATGATACACTGTTGGTGATTATTTTGGATGATGATCTGATGATTATGATGATGATGGTGATGATGATGATGATGATGATGATGATGATATATTGATATATTGATATACTGATATATTGATATATTGATATATTAATTGATTTGATTGATTTGATTGATTTGGTTTGGTTTGATTTGATTTGATTGATTGATTGATTGATTGATTGATTTGAAATTGAATTGAATTGAATTGAATTGAACTGAACTGAACTGAATTGAATTGATTGATTGATTGACTGATTGATTGGTTGATTGATTGATTGATGTTTGATGACGATGATAAAATCACTATATGGTTAATATGTTCATCTTAAGACATCTTAACCCTCACTAATCATCTAACATCATCTAACCAATCTAACCATGATGAAGCCAAAAACATCAAGAAACATTTCTTTTACCCTCTGGTTATTTAACATAGCCATGGTGGTTATGACTAACATAGCCATGGTCAAGCCATGGCCCATAGAAATAAATGGTTTTACCGTTCTTAAAAATGGGTGGATCTTTCCATGGCAAACTGTTAGTCAAAACCATTTATAGATGATTTTCCCAGCTTAAAACCTCCATTTATGGTTGGGATTTTCCATGGCAAACTGTTAGTCATAACCAGAGGGTAACCATAGATTTTCCCATCCCCATCTTGCCACGTAGGTTGGCCATCGTGGGCGCCACCTGTTTCTGCGGCGCCGTCTGCCGCGTGAATTCTGTGGTGGTCACCGTCTTCGAACTCATCGCGGTGCCGCGGCTGATCTTGCCGTTGACCTTGGCCACGACCCTTGGAGCAACGGGCGAGGGCCACCGGGCCTACGAAATGGCTAAATGGGCGCAAAGTTTTTAGATGTTTAGAGGGAATGTTTTAGAGTATAGCTAGTATATGTTTTTAGATGTTTAGAGGCGATATATCATTTTTATGAAATTTAGAAGTCAACTTTCCGACTTATGGACAGATGCAACAGTGGTGGGAAGAGAAGACAGAGGCAGTACAAAACATGTCACAGTTCGTGCTATTTCCGTTTCGCGTTTGTCTTATTTAATTTATTTTTTACCGGAAAAAAACTGTGCGAAGTACAATAATTATCCAAAAGTAGTCAACAAGCAGAAGGTCGACCAGGCAAAAGGACGAAACCGCGCAAAACGCATGGCCCAAACGATAGGCAGCCAACAGCAAAGCGCGCACAAACCACCAGCACAGGCAAGCCGCGACGCAGTTTCGCATAAAAAGATGTAGCCTTTGGTTATTTAACAGTTCGCCATGGAAACTCACCAATTTTAAGTTCGGTACATAGGTACATCATCTATTTCTATGGGTCATAACTTACCATAGCTATGTTAGTCCAGAGGGTACCACAGGCGGTTACCTGGGGAACACCTGTTGGGATGTTGGATGTTGGATGTTTGGTGCTGCGTCTGAGGATTGTGTCCAACTATTGCGCCAACAGTGTCTTTGACGATGGGATGGGATGGGAGGTGCTGGGTTCAAATGTAGCTTGGGGATCTTTTATGTGCTTGGAGATCATTTGCATCAATACATTCCCTAGTTTCAATTGTTTCCAGGAGCGATATCTAGGAGATTTTAGGAATACCCTCTGGTAATCATACGTGGCAATTGAAATCCACCTTTCATAGATAGTTTTCCAGTAAAACCTTCCATTGCCACGTTTGATTTCCAGAGGGTAAGTCACTAGCAATGGCCATGCACCAACCTTTGACAACTTTATAACAAATCTATTAAACCAAACGGGTTGTTCTTATTGATAACGTATATTCCCCCCTGTTATTAGAGCCACTTAAAAAAGAGGACATGTGATCAATACTACTCAAAACCCGAAAATCAAGTGTGGGTCCTTCCATTACTATATATAAATCCGTATAATCCCAATGATCATCCCATTTGTTGCTGCTGTTTTTACCGATTCATGGTTTTCCCCATTAAACAACCATCCAGGTGTCGGTGAAAAAATATCATTTTTTTCACATCTCCCATGATCTGCAGTTGTTGTCCCCAGGTCTGGAAGTCTGGTAGTCTGGTCCTTTCATTAGGAAAAACACACAACTTAAACTTAATGATTTATATCCCAATATCCAACTATGTTTTACCATGGTTATTAGTTGATGGTTATATAACAAAATGTTGGCAAAAAGAACATACCATCTGGTTATTTAACATAGCCATGGAAAGATCCACCATTTTTAATAGGTAAACCATCTACACATGGGCCATCTATCCCATGGCTATGTTAGATAACCAGAGGGTAAACTTAATGGTTTATATCCCAGAAAGTTCTTTGAACATTTTGTGGGAACCACCTCACGATTGTCGCCGACATGGGGCTATTTCAGGCCCAAGCTCTCCAGGTTTTCTTAGGGTTTGGATGCTTTGCGCCAGGTGCCGCCAGTGCCCTCCGCACGGCACTGATAGCTGGTGTCTGGCTTGTTCGGGGGTGGAGTCTCTTCGAACTGAGCTGGCTGGCCGCTGGGCCACGCCCGGGCTGAGAAAGGTAGCGGAGGAACTGGTGATCAGTGCTACCCGCGGCGTGGTAGCCCTCCGTGAGCTTTCAGCCAGCCTAGAGAGCGCTGGGAGATCCCGTGCAGCTCCGCCTCCACCTCCGGTGCCTCGTGGAGAAGCAGCTGGAGAGAGGCCCAGATCTTCAAGGGTCTGCGAAACAAGCCGTGAACGTCCTGCAGAAGTTGCAAAGCGTGAGCAGGAGGACGAGGAGGAGTACGACGAGGAAGAAGAAGAAGAGGAGGAGTGCGAAGAGGATACAGTCAGATCCCCTTCCATCAAAGGAGTGAAGGCCAAGTCGGATCCTTCAAGGAAGCCACCCGAGCCGCCTTACCCGCCTAGGGGGGCAGCAAGTCAGATAGACAACTCAGGGGAAAGACCACGCAGTCGTTCCCTAGAGAGGCGCAAGCATCTCAACCGTTCAGAAGGGAAGAAGAAGCGCAGAGGAGCAAGAGGCGGAAGTCGTCATCCAAGGCTTTACAGGACATTAGACGATCCATCCCTCAGGGTGCATCGTAAGCCTCCCCGTTCCTTTTGGGAACAGGAGCGCCCCTTTGCTGGCCATCGGCCGCGCGAAGAACGGCGTGGGGATGCTGGTGGAAGAAGGTAAAGAATACAACATTGAACGGGCAGTAGAATGGGAATCTCTGGCATTGAACCGTGGAGATGTGTTGGAAGTGCATCTACCCAGTACAGATTGTGGATGCACCGGAGACCTGTGGTCCGGTTTCTGGGTGAAACGTGCCTTGATTCAGGCCACAGGAGAATACATGGTGGTGGTGAAAAGCTTGGGTTGCAGCGATCCAGATTGGGCCAAGTACTTCTCAAACCAATTCAACAGAAAGAAAGGCACCATTCATCTCTGCACAACAACTCCTTGTGTGGTGACCGAGGATTACAGCATGCACGTCACCCGCCTCAGGGTTTTCACAACGGGCGCCTTTGCGCGACCCTACATGGGCAGCTACATCAAGCGGCAAATCAGCAAGTGGGAAGAAGAGGAGCTTTCAGACGAGGGAGACGGGGTGGACATCTCTGGGGATCCTCCCCGTCGAGATGGCCCCGACGACGCAGACAAAGAGGCAGAGGGGCCTGGTGCAGTCGATCCTCGAATCAGGCCGACGCCGAAAGCCGACGCGGTCCCCGCAGGAGCCCCCCGTTTGGGGGAGCGGCCAAAGAAAGAACGCTCAAAGAAACCTATGGAGGAGAAAGAGAGGCACATGTTACGACAGCGGCTGGAGGCAGCCAGGGCAAAGATGTTGGATCGTGGGGCTGGGACTCCCGCTGGCCACGCGGCCGAGCCCGGGACTTATGCGGAAGCCCTTGCCGTGGAGTCATCCTCGCCAGGATATTCAGCCTCCGAACCTTGGGGGGACGACCTTCAGGTGAAGGAGGATATAGGGCCAGAGGGCGCCCCCAACAAGAAGAAGAAGAGAGAGCCCGAGACAAGGGCAAAAGATATTGCCAAGAAGAAGAGACGAAGGGTGAGAGAGCCCAACGATTCTGGAAAGGGCGCCAGAGGGGCAGACCTTCCAGCTCTGGAGGATATAAGAGGAAATACTACGAAGAACTTGCAGAGCCAATTGATCCAAGTCGCGGCAGAGAATGCGAAAGAGAAGGAACAGAAGGATCGGAAGGAGAAGAGACGTCATCAGAAGAAGACCCCAGCGCATCAACTTGCCAAGATCCTTGCGCTGGCCATGGGAAAGAAGAAGAACAACAGATCAGAGGCTTCAACCGACTCGCAAGAGGGGTCCAAGAAGAAGAAGAAAGACAAGAAGAGGAGGAAGAAGAAAGGGACAGACGAGAGCCCGAGTCCAGATGGGGGGAGCTCTCGGACCACGAGTTCAGAGAAAGACTACGACGATGCTTCTTCGAGTTCAAGCTCCAAGCACAAGATGGATCCGCCGCTGACCCGCAAGTCGAAGCGCAAGCCGGGCAGTGTGCTGGCTATGCTGCTGGAACATGCGAGGTCTCAGTTGGATCAAAATGCAAAGGTAGGAGTTGGCAGCGAGGAGACCCTTACGTTGAGCAGTGGAGTTCGCATGGGCAGCTACTTCGCCATCGTAGTGCGACCCCAAGTGGGGGGCGCCATGGGACAGGCTCGAGAGCTGCATCACTTGGCACAAGCCATAGACCTTCTCAAGGGTGGAAGCTTGGACACTTTGGGAGACGTTTTAGCAGGACGTTTCATGAGCATACATCAAAGTGTTCTAGACGGGTCGTGGAGCACAGCCCGCCACCTGGAGCTTCGCCCGTTGGAAGAAGGTTCAGCAGCAGGGCCGGCTATAGTCCTAGCAGCCAAGAAACATGCGCGGCTGGCGGCGCGCGTGGCGCCCGGAGAGGCGTGGACTTGGCAATCAGGAGGCAAGTCAAAAGGAGGCCGAGGACGAGGAGATACATGGACAGAAGCACCCAACAACAACAGCAACAAAGGAAAGGGCAAGAAGGGGCCCAAAGGAAAAGGAAAAGGGAAGACTTGGGGCTCAACCGAAAAAGAAACGGAGGGAAAGCCCAAGGAGAGAATTCCCGAAAAGTGAGGAGAGTGCAAGTGGATGAGGTTGCGCTGGCTTCAGCCGGGCTGCAAGAAAGTGGAACTGGAGGCGATACAGTGGGTTTACAACTGGCTCATTTGAAACAGCTTGGGCATTCGTGCACGACCTTTGCTCAGTTGGGTTGTGCTTTGGCTTGGCTTGCAATAGCCGGTGTGAACTTGCCCCAGTTTGACATGGTCACAAAAGAATTCATGGCTTTGTGGTCAGATACAACTGCCAAGACCAAACCAAGCCCCGACAAGAAAAGGGGATTGGTTTTTCCTATAAAGGAGGGAGAGCTACAGTCGATCGTTCAGGTCTTCGCTGGAATGGCGCTGGTGGAATGCACCGATGCTGCCATAGCGGATACATGGTCACGTACGGCATGGGTCTACGTGATGGTGTGCGCCTTAAACCGTTTGGCTGGTAAACGGGCGCGACCAGAAGCAGGTCGATGGACGTTGCTTGAACGCCGCGCTGTTGCGTCTTTGGATGATGCAGTGCAGCGACGTAGCAACTTAAACGTGGCTTACCCGACTTCGGAAGTTGGCTGGCAAAAAGATATGGGCAGCCGTCGGGTTGGCTATGGGGGTGAAGAACAGTCAATATGCCATGAGTTGACATGGGATCAGGTGGCGCCAGCGTTGCCACCACGTGCACATGGGGGTTGTGTTGATTGTTTGTTATGGGTTTGCCCTAGAACCAGGGAGTTTTTATTGCATCCAGAGTGGCTGATCAAAGATGACAAGGACATTGAACTCCCTAAACTCCCGGGAAAGGTTCACGTCAAAAAGGGTGATTTGATGAAGATCGCTGAGGAGCTGGTGGTTCGTAACGTTTGTGACTGGGTTCCACTGAACAAAGTTCAAAAGGTCAAAGGTACCCCCGTGTTAAACGGTCTTTTTGGGGTAACAAAACACGCAGTCTTGGAGGACGGACGACCGGTTCTTCGACTTATTATGAACTTAACTGGATCAAACTCAACACAACATCAGTTGGAAGGGGGTTGCATGGGACTCCCAAACATCACTTCATGGCAGAGCTTGGTTATTTGCCCGGGGGAAGAAGTTAAAATCCATCAATCTGACATGTCTTCAGCGTTCTATCTTTTCCGTCTCCCTGCCCAATGGAAACCATACTTAGCGTTCAATGTTCTTGCTCAAGGAGAAGACATAGGGGGACAAGTTGGCGTATGTTACGCTTTGTGTTGTTCAGTGATACCGATGGGCTGGTTGAACAGCGTAGGTATCATGCAAGAAGCTTCAGAAAACTTGCTGCTGCATCAAGGACTTTGCCCTTCTCAACAGATTGCACGGGGTAGGGACATACCCCCTTGGTTGAATGATGTTTTGGAAACTGCTAAATCTGAAGGGCGTAGCTGGTGGCATGTGTATTTAGACAACTATGCAGGGGGAGAACGAGTTCGGCAAGGAGGACCAGGGTTCGACAGCCAACTTTGCCATGACTTAGCGGAACGGGCTTGGGCGCAGGCTGGTGTGATTTCGTCAGATAAGAAGCGGGTTTCTGGAGCAGACACTGCAGTTGAATTAGGAGCTGAAGTGAACGGGTCATCAAAAACACTGGGGGTAAGCACTGAAAAACTGGTAAAGGTAATACAATCTACCTGGTGGATGCTTTGTCAATCATATCTCTCAAGAAAGCATGTTCAGATTTTGGCAGGGCGCTGGGTTTTTATTTTGCAGTTCCGGCGGCCTGGGATGAGTTTCTTACAACAAACATGGAAATTCATTAGCAGCTCGGGGGCAATTACTTCAAGTTTGCGTTGTGCGGTTAAAGCTGAGTTTTTGGCACTGGTGTGCATGGCGCCAGTTTTACATTGCAACCTGGGGGCTTCTATCAGTGAACACCTTATTTGTACGGATGCCTCTGAGAAAGCAGGATCGATTGAGGTTGCTCATGAACTCACGGCAGAAGGTCGTGACTTCCTTGGTGGAGTGGAATCCAAGAAGGCAGACATCAAAGACACTCCAGCAGAACTTTTGTTGATCAGCCTGTTTAACGGGATCGGAGGAGCATTCCGTGCTTACGACCTATTAGGGGTGGAACCAGCAGGTCGCATTGCAGTGGAACTGGACGACGCGGCAAACAGAGTTACAACTAGAAGATGGCCAGGGGTGACGCTGGTGAAGGATGTGAGATCAATTGACAGAGCTATGGTGCGCCAATGGAGCTTGAAATACTTGAAAGTAGCCGAAATACACCTCTGGGCGGGTTGGCCCTGCGTGGATCTGTCAGCGGTTAAATATGGCCGCAAAAACTTGGAGGGCGAACATAGCTCACTTTTCTGGGAAATCCCGAGGATAAAAGATCTTCTAGCAGAGGAATTTGGGACCACTGTCGTGCTGAAACACGTCTTGGAAAATGTGGCTTCAATGGACGAAAGTGCAGCTCATCAGATTTCTTCGTTTATGGAGGCAGTGCCCTACAGGTTGGACCCCGTTGATGCAGTCCCCATGAGGAGACCAAGATTTTGCTGGACATCAGAAGTTTTAGAGGGCCAGTTTCCTGACGTCTCGGTCACAAATAAACGATATTGGAAAGAGGTTTCGGCACCGGCACCATACCCTGAGCAGCAACAGTGGCTTACTCCTGGATATGTTTGGGAAGGGGGGAAGACCGGAGCTGTCTTCCCAACATGCTTAAAATCCATCCCGAGAACACAGCCACCGCCCAGACCAGCGGGGCTGAGCAAGTGCGACACAGCTACGAAGAAGCGGTGGCAGGAGGACAGTTACCGTTATCCCCCCTACCAATACCAAGCTCAGTTTATTATTTGTTCAGAAACTTCCTGGAGGTTACTTAATGCAGAAGAGAAAGAATTGCTGTTGGGTTATGGGTACAAGCACACGGCTTTGGCATGGAGCGCATCGAAGATCAAACAAAACCCCCTTGGTTTTTCAGATACAAGGCATAGACTTCTGGGTGATTCATTCAGTATGTACTCATTCATCATTATTGCTGCAGCTTTGGTCAAACAATGGATCCCAAAGGTCGCGTATCAACATTTGGTACGAAGGATGGGGTTGGCACCTGGTTTTAGATGTAATCTGCGAAGGGTTGCCCCTTTACAACGTTGTTTACGGTATGGGTCAGCTTCGGAACTTCCATCATATTTTCAAAAGGGTATTCAGCTTCTCAATACATACTTGCTTAGGAAGACAAATCACACTGGAACCGACATTAGAGTAGTAACAGGTGAAGCAATGAACAGTCGGACTTTCCCAAGACAGTCAGTGGCAGCGTGTTGGTGGGATTGGCAGCATGGTTTTCGAAAGCGTTGGGCTCACAAATCCCATATCAATGTGCTTGAACTTGAAACCATTTTGTTAGGGCTCAAGTTTCAGATCAGCCGTTTGAAAGCAGTTGACCAGCGTATCTTTCAATTAACTGACTCTTATGTAGGGATGAGCATAGTTTCCAAGGGAAGGACAAGTAGCAAACAGCTTACTCGTACTTTGAACCAAATTTCTGCTCACTTGCTTGCGTTTGGGTTGCACATGATCATGGGACATGTCGAGTCGACAGAGAATCCCTCAGATGAGGGGTCGAGAACGTAGGACTCCAAGGTTGATTGCTGGCCGTTTCTCTAGGGAAGAACGTATTCGACAGAGAGCAAAGATCTTTCTCGATGACGCTGCTTTGACACCAAAAACTCTTTCCCGTTACTATCTGGCACTCCGCAAGTTGTTGCCCTATGTTGAGAAAGCCTCTACAGAAGATCAACTTGACACTTCTGTATCCCGTTGGGTACGCCGCATGTGGCGTGACGGCGAGCCTTTGCTGACAATAGGGGATGGCTTAAGTGCCCTCCATTTTTATCAACCTTGGACACGCCGCAAGCTGCCTGCGGCATGGAAACTGTTCAGCATTTGGCGCCGCATTGAAGTGCCGAGCCGCGCGCCTCCTTTGACATGGGCGCTGGTTAAGGCCATGGCGGCTTATGAATGGAGCCGTGACAACTTTGAAATGGGTGGCCTTTTGTTACTTGCGTTTCACTGCATGTTGCGAACTGGAGAGTTGCTGCAGGTTACGTCTGACGATTTTTCTTTAGGGGAAACCTGTGGCATCATATCCCTTAAAGGGACTAAGACTGGACTTCGACACAATGCTGACGAAGCAATTTCAATTACAGATGTGCTTGTTTTGGAAGTAATTCGTACGTTGGTTGAGACCCGAAGGGTACAAAACTTACACATTTTACCACTCTGGTCAGGGACCGCGAGTCAATTTCGGACGCGTTTCAAAGAGTTGTGCAATCTAATGCAACTTGAACAATTCAGCTTTAGACCCTATTCTTTACGGCGTGGTGGTGCGACTCACTACTTTCAGCAAACTCGCTCCATGGAGGGGGCATTGATTCGTGGACGCTGGGAATCCAGCAGAGTAGCCCGCTTGTACATCAGTGACGCCTTGAGTCACCTACCAGAAATTAAGCTGTCAGCATATACAAGACAATTTCTTCAACAATTTAAATTTTGATTCCATGCGCAGAAAATCCTTTCTGCGCGGACGCAGGCTGGGGTGCATGGAAGAAACGTCGCTGGTTTCTCTCACCGTGCGGATGTGGACATGGTGAGCATCCCTACCAGGGGAACTTTTTCCTTTCTACCATGAAAGGGTTTGTTTGAAAGTTGACAAAGTTGGAAAAA
>Ga0126342_10011845_pt1 | contig 15575 bp, 21 predicted proteins | sample Cyp1metagenome_FD_92528 | JGI IMG/M metagenome (GOLD analysis project Ga0126342, IMG submission 92528) | Coral microbial communities from Lord Howe Island, Old Settlement Bay, Australia - Cyphastrea 1 metagenome | ecosystem: Host-associated > Invertebrates > Cnidaria > Coral ...
AAAGTGAAAATTCTTAGCTTGGGGAGCCCCCACGGGGGAAAACCACCCTTAGCCCCTCTCACGGACCGAAATAAACCTGCGGTGTGGGCGGCCACCCCACGCGAAGCGGGGTGAATATATGAAAATGCTGTCAAAAGGTTTTTGCATCAAAAAGTAACCTTTTGCAATCGTTCAAGCCGTTCAAGCTCCACCTGGGTCACCCAACACGTCCAAAGGATCATCGTCACCAGGAGCAGAGTAGAGCTCACAGGCCTTCCATGCATTCAGTTTTTGCTGCAAGAGTTTTCCAAAAATATCAAAAGTATTCACAAGTTCCGCTCATCTTGGCTGCCTTTTCCGGATCTCGATATGTCTGCGGAAAGCACCCGTAGTTGAATGGCACTGGCTTTCCTCAGTCCAAGACAATTGAAGCCTGTTCTCAAATGCTGTTCTAGCACGGCCTCACAGTTCCAAGTAGCAGACCGAACTTTGCAAGCTTTTTGGAGCCCTTCACATCCTGTCAATGAATGGCATGCAGCGCATGCAGGGCATGCAGTGCCACGGCAACAAAATGCCAAAAAGTTAGCACAGCCACCGTTGGAACAAGTCCAAAACGGATTGTACGAAGCAAGGCTGGTGCAGCCACAGCTGTCCTCTTCAATGGCATTGTGAGGTGCCCCAGGCCTCAGTTTGAAAACAAACACAAAGATCATAAAGATTCATAAAGCAACTAAAGAGCAAAATAAAGCAAACATGCCAATCTCATCCAATCTCTGGCTTCACTTGTTCCATCATGTTCCATAACCGCCATGACGGTGAGCGTAACCAGCCTTTGTTGCCAAGTGGCTGCACCTCGTACTTGCGCAAAGTGCCTATGGGCATTTCATTCACCTCACCGAGCATGGCTGCGATCCGTTCCGATCAGATCCATATGTTATGACAAAAGTGATATCCATATTGTCCATATGATATATGGTGAGACAAAAGTGTTGGAAATCGAGCATCGAGGCATCGAGGCATCGAGGGTGGGACATATCGCAAAAGTGCAGTCGGCTCGTCCAGCCAGGACTTCACCTTGACAGCCGGAGCCGTGACGAGTCCTGTCTGAAAAGACTCTGAAACGTGTGGTCTGTGGCCATCTGTGGCAGTTACTGCCTCAATGGACTCAAGGCACAGACGTATAAATCAACATCATGCCATAGCGAAACTTCGCTCTTGGCACCATCCAGCTCCTCATGACACGGCCTAGTAGAGAAGAGCCTAGCAAAAAAATGGTAAAATCAAAATGCATAGAATAGAATGAAAACGGGAAAAAAGCAGGTACTATGTTTATAACTGTACGTGCATTCATCTACGTCCAGGCAATATCTCTCTTCATGCGGAAAATAACTTTGCTTTTGATACTTACTTATGACTTATGGTGAACGTCCTCACTAACTGCTGGTGCTTCTGCGGCAGTCCACCTGAGATACACTGGAACCATCGGTAGCCACAAGCTTCATATCCTCATGCTGCATCAGCTTTCTCAGTTGCTTGCGGTCCAGAAAGCTGCCGATCGAAAAATCCACATTGGTTGACCTGAGGAGTTTGGTGACTCGATGCAGCTTGACACCGAACATATTTGTCCATGAACCAAGGAATCGATCTCAAAGCTTCGAGTCCCTGACATCAACTGACTTTGTGAACGTGGCTGCGCGCTTTGTCAAAGAGCCTACCAGAATCCAACCGAAATAATATCCCAAGTTCTAGGAACTGCTGAAATCTTGCAAGTCGTGCTAAGTTGTTGCTACAGTTTCAAACCTCCGTGGCGACCACCGTCCCCCCTGTTCTGTAGGCTTGAAAGGGTTAAGGACGAATCAGGCCCAGTTCAGGCCTCTCATGCCCGATCGTTTGCCAAGGGTCCATTTGTGAGGGCGACCTCGCGAGGCGGTAGACGCGGTAGCTTGCAACGCAAGAACGAGCCAAAGCATTCTGCGCATTCGCAACAGCCTGTTTGATCCAAGGCCAGCTGTGAAATCACTGCAGAATAAATTGGGAGCTCATCTGAGACCTGTACGCACAAAAAGGGTCTGCTTGCACACCACTCCTACCTTTGCAAATCAGCGCGAGAGATAACCATGCTAGTTGAAAGTCGATACTTCAAATTGCTTAGATATTGTAGCAATTTCAGGGAAAATTGCAACTGAACTCAGAATGGGACGACAGTGACTGTTGTCAGAGCTGACAACGCCTGGCGCTCATTGAGTTTGCGACGGACGGCCATTGCAAGCAAGGCTTGCAATGCTAAAGGAAGAAAAAAATGAAATTCTGCCAAAGCAAACGAATGCAAACTTCAAGCCGAGCAGATCTGCGACGAGGCTAATCTTGGCTTGAACCACTGTTCATGTGTTTGCATGGCCAGGCTAAGCCAGCTGCTACCACTGGCTGGGCTGCAAGTGTATAAGATGCAAAGGTAGAGGAGAAGGCGGAAGCCTGTGGGGAAAGCCGGAAAGCTCAATCAATGCACATCTAAGCCAGCGGGTTTCTACCTGAAGTGCCAGGAGGGGTAAACAATGAGACACCAAGCAGGGCTGCCTCATTTACAGCCACTGAGTTAGCTCATGTTAGCAAGGTGGGAGTAGAATGAGTAGAACGCTCCTCAATTTCTCCCATTGCTGCGTCATGAAATCATGACTCATCATGACTCATCATGACCCTCATCATGACCCTCATCACCCGTGACTCCTCGATCGGTGTGGGAAGCTTTGGTGGAGCAGGGACCTAGTGTAGGAGGCACCATGTATGGCCACGCTGAGGCAAGGGATTGAGTCATTCCAGTGACGCTAAGCTTTGAACAAAACAGAATGACATGAACCGTCTTGAGGCCCACAAGCTCAAGAAAACAGCGAGGCCCTTGGTGGCACTTGCATTTGCAGGATTTGTGTGGATTTGTTGCAAAGGTCGCATGTCGCATGGAAACTAAACACCGCTGCGCGTTCAAGCGGTTCAAGGCTGGCACGGTCGCCACAGTGCCGCTACGTCGTAGCTTCCAGGCCTTCGCTCGGGAGATACAGGCTCCTGGAACCAAGGCAGGGGAGCCCAGTGCAAAAATGGGCAACGAGCATAGTGACCTGAAATGACCTGAATACTGTATGGTAACGCCATGGTAACCGTAAATCCATGTAAATACATAATTATAGCATATTATAGCCATCTACAGACACAGGGCTTTGAGTCAGAAAGTCTGCTACTAGTTCTTCAAGTTCTTCCTTCTGTGCTCTGCTTCTTCTGGGGCTTGAGAAAGTCATCCTTTTCAGCACCACCATTTCCTAAAGCATCAAGCACATTCAAACATAACGTGGAGGCAAAGTCTACCTTGTAGCATCTTGTACCATCATCTTGCAGCAAAGGTTCGCTGATCTTTCTGCTGGCCTTCTTGCTCCTGCAAAGAAGAAAAACGTGAGCAACTAACTAGCTGCTGAGACAAGCAGAAGAGTCCTGCACAAAATACATCAAAGTACAGAGTTGATTCTATTGTGACAGCCTTCAAGGATCCCCGACCTTGTTCGAGTATGGAGCAGACCTGCCTTCAATCACCGTCCAGGCCTGACAAGCAGCCAATGGCACTGAAACAGAGGAAACGTGTCCAACGGCAACGGCTACAAGTCTCTGCGGAGTCTCTGCTGTTCCGTAGTTCTGAGGCTCAGATCCATCAGTGCGGCAGGATACAGGACTCAGCAGCGTTTTTAGTTTTAAAGAAATTGTAGTGCTGCGTACTGCTGAAGATGCTCCGTGACATCATGACACCAATTTAGGTTCGGACCAAGTAACATGCCTGCAATGGGAAACGCATAGACCTTCAGCCAGGCATCAAAACATCACTTTGAGATGGACCAAGACTTGACAAATCAAATTTCTGAGGTACGCGCCTTGACACTGGCAATGTATTCATGAAGAACCTTTCAACTTTCAAAGATATGCACATGGGCTTGCAAAGTGCACAGGGCAGCCAGAACACTCCGCCCCAGGGTTCCAGCACGAGCCTCCATTTGCCCAACTCACTCGGTATGGCCGAAACAATGGCCTGTCAAATTTTCCAGGTTTAAAGAGAGAAGTGTCTTTGCAACAAATCACTGACTGTGGGTTCAGCCAGCATGACTTTTTGACATAACTGTAGTCTGAGCCCCCGGCACACGAGAAAGCTAGAAACTACGCCCCCTTCCTTCAGCCCCTACCCAGGCTCTTTCAAGCCATCTGCACTGCAAGTTCGGCGGGCACGAGTTGAAGGACACAAGTTCAAATACTGGGGTGCCATACGCATATCGGCTCTTCAGGGACAGTCTGAAACAAAAACCAAACGGGCAAAAACTAAAACAGGCATCAAAAAAAATAATCAAAGATCCTGTCCATGAAAAACCCACCAGAAGGGATAAGATTGTTTGCTGGCACTTTGTTGGTCCAATACCTGCATATTTATGGAGGTATTGAATTTGCCAAGCGGATGCTGCAATCCTTTCAGAATGTGAATGAAACATGCCTCAAGCTGCTGTCTTACGAGGAATGCGGAGCTGCCTTTTCTGCTTTCAAAGCGTCACATTGTTTTTTTTCCATCTTGGCAGTTCATCATCCAAAGACTGACTGCTGTTGTTTGATCCAAACAGATAGATAGATAGATAGATAGAGAGATAGATAGACAGATAGATAGACAGACAGACAGACAGATAGATAGATAGATAAACAAGGAAACTTCACTCCGGCCCATGTTGCTCTCCACGGCACGAGCAGTCAATGGAATCTCATTGAGAGGTCATTTTTGGCAAGTTGTGCTGCGCGTGCAATTCGTTTTTCTAACACCGGCCACAACCCCCAAGCACTAAACACTGGCACTTCTTTTCTGATGGGATGCTCAAGGGCGGGGTTGACTCAATGCATTACTCCATGTATGTTTGTGAGCCAGAATCCACCCAAACTGAAGCAACCCATGTGGGTCAGAGGGAGTCAAACAAACACTTGACCAACAAGACTATACAAAACTGAAAATGGTGAAAAAAGGAATATATAAAATTATACTACAACTATATCTACACCAAAGTTTCCAACCTCAATACAAGAAATGAATCTCTGAAACACCATCAATGCAAAAGTTTTGCAAGTCAAAAGCCTTGTGTGCCATCTCATCTGCAAGCTGCCTGTCAATCACAGCCAAAGGAAAATTTGTGGCAGGACAGATCTGTAAATGAACGGAGCAGTTTGCATGAAGTCAGCGCAAGAAAAGTAGGATATAAACTGTTTTGAAGCGAAAAATGCAGAGCCTGGGCATCGCGGCTCCATTCCCAGTTTGAGCCAACAGCTGGAATTGTTCATCCAATTTTAGGCAAGATCTCTGCAAAGAATCCAAGTCTGATTTGTCAATCAAATTCATCCTGATGTCACCTCAATCTCTAAAGAAATGATACAAACAAGGCCGGATGCTCGGGTTTTTTTCGCACGCAACTAGGTCTAAATAGATTCCTGTCCTCACATCTGGCCAATCAATGGCCAACCAATGGAAGAAAAACAAAAAATATAAACCGCATAATAAACATCCGTAAACTATGTCAAATGCAAAATAGATCAGTAGTATCCAAAATGTCTCAAAATGTGTCCATAAGAATGTGTTTTGTTGCTGCTTCAACAATTCGGAGCAAGCAAATCAAGAGCTCGTATAGACCACTTGGCCTTGCATCAAGTCATGGTTTCAATGGGTTGACTTGCCTTTCCTGATCTCCGCATAATTCATTGGCTGATCATTCAGAATATGAAGATATGATTTATGATATTTGTCAAGCAGAAATCAGTGCAAACAAGTGCAGGGCAAACGAATGCAATCGGTTTTCCGCTTGTCGTGAACGTAGCTTCGGCTGAAGTACTCCAGGGGTTTTGGGCCGATAGGCCATCGCAAAAGAGTGGATCAAGTACCTTCCATGCCAATTGTTTCAATCAACATTCCTTCAAATCTCTTGTTGGCATGGAGCTGGGGTACTTGGTCCTTGTGAAATAGAGTGATCAACACGGGCACTGTACATCCAATCAATTCGTGTTGACTCGGCAAATCTTGCATGGCCACTGCATTCTCTGGCTTACGCCACACCTTCTCGGCCGGGCTAAGCTCAAATCTGCCAAATGTCGTGCGCAGTGGAAATTCTGACATGCTAAAGCGGGGCTTAGGAGTACAAAAGCTCTTCACGGCGCATGCTACTTGACGGCCAATTCCAGAAAGAAAATGCCATCCTCTCTTTTCAATTCTTTGCACACAATCCATGCAAATGAGGCATGATGGGATCGTTCCCATCCACAACGACTCCAGGCATCTCAGCGCTTGCTGACACCTGTGCGATTGGAGATTTGCGGCTGCGCGCCTTCAACACCTGCCTCGTGAATTCTGGGCTGTAGCTAAAGGTCCAAGTTCCCTTTTGAGATGATGGATCTCATGTGAGACAAGTCCATCTCCTTCGTGCCGCCATCTACCCAGTGTTCGGCTTGCGGAGAACGGAGCGCATCCAAGCCACTGTAAAGGCTAAGCACTTTCGACTTCCGAAGCTGGGCGTGTCTGAATTTCTTTTGTCATGCACATCTTTGGCATCCACAGTCAGTGTCATCTTCACAGCACTGGTTCCGAGATCTGCATTGCGTCCAAAAGTGTCATGACCCCTCGTTGTCAACAGAAAACCTCGACATAGCTGGCCCACATCAAGAGCTTCTTCGGCAGCCAAGGACTCGGCCGCGTACGTTGATCTACATACACGGGGAATTCTGTGAGACCTGGCATCGAGTATGTTGAAGTTCCCTTGACGACCCTCGGTGAGATCACCATCAGCCAGAAATGCAAAGTAGCAACCCTGAGGGTAGGTCTTGGTGATGGATTCGCCAGCATTCGAGCCATCACGTCGTAAATTTCCGAGCGTGGCGTCGGAGACCATCAATTTGAATTTCGCCAGGGAGTTTGCCGCCCTCAAGATCATAGAAGTCGTGGGCGGGCTCTCTCCTTGAAGTGTTGAAACCAACCATTGGAAGCTTCCAAGCAATGCTCGAAGTCTCTTCGTCTCCGTCGCATCCGGCTTGGACGATGGATCTGATTTGCGGTGGCGAGGCAAACGATCTTTCAGGTTCTCAGGTTCTCAAACGGAAAGTTCCAACAGTTGCCCTTCTGATCCTTTTGCCACACCATTCTCCTCACAACTTCCAAAACCTAACTCGGCGCCTATGGCATCCGATGAAGCCTTTCTAGCTGCACCACCTGCAAACAAAAGATCCTCCACATGTGCGACAACTACGGCCTCCAGGATCTTCTCACCAGCATTATTGAAAATCCAAAAGCACATCAAGGTTCGGCACCTACCATGCTCTTCCATGGATCTTGACAAACGGACCCACCATTCTCTGGGGGCGTCTGCCAGCCCAAATATTCCTTTCAACACTTGGCAAAGCTGATCAGGTTTCAAAGGAATCGGCGGATTTCGCCTCTCATCCACACCACAAAGGTAGAGCTCTCTGTTGAGGCATGGATCTCCCTTCAAAAAGGCGCTTTCACATCTGCAGCAATCAGCATCCAATGTGTAAAGAAAGCAGCCAAGGAGAAAAGAAAATGTTGAGCCATCCGTGGACCAATTGAAAAATCACGTCGGAGATTGCCTTCCAAGTTGCTCTTGTCCTTGTACCCTGGCACAACAATGCGGCTGCTTACCTTGATAGGCAAAGGATGAGATGCCGTGCGAAGTCCATCATGTTTGACCGTCAAAGCGGACCTGGGCTGTAGAATTCGATCCAGTTCCTGGCGTCGAGCCGGATCCTTTCGGACTTGCATTGATTCTTGCATGGGCAACACTTGGATTGGATTGCTGTCAACGTAGGCATTCCATCCTTGGACAGCAGCGTCACGCCATAGAGTCTTCTTTGCAGGAGACAGCTGGGTCCAATGATACTCTTTGCGAGAAGCTTGTACGATCAGAGCATCAAAACAACCATCTGCTGCACCACAAGGGAGTTGAGAACCCAACCACGCATGAGCTCCCAATCACGCTCGCATAAGGAAGCCCATCTTCCATCCCAGGTACCGTGGCCGTACTCCAAGTTGTCAAGAGGGGCACGCCTATCCAGCTCCACCTCAGCTTGCAGTCGAAGGGGGTGCACCTGGACCAGATTCAACTACATTGCAAGGTTGCTCCCAAGTCATGGCCAAAGCTTCAAAGGCAGGTCGCAGTGCTTAGCAATCTCGAGCGCCCATGTTCAGGCTGCTGGTCTGGCACTGCAAGATTCAAGTTCTGTGTGTCAGAACCAAATTGAAAAGCCACATCTGCAAGCATCGACGATTGTCGTCTGGAGCCAGCCGTCTGACCGCTTCCTTGTGGTTGTAGAGCTGCCACAATCTCAGTGTTGGACAATACAGGAGGTGCAAGGACAGGGGTGAAAGGTGCAGCTGTCTGTTGCCCATCAAGACCATCATCCAATGATTCAGGCTGTTGCGCTGGCAAAGCATCATCGGCAACAACGTCACATTGTGCTGCTTTCAGCACAACATCTATGGCAGCCTCCCAAGAACCAGCAGCAAAGTTCTCAAGTGATGATGCCTTCCAGAGAATTTCCATAGGGCGCTTGGTGAGCTGGCCTCGAAACGACACAAACCGTTTTGCAGCAAACCCGGTGCCGTTTGCACCTTCTATTGCAACAAGCAGCCCAGGGCCATACCATCGTCGTAGTTGAAGTCGACGCCCTGGACGTCCACTCGCCATCTCTTTCTTGCTTTAGTACTTCTGTGCTCTCCAAAAGAAAACAAGATCACCAGGCTGTGGGGCATCTTCTGCAGTGGGTCTTCTGGGACGGCAACTCAGCTTGACGAAGACCTCGGCTGTAGTGAAGTCGCACCACGGCCACTCTGGCCGTCTCTCTAATCGCCACCTGCCGGGCCATTGATGCATCAGCCTCCAAAAGCAAGTGCTCCGCCACATGTCCACAAAAATTGCTCAAGACATCAGCAGAAGATTGAGGATTGCGGCCTGTGCAAGCTGCAAAGGGCTGACGCCGCTCTCATCGGAGTCAGTGCTGTAGGCTGATACAGCTTCACCGATTGCATCTCTGACAAGGTGCTCACAGCATGCGTTTGGCATATGGCTCGATGATCGCATTCAAGGTTCCACCTGACCTTTCAGATATCCCAGTTTACCACAGTGCACCGACTCCTATGTGATATAGGTAGATTGGTTTGGAGTCGCACCAATCACCAAAAGCAGCAGAAATATATTCACGTCCGTGTGAGGGGGCCCCATCAACGGAAACCAGTGGGCGGTCATGAAATGAATCACTGCCGCACTTGACTTGTCTTGCAAAACTCTCGCAGCTTGAAATCTGGAAACGTGATCTGTGCAGTGAGCCACAACGTCTTGCCTTCGCAATGAATCTTCCAAAATCACCAAATCCAAATGCACCTGCTGACCAACGAGGTGGCGGCAGTGATGAAGGCAAACGACTCTTCGGTGGCCTTCTTTCCGCACAGACTGAGCATTTCAACTGCTTGGCAGCTTCAATAGCAGCTGGAGGCGCACCAGCAATCAGCAGTGCCGGAGCAAGCCTCAATCGGCTTCTGTGCCCGGTGTAGATGTGTAGTTGATGCACAATCAATGATCTCGGCATTGCCGTCCGTCTCTGCAGATTCCGCCGCAAACACTTCATTCGCGCCGCTGCAGATTCCGCCGCAAACACTTCAATCGCGCCGTCATCGTCAAAGTCAGAGACCTCCCCAGGAAGCTGCTCAAAGCCATACTGGTCCATGAATGCCTGAACCACAACATTTCAAAACTCAACGGTATAGTGACCAGCTGCGTTAGTGATCTTTGAGCCGCCAATGACATGCGAATGCATGTGATCTCCCAAGCAGCGCTGATTCCAAAAAGCCGTGATCAAGGCTTGGGAAGATGTCACCGGTTTTGTCGCTTTCTTCTGGTAACCTCCTTCAGCACTTCTCAGACCAAAGCGGCACGTGTCTACCACCACTTCGAGTACATCATCTCTTTCACACAGAGCAATCACCTCCTCCAGCTTCCATGCTGATGGATTCTCCAGCACAAAGTGGCGACAGCCCGCAAGCTGAATCATGGCAAACTCAACGGCAAACACCACCAACTCCTTGGCATCTGCTCGCCTCGCGTCGACATCAACACTGGGCTTGAGATACTGCAAGTTGGACCACGGCCCACGGGGAAAGGCGATCACCAAGGCATAGGGCTTGACACGCCGAATCAGGCGCTTAGCAGCTTCTCAGTGACGGGCATCTTTGAAATCCCATCCCGTCCCAAGAGTAAGACTGTCACCAGCTCTAAGTCCAATGCGCTGGGCAGCCTTCGCAATGGGCTCGGTGTCTGTGTACACCTCAGTCACACAGCTCCATTGTGAAAGCCTCATTCATGTAGCCCCGCATTTCTGTCCCCCATTCTGCCATCATAAATTCCTTCAACTGCTTGGGGCTAACAGAGACAGCAAGCTGCTGCCTTTGATGTTCGTTCCATGCTTGGGTGATCATCTGACGAATCCCACGCTTGACTTTCTGTTTGGTGTTAATGCAAAAGTCATTGTCAGAGCTTTTGGGTTCTCGTTCATGTTGGCGTCTTCGCTGTCCAGATTGATCGCCCCAGATGGCAACTGCTGCAGGCTCATCACATGCTGCATCACTTGATTCCTCATGGCCTGGAATTTCTGGTCCTGCATGGCGATCATCTGCATCATTCGATCGTCCGCATCAGTTGGATTCACAACTGACCATGTTGACGAAGTGGATGCGGCCGGTGTTGCGGCCTTGGCAGCAGTGGCCGAGCTCTTGGGCGCTGCCGTTGACGGCGTCACTGAACTTGGTTTCGCCACTGGCTTGTTCTCCTTGAGCGAAGCCACTACCGGCCGAATCTTGGCCTGCAAAATGGCGACCGTGTCCTTCGGTTCCACCTCCACATAGACCAAATGTGCCAAGCGGACCAAGTCGTCCTTGAGAGTGGGCAAGCCCCCACGAGGACCAATCAACTGTCTGGCCAGTTGTGTTCGGTCTTCCTCTTGCACTTCCTCTTGAACCTTGTCCTTCATTTCTTGGATTGCCTCCATCTTCAAACGCTGTTGCTGACCACGTATGGTCTTTGTCAAAAGAAAACTGCTCAGCAGGGAGTCTTCCAAGAATGCAAAGCGCCAGCCAACTCGATCTCGAAATCCTTGAAGCTCCAGTAAGTTCTTGGCTGTATATGGTTTGGCTTCCAATGCCAAATGATGGTGAGCACGAGGAAGAACAGCTTGGCCAACCATTGCTTCGGCCTACTGGATCCATGACTGCACCGTAGACACAGGTGGGTATGGATAGGGCAAATAGCGCAAGTAGGAACGCGCCACCAAACACAAAAGCAAGCTTGCTCGTACCATTGACGCCTTCCAAGTAAACGCATGATGAACCTTCTCCATCGGTACGGAGCAAAGGCTTGCCGACATTCGGCCATCAGGGTCTTTTGAGCCACAGGCCCCAAAGTCACAATGACTGAGGCATCGGCCTGAGCCTGGGCCACAAGCGCAGGAAGCAAGGCTGCTTGCTGAGCTTCCATTGCCAGCACGTGCACCAGGACGTCGTAGAGGATGTTGACGGGGAAATTGTTGCTTCTGAGAAGCTGACATCTCTTGAGCCCAGCCTTCGCATTCAGTGAGATTGGCTTCGTGTAAGCTCATCAAGGTTTCGCTGGCATACATACCACTTTCTGTCAAAACGTGCTCATGCTCAACAACGGCATCACTGGAGTTTGGATGACCTGATAAACCTTCAGATATACGACGTTTCAACCAATCAACTGCTTTCAACTTCAACTCTATGATATTGTCCAAACCACATTTTCGCCAACTTCCACCATCGAGCCTCGGCCAACGCAACGGCAAAAGCCGCAGCATGAAGTGACCCGCTGCCATCTGGTCCAGCCTTTGCGGTTGCGAGTTGAGAGAGGTGCACTCCAACGTTCTGTTGGCGAAATTCAGCACAGAGATGCAACTGGCACAACTGAAATCCAAATAACAAGTATCACCTTCCTAAAACGCATACTGGAACCCGAAAGCGATTTGAAGAAGTGACCAAACCACCATTTCCAAATTTAAACCGCTCTTGTTCATCAACTGTGGAAACCAAATCTACCAGATGAGGAGGAGCCAACTGTGCAAGTTTGGCCATGTACGAATCCATCCAAACGGGCCCACAGCAAGTTCGATGGCATGCAGAGTCCAACGTCCCAACTTGTCCTCGGAGAGAGCCTGAGCAGAAGCAGCTCTCAACTGGCCATCTCGCTGAGTGCTTTGGGAAAGTGTTTCATGCAATGGAACTGAAAGACGATGAACAACTGACGCTTCATGGGTCTTGGGTTCAATGGTATTAAGGATCTCAACAGCACCAGGTGCTGGGGTAGATGTCAATCAGGATGAAATGGCCAACTCTGCATTCAGCGCTTCAGCAAGGCGCAGTTGTTTTGCTTTCGCCTTTGGTGCAGAAGCGCTCTTGCGTCCCAAACCAGCACCTGGCATGGTGCATTCCTTATCTCCAGCCCACTGGCCGTGCATCCCACAATCGAAGCATGCACGCTTCCCAGATGCCTGTCGAGACGCAACTTGACCTGTCTTTCCATTGCCCTTGCCATCACCAGAGCGGTCATAGCCACAATCCTTTCGGATCTCTTGCAAGCGGCTTCTCGCCTCTTTCATTGTGACTAAAGCCTCAGCGGCTTGTTCAAAGTTCTGCTCTAAACATTCCACATCTTCGCATGGAAGCCCCGCCCATCTCTTCGGCCTCTTGGAGTTCAGCCGCAAAGCATTCGGCCTGGGTTTGGAGAATGTCCTCCAACGCTGCACTGCCACGACTGAACAGTCTAGAAAAAATCGATGATGCCCTGCTGAATGTTGAACCAGCACTTGAAGACGCTGATGATGAACCCTGATTGGACTGTCCTGCTCCAAACATGCGCTTCATGCATCAGCTTCGATCGGAACATGGGGTCTGACATGTGGAGGTCTTTAAACAACCTCAATGTTTCAGTCTCAATTGTCTGATAATCGTCAGCACCTTGCAATGCAGTCTCAAGCAACTGCTTACGCAAAGGATCAAGTCCAAGCTTCTCCTTATAAAACCAACCAACCTCAGAGGACCGCAACTGCACCTGTTCAGAGCGAAGATCTGCCACAACAGTTCGAAACCCTGTAGAAAACTCAGAAACTCTCTCTCCAGGTTTGCGTATTGAATACTGTGACCTCAACTCGCCGTTCTTATCCAGTGCAGTCATTCCATTAATGCCCTCTAGGGCTTGCATCAGTTTTTTCAAGCCAAACAAACAGTCTTCCTTCTCAATCTCAAAGACTTCGCCACTATCTGGGTCAGTGATGGTCTGAGCCGGACGATACTGCAAATCCTCTGGAGAGAACTCTTCGCCATGCTGCCTAACAATCCCGGTCTGTCTAAGCAAGAACCGAGCCGCTAAGTTGTACTTCTTGGTGCTCTCCAGGTCCAGCGAGGAGACCCACCATTTCACGTTGGAAGGCCCTCCACGTAGTTGGAGCACCGTCCCATGTTGGAACTTTCGCCCAAGCACCCGATCCTTTCTCCTCGCCATTCTCCGCCATGACTGGTCTTTCACTCCACCAGACAAATGCCACATTCCTTCAGAAGCAGCAAATATCAAAGAAATATGAATCCACCAGTCAGGGCAAATCCAGACGATCGGGTGAAGCACCGTGCACGATGACACTCGCAGAGCAGAATTCGCAACGCTTGTTGCTCAAAGTCAACCCAACACCCAACAATCAAAATGTCACACAAAATTCTGAATTGATTGCAAGACACTAGATGCCCTGACCCTTGGAACCCAACGCTAGCTCCGCTGCCACTGTCAAGCAGAAATCAGTGCAAACAAGTGCAAAGCACAAGCGAATGCAATGGGTTTTCCGCCTGTGGTGAACGTAGCTTCGGCTGAAGTACTACAGGGGTTTTGGGCCGATAGGCCATCGCAAAAGAATGGATCAAGTACCTTCCATGCCAATTGCTTCAATCAACAATATTTTTTGAAGATCTATGATGCTTTCCCTTGAGCTGTTGAAATTGTTGAGTCTCTTTCATGGCCTCTCAAGCAGTGGGCTATCTAAGCAGATGGGAGCGCTGTGCCAATCTTGAATTCCAATCAGGTTGCCAGCCGCAATGAAGGCCAGGGCACACCCTGTGCTGAGGTGCAACGAGGGTTTAACGCCTAAGACGCTCCCTCAGTGGCACAGTCGCACTCAAGCAGAAGCACTCCAGGCTGAAGCAAAGTTCTTTGGTGCAGTGCCACAACTGTGAAACAGCTCTCTGCACCAGCAAAAGAATCAGTTGTCACGTTGCCGTCATTTCTTGACATATCCAAAGGCATACATGGGTTTCATTGGGTTTCCTTGTCTAAAGGTACCAGATCACGCATTAATTGCGTGCATCGCATCGTGTCCCTTCTGGACCCAAGAGCCTCATCCCCTTGAGCTGTTTGCTCGTAGACTAGTGTTCGAGACGGATTTAGGAATTCCATATACTTTTATGGTGCCTTATGTCTGCAAATGTCTGCAGTCAGGAGGTTGGAATGTGCTCATCAAATCTCATCAAATCTCACCTACATTTCACTGGTGCAGAAAGTCGGCATAGATTGGCAGCCTTCTTAGAATTCAGATGAAATCCAAAAGTTGAGCCTGAGCTGGGCCCTAGCATCTGCCACTGAAAATTCGACAAATTCGATGTCAGCAATGTGTTACGGTTAGTTCCGGTCAGTTACGGTCAGTTACCGTCAGTTACGGTTATACTTCGCTTGGGCAAAGCACATGGAGCATCTCCGTGCCAGGAAATGCTCCAGGTTTGAATGACAAATGCTTGTGGTCATGTCCTCATCAAGAGGAAGGAATCCGGAAGGATTCCGGAAGGAATCCAATAGAATCCGCATTCAATTGATACCGGGTTTGATTTTACCCAGTGGAGTGGCTACGCGCTTTTCCGATCCACCTCCCTTCTTCGCAATGACTTATGGTCAACAAACATAGACACCATGGACTCAAAATGTCGAAAGCATCAATTTCATCCGGCCTTTTGTGAACATTTTGTGAACCCATCACAGCCCTGGAGCAACACAGTGTAAGCTCTCTGGCACCCATGCCAAGGGCAGCTGGTGGCACAATGAATATTTGAGAATGGCAACTTGGCAACATCAAAAGTTCAACTCTCTGACATATCTGACATCAATCAAGGTGCGTAAAACTTTGCCGGCCATCAGTCTTCAGCCCTTTCGAAACAAAAGCCTTGGGCGTGAGACCACATAGCAGCCATAGCAGACTCAGTGTAGAGCTCGGCCATGGATGCACAAGTTCATAAGCCTGTCAACAAATCAGCAGCTGCCGCGTTTGTTTTTACGGAAACATTTTGGCTTAGTTTACAGCCACTGCTGCTTTGAGGAGAATACCACCCGTCGACATGCCAAAAAAACACCCCGCCAAAAAAAAAAAACGGGGATATCCCCCACAACCCGCAATTTTTTATTTTACCACTTTTTTCGACATCCGCCGCAGAGACCGCCCGC
>Ga0126342_10011846_pt1:2500-15575 | contig 15575 bp, 9 predicted proteins | sample Cyp1metagenome_FD_92528 | JGI IMG/M metagenome (GOLD analysis project Ga0126342, IMG submission 92528) | Coral microbial communities from Lord Howe Island, Old Settlement Bay, Australia - Cyphastrea 1 metagenome | ecosystem: Host-associated > Invertebrates > Cnidaria > Coral ...
CAGTGCTTTGACTGATGATGGTTGTGTTTCTACAAAAATGAACGACCTCAAGACGAGGCGACGGTAACTGATGGTTTGTTCATATAGGGATCATCCTTACCAAAATGATTTGTTATTGATTTGAGATTTATGATTAATAACAAACATGTCAAGATGTTTAAGTGTCAGCATTGCCAAACAAATGGAATATATGGAATTGGTTCCTAAAATGTCAAACCTATCAAATTCATCTTCCCACAAACTCACGTCCCCCACGTAGCAAATCTCAATTGATCAACCTGTTAAGACTAGGCTTGAACATGGCATGAGAATTGAGCCTGCACATATGGGGATTGCACATGAGATAATAATATAGATTGGGCCTGCCAAAATGGGCATACAGAAAAGGCGCATAACTGACCAAAGCAAAGCCATGGGGAAGTCTTGGGTGTTGACTCAACACTCTCACGAATTGGGAGATTTGCAAAACTTGCCTTGATGGCCCATTGACTTATTATAATCAGAGGTGACACTCTACTCAAAGTTGATGCTTTCAAGTGTGTTTTCAACAATAGAAATGGGATCATGATCCCCAATGACCAGCATGTTCTTTTCAGATCAATGGATCAATGGATCAACCATCATCCAGTGAAGATTTTCAGCCAGGAAGGCACCGTGGTGAATTCCAACGCTTGATGTGTTTAGAAGGGTAGGCCAAGCCCGGCAAGCATTTTTCTGAATCACCAACTATTTCAACTCACTGTCTATTGTGAGTTTCTCCAGGCTTCTGTGATAGATGCCAACTTAATCGATGAAAGCGGAAGGGTATGTCGAGACAGCACCGGATGCCAATGGACCTAAAACATACCCGCAACCATTGTAACATGGGAGGTATGGGGCATCCCACAGTCATTCGAGAATCCTTGCAATAATATACCTATATGTATATATATATATACTGTATGTGTATATTATATATAATATATGCTTTAATATTAATCATTGTTAATCCCTATTGATTTGGGGATGAATATATCTTCTTTGTGGAAAAACGACCCGTGTTTTGGCCATGGCACACATGAAGTAAGGACATTCTACTTCAAGGCGACCTTGACATGGAAGCTGGTCGCATCTCCTTTTCCAATTGGCTTGAGATGGACGACAAAAGTCCCTTGACGCAACTCGTTGCTGCGGATTTCTTTTTGGCGGTCCTTAGTGTATGACATGTTGGGGTTGCTACAACAGGCCAAAGTACGTACTGTATGACTGTTGGCAGAATCCACAAAAATTGTGGCAGCTCACACAACATAGGCCGTATCCACTCGTTGTTGCAGTATCCACTTTTTGTTGTGGCAGTTTAGGTGTTTTGGTCCATGTGGTGTGTGGCAGGTGCCACTAAATGGGGTTATATTCCAGCCATATCTCGTGAGAATTTCTTAACAGAGGATCATGTTAGAGCAAACAGCTAAGTTCATAAGCCAATGTAATACGGAAATGTGGCTAAACCATGAGAGCTTAAGGCAATTACCCCACATATGTTCAGACGAAACCATTTAGCAAGCTTTTCGAATTAAATAGAATACATATGCCCTACACAAGAAGTGCCTCTAGAACTCAAGTGTGCGGTGACTCAGTGTGTCTAAAATCGTGGAATGCCACTGTTCCTTTGCAAATTGGTCCATGAAGTTGCAGGTTTCAGGCCCATGGTTTTGGGATGTTTTGGGTACCCAGCATGTACAGGGTCCTGTCTTTTGGAGGTAAACATCTCGGGTTTTCCATCCAGAAGGATGGGTCCATGGGGATGACATACCTCGCAAAGACAGTTTCTTTTCTACAAGGTGGTGCCCAGTGAATCGCTAAGTTGGTACATTTATAAATTTACATAGCTCCAATAACTCTTCGGTAGATATACCGAAGAATGAAATTGGGCTTACCGACAAACATCATTGGCGCACCTCCTTGTGGCAAATGAGTACATCTTCCCATCAGGTTTAATTGCCAGGAAACGGATATGGCTTGGGAAGAGAATTCTCTATAAGGGAATGTTTTGTTTCAGGGCTACGGTTACGTGCCATTTCAAGTTGAATCCCATGTTTATTGCATTTATAATAATTATATATATATATATATATTGAAGTTTCATGAAGTTTGGCACTCTTCTTTCCTCTTAAACCAATCGATTCTTCATGCTGGTCCGGACTCGAGGCTTTCGTTGTCAATCGAGTTTTCGGCCCGACATCCGAATGATCGGTGCTGATGCTCGGTGGAAGCTAACCCGTCATCCCCCGGCGAAGCTAAGTGGTTCACCACCAGCCGACTTTTGCGCTGAGCCCCTATATGGGGGAGGGAGCTTTTTTGAGGGGTATCCTTAAACTTCCATAGACAACGGCGAGACTCCAAAATCTAGCAGTTGCAAGTCTTCATGGTGGAAATCCATGATCACCGATGGTTTGGAGTATTCCTATATTGAGAAACACCTAAATGGCTAGTGGGATTTGGAAACGGATCAAAACCGGTGCGCGTCAGAATTCCTGGCGCCCCACACGATCCACATAATAAGTTTCGACCCATCCCCACCTACGAAAACTGCAGATTTTGGGTGCGCCATTCCTCATCCAATTGGAGGCATGCTGAATTCGTAGCCAGAAGCCCCGGTTTGCATTGGATCTGTCTTTGTTGGGACAACCCACATGTTGAACGAGGATCACTCCAGAGAAATCGTGGTGAATATGCCCGCTGGTTTTAAAAGGCGGACTGGATGCCAGTGGGCGCTTCAGCTTTCTGTCAATTCAGATGAATCAGACGTTTCTGCGAAATGTCCAAACTGACCTCAAAACACCCCCCCCAAAAAAAGAAAGTGACGTTTGACTACTAGGTTGTTTTTTCAAGGTTACCATATAGCTTTCCAAAGACTTGCTTAAAGGACATGAGAACTATCCTGGAAGATGACTAGTAAAGGACCACGGCAACTGATGATGATGCTTGTGATATCCATGTTATTCTATCGTGTTATTTTCTAATGATTGAATATATATATATATACACGTATATTTAACAACATGTATCTTTGAAGTTTTTATAGGCTGTCTCCTAATACATAGTCAAATTCTATCGGACTCTATCAGACTCTGATCGTTGGAGGTTAGTGTTTCTTCACGGCAGGTTTGTTGCTCATTTCCACAGTTCCTGGCGAGTGATTCCAATCCTAATATACCCTGATCGATCAAGGGGGTGTACACCTCAAAAGTGATGATTATATAGTTGCTATGAAGTTTAGATGATTTGCTACAGTTAAAGCCCTTTACCAGTCTTAAGTCAGTGACATAACCCCATAACAATGGAACGATAACCCCATAAAAATAGCCATTTAAATCACCATGTCCAAGTGGTTTTTCGCGCCATAACTGCAGCTTCAACCATAACTGCGGGGGTCCGAATCAGGATGATTCACCATAAGCGCCAAGCCTCGGCCTTCGCCAAGGATGATGCGAAGAAACATCTATGGTTCCAAGTTGATCGAGGCTGGGTGGACCTGGTTTACCTGGTTTAACAGGCTGGCGGATGCTCCTGGAGAAAAAAAGGCTGTGCCCTCTTTTTTGGCCAGCCTGGAAAGATATGAAAAAACAACATTGAAATGGTGATAAATGAAAATAAATTAGACAAATGATTGTTCAATCTTCTGGGTGGTTACTACAAACCAATACTTCGTGACTACCTTATTTTCACGTCATGTCCAACCGCGCAGGTCAGTTCACCCTGGTCTCTTTGGAGACTTTCGAGCTGCAAAGTGTCCTTTGTCCCGAGCTGGAACCTTCCGTTGACCTGGGAGAGCGTCGCATCTTGGTTTACCTGGCGATCGCAGGAGATCTGGCCCAGATTTTTTTGGAAATTGCTCAAGATGGTTGTCGTGTTGGGTGAATTGAGTAACTGGTTCGTGATGGTTCGTGGTTTGGAACATGAATTTTATGTTCCATAATATATGGGATAATCCTTCCCATTGACTAATTTTTTCAGAGGGGTAGGTACACTACCAACCAGGTAATTAATTATGATCCACAATATCTATTAATAAACATCCCATTCCCCCATTCCCATCCAGTCCCTACTAAGCACCAGTAAGATTATGATCATTCTAACAAAAACATGGCATCAGTGGCTCAACCAAGTCAGTCATGAATCCATGCTTGACATTAAAATCTTCACCACACCCAGAAGGTTTGCACTGGATCTTAGATGATCTTAGATGGAGTCCTATTTGAGTGCTCACTCAGACTTACAACGTGGTGCCCAGTTCGGAATCGCTAAGTAGGTACAGAGTTCGCTTCAATAAGTGTTGGGTTGAGAAGGTACAATGTGAGGCCCCCAATTAAGATAGCTAAGTTGGGGTTCACATAACTCCAATTTCACTTTGGTTTACTTATAACTAACTAGTTACTGGGGCTTTTGTTAACCAACAAACATCACTGGGGGGCCTCACTAATTGTAGATATCTCAAGATAAGACACCCAAGATTCGATTCACATCTTGCGACTGACATTCACATTTCCAGCTGTTTGAGCTTCGTGGTGATCTGACAAAAAATATCTTAAGATCATTGCCATAAAACTTCCGTATATTTTATCATATCAACTATCACTGGTTGGTCGTTTCAAACATGAATTTTTATTTTCCATTTCATATATGGGATAATTATCCTTCCCATTGACGAATTCATATTTTTTCCAGATGGTTATTGCACCACCAACCAGTAATTAATTAATATTCAATAGTATAATTATACCATATATCAATATTAATATGGGAAATTCACCAATTATAGATATCCACTATATTTCTATAATGTGAGGCCCCCAGTTATAAGTTGGTTTTTAAGCCCCAGTAACTATAGCTTTAAGTAAACCATAGTTATTGGAGTTATAAACCAACTTAGCTATCGAACGGGGGCCTCACATTGTATACATCATCATGAAAACATCTATAGATATATAATGATATATACACATATGACCATCATTTCTATAATTAAATAGATATTCACTATCTTTCTATAATTAATATTAATTTGTTTTGTTTCAGCCCTTCCCAAGGCCTGGTCCGGTGCGTCCTGGACCCCGTGACGGAAGATTTGTATTTCTTGGTGGATCCTCGGAGAATGTGTCTGGGTCGGCGCGGTCGGAATCCAAGAGTTGGGAAATTCTTCCAGCCATCCTACCCGGCCTGGTAAACATACAAAAAGCTATTGAAAATAGCCATAGAAATCATAGAAATAGTGGATTTTCCCCTTGAAAATGGTGAGTGACAGTTTACCATGGTAAATTATAGTAAGGAGAATCATCCCCAAATGGCCGAACTATTCAGGTTAGTGAAATATTATAATTTACCCAGAGCCATATTAGTTTGTTGGTTAAAGTTGGTTTGGTTAATATGAACGTGGTATGGGATAATGTACATACGTATAATATATATATATATATATTAATTACCTGGTTGGTGGTTTGGAACATGATTTTTATGACTTTCCATATATTGGGAATGTCATCATCCCAACTGACGAACTCCATCATTTTTCAGAGGGGTAGGTACACCACCAACCAGTTACAGTAGTTATACGTGTACATGTATATCCATTTATATCCAGGATTATCCAGGTACATGATTCATCATTGTCCAATATGATCAAGCAAATGCCGTCACCATCTCCATCTTGAGGTTTATGAAATTTTGGGGTACCCCCAGTAGGAATGATGTCTATCCCAGGACCCCCCATGATCTAATGGTTCCCGGGATGGTTTACGGCTGGTTTACCCCAGTCACCAATTGAAAAACACAACTAAGAAGGGAACCACCTCCAATAGTTGATAACTGGTTGGTGGTGACTGGAACCATGGAATTTTCTGACTTTCCATAATATATGGGATAGTCATCCCAACTGACTTTCATATTTTTCAGAGGGGTAGGTACACCACCAACCAGATATGGATGAGAAAATGATAACACAAGTTCCTTAGATCTATAAGTAGCGGGGTGGATGAACCACAAAAAAAGAACCACTATCCCACAACCATTTGGAATGGGATGTTTCAGCTCCTCCGCTCTTCGGGACTTCTGGTGGTGAATGGAGGGATCAATTGGGAGCAATTAGGTATCCATATTCTACACTTATGACCATGTAGCCAGTGATTTTTATGGTTATTATATGTTTTTTTTCTGGGATGATCATAACTGGAATTTCGGGCTTGAACTGTACTAGGAGGCCAAGGAGCTAGAATCAGAGTGGCCCAAGCACATGATCCTTAAAAAACCATAGAATCTCGGAAGACGACATTGTTTGGATGCTGTTATGGCTTGAACTTATGTGGGAGTTCCCTAAAATAGGGCTACCCCAAATCATCCATGTCATTCGTACAGAGTTCCGACCATCTCACTGCGATCTCGCTGTACATGATGATTTTCATGTGGGATCCACCCAGTTTCATTTTCGCAAATATGTGATGATTGGGTTTCTCATGGTTTCCCACATTATAATGTTTGTTGACTATTTCATAATTCGTTGGATTTTCCCATGAAAACCATGGAATATTCAGGGAATATTAATGCAGTATACATGATGGTTATAAGTTATTTCACGAAGCGCCCACAATTAAGGACGAAACACTTCAGCTTATATCCCCTCAAATCACCATTAAATAATTACCATTATATAAACCAGACTATATAAATCCAATTAAACACCATAAAATATCCCATTAAATCACCATTAATATTGATTGCAGCCTCCAATTGGGCACAAGTCATTTTTCGACTTTTTCAGGACATGGCGTTGACAAGCTTTCGCTCCAGATGGTCCACACCTTCCTGTGCAATCTACCGAAGCTTGTCGGACAAAGCTTCGCAGATTTGGCGCTTTCCAGTCATTCTTCAGACATAACATGTGTGCGTTCAACATTTTTTTTGGATTGTTCCCTTTAAGTAAAGCCACTTTTTTATAGCATTGAAACGAAAAATGTCGCTGTTTCCTGCACGGACATGGTCTACATCTGTGCTGTGCGGGAAATCCCCTGGGAAGACGGTGTTTTTGAAAAGCATCTACAAGGTGCCTCCAGTTCGAAGTTGGCTTATAAACCATAGTACTGGTTGGTGGTTTGGACCATGAAATTTATGACTTTCCATTCAGTTGAGAATTTCATCATCCTTACTGACGAATATTTAGTATTTTTCAGAGGGGTACGTATATCACCAACCAGGTTATCAATGGTTAATATTTACCACTATGATATGTTCATTATGGGATATGTTTCTTGGTTAATAATTAAATATAATTAATGGTTAATAATCTGGTAACTAGTTGGATACATCTACCTTCATCTACCTTTTCCAATCCATTGAAATTGGAGTTCTGTTCACTCACCAACTTCGCAGCCCAAGGTTTGCGTGCTCAGCCATCGAGCGACGGAACAGCGCCGCCATGCTATGAAGAGTCCAGTGCCTTTGCTGAAATGGTGCGGTTTCCTAGGCTTTATGGATTATATGTTGTATGTATGCAACGATATTATATATAATACATACAATATATATGTGATATATGTGTAATATACATATATATATATATATAGGGGTTTCCTTTCCTTTTGTGAAGCACTTCTAGTGTTGCTTTTGCGAAGACCATGAGCTTGGGTCACACAAGCACTGGGTGATTGTATGATATTCCTCCTTTTTGAGCCTCTGATGCGCATACCCGGTTTTTGCGACATGGAGTGTTTATCCGTGGGCAATCGAAACATCAGATTAGGCCATGAGGCCAGCTGGAACAGGGCGTCAAAAAACTGCTTTGTTTCTACGATATGATGATAGGTTTCCTGTACCCCAAATCACTCAGTCAGACCATACTGGTTATTGAAACCCAGTTGATGACTTGGGGACCCCCTAAGAATCTCCAGTTGCTTCTCTAAATTTGAGACTCTCCATGGTTACCAACAACATCTTTCCACCGACCTGCCGTGGTGCTTTCCTGCCAGTGGAAACTCCAGCGTTCAGCGGAATCCCAGCGTTAAGGCTATGAGTTAATCTGCTGGGGAGACTTGGGCACCTGGGACACTCAAGATCCTGGAGCGAAAGCCGGTTCATTACAAGGGTTAATTATCATTGTCAACAATGAACCATTATTAGTCCATTTTGATGATTATTAATAATGATTATAATGGTGATTAATAATGGATTAATTATGGTTAATGATGATCAATAGTCATTAAATATTTATGATTAATGCCATTAAGATTGTGTTCCCGTTTAAAAACGCATCAAGACTAGGATTTTTAATTGCAACCTTTGATTACCAGAAGGTATGTGTATGTGTATATATATATAAACGTGCCATGGTCAAGTAACTTGGGTCAATTGACCAGTTCTAACTGGACTGTCATCAATCCATGTTCGTCCCATTTCGTCCCATCATGGGATGAGCATGGCGCATGAGCTATGGACGATCAGCCCTCCTGGACGCAAACAAAAAACATTGGCTATAACACCCATGGTAAACCCCTGCAGTTATGGCCATGTTAATGATGAAAATGCAAGTTTTTAATGGTCATTTTTCTGGTGTCATTATTCACATGGCGCATCCCCATGAAGTACAGGTTGTGACTCAAACCCACTGAAATGAGCCGGAGCATAAATGCTTTGCATGGGGGTAGAGTCAGAAGACTTTGAGAAGAACCGAACGAAGCATTGCTGCGAACTCACTGACCTCAGGACAGTCAGGGAATTTCAGGTTGGTGTTCTGATTCAGAAAAAATGCAATTTTATAGCTCCCCAGCTACCATAGGGCTGATTTCCCGCGGCCAATCATCTCATGGGTTGAGTTCCAAGCGCAATTTGTTTCGTGGTCAAATCCCTTTTCATCTTGCTTAAAATCACCTATAATTGCTAATTTCCCAGGTGAAAAACAATGTTTTTTCCATGAAATCCACTGAAATCCATCGTTTCCCCAGTAAAACTCCCCACGTTCCCGTGATTTTGTCCAGGCATCGACGGCTTTTCGGACAGCTTCTGCATCTCCCAGCAGTGCTACGACGCTGCCAGCGACTCCCTCCTGATCTTCGATGCCGCCGGGAGGCTCTGGAGCCTGTCCTTCAACCAAGCGAGGTTTCAGGAGGCAAGGAGACATCGCCACCTGGCGATGTGCAGGGTACCCTTTTTTGGGGCTATGGTGTGTTACACAAAAAAAACTCTTAGATTGCCCTAGATTATTGTTATTTTTAAACATTTTTATGGGCTTATCATTCCATTTTCATGGGGACTTCACTGACGTATAACTGGTATTTTGATTCTGATTTATTTTGGGCCGCAACTGTAAGTTAGTAAATGGGTTACAGTATAGGCATACTTGGTTGGTATTCATAAGCCAGTTACCTGGGGAACTGGCCTATTTCCGCATGGCCCATATAAAGTTCATTAGAGTTCATTTAGAGCACCTGAGCACCCCCAAAAGATAACAGTATATAACAGTCACATACAAAAAAAACCCATAGGATCCATGTATGGTATATTTACCTACATTTGGGTCATTTATGGGGTCGGTAAATGTTGGTAAATATTCCATGCATGGATCCTATGGGAATATCAATTACTTGGCTTTCTTTTGAGGCTTACTGTAATGATTGCTATATATGTTTGCTTGGTGATAGTGAACGCAGCTGGGACGGTGACGGTGCGAGTGTAGCATCCAACAAATCAGACAATGACCTGTTATTTAACGTATCTATGCAACTCGGTCTATTTACCCTCTGGTAATTTAACATAGCTATTGAAAATGACCATTTATAGTGAGTTTTCCCATTAAAAATGGTGATTTCCCATAGTTATGTGGCTGCTTACCAGAGGGTAACGTATCTATGGAATCAAATTTTGATCCTATTTGTAAATGATGTCTGATGATTTTCCCTTTAACAAATGCTTTTTTTTTCGTGATTTTTTCGAGAGCTACGTGAAATCAACAGGGGTGACTTTATCCATTGACTCACCGGGTCTCAAAGAAAAGTTGCAGAACATCCATGGGATTTTTGAGCCTCCACCAGATCCCTAAAAATGAACATAATATGATATGTGACTAATCTTTTAGATATTAACACATTCACAGAATATGAACAGATGAGTCAAAATATTAGCAACAAGACAAATTAACAGAATATTAACAAAATTAACAGATGAGCCAAAATATTAACAACAAATTCACAGAATATTAGCCAAATCCACAGATGAGTCAAAATAAGTCATATCATATTCGAGGGATGATCGTAGCTCATCGTAGCTCTTCAATCCTTTAATCGGACTGAACATGCCTTTTTGCGATCTCATGAAAGGTATATATATATAATGATCAGATTACGAAATATCATCGCTAGGGGTTTTGTCTCAAAATGGGGATTTTCCAAAGTTCTACGATTTATTCTCATTGTCCTTAAGAAAACTATTGCCATGTCGGGATATCCGGGGACTTTGCCGGGACCTCCCCCCCATTTTGGGGACAAACAACCGCGTCTTCCCCAGGTTGGGACTCTGTCAGCGATGGATTCGAGTCCAATGCTGATGGAGAAGTCGATAGCTATGACATTCATGACTGGGACATCGAGCCTGTTCCTGATCAATGGGAAGCGGATCGAGACCTGAACCCCGGAGATGTCTGATATTCATTTTAAGCATGTTTTAGGGAATGAACGTCATGGTGAAACCGCACCCAAACGGGTCATGTTTGTGAAATCGAAGCCTTTTTCAATGATGCCTGCAGAAAAGACTGCGCGTGGCTTATGGAGTGACCATGACCTGGTGATGCAATTGGTACAGACTTATACATGATTATATGTATCCCAACAAACTAGCTAGCGTACATTCAAACTATGTTCAGGGATCCCACTTTGGGGCAGTGCATCACCTTGTAGCGCCCCATCTCACTTGGGGATCCGTCCACGCCCATGTCCCTGTTTTGGTGGGTTTTCTACGGCAAACACCTAGATCCAGCATTTTTGGGTATCTACCAGCAGACGATGTTTTCAAAAACCAAAAGTCCCCCAGTTGAGTTAACCGCGGTTTGGTGTGCTGATAGATTATTTTTGGTAGACATCTTGACGCGTGATGGTATATATATTAGTCCTGCTGCTGCACATCAGCTTCTTTGCCGGGTATCTAAGATCATATTCCCAATGCTGTCCATCTTCTGGCTAGCATGCAACGGTTGGCCATGGTTTGTTGGTTATCAGTTTCCCTACTTCTATCCAAGATTATCTGGTTGGTGGTTTCAATCATGTTTTTATTTTCCAAAATATATGGGATAATCCTTCCCATTGACTTTCATATTTTTCAAGATGGTTGAAACCACCAACCAGTTATACATAAGCTCTCGTAAGATCACACTTCTTTCGTGCTGCTGTACATTTAAGTGGACGTTATACAAGGCCAACGGAAGCAGCAGAGAACACTCCAGCTTGTTCGGAAGCATCAAAGGCTGGAAATTCTGGGGTTCCTTCTTAGATTGTCCATGGGATTGGCGATTCCTGATTAGTAATGGGGTTGTATCACGATATCCCAAGTATAATCCATTTACTACCTAGTTAACTAGCAAACCATGGCCCACCAGAATGGTTTTCGGTCGCGAAACCTGGGATCTGTGGGTTAAATGTAGCCTGGAAATGCAGAAATCCTTAGAGATTCCCATTGGGAGAAACATCCACATGACACAACCAGGTAGGCCATGAAAATTTGATGCTGAAACTTCAGGTCCGAAAGAATTGCAGATTCATCATCTTTTTGGCTCGTTGCTGGAGTACACTTTTCCAGCTTTCACTTTGACAAGAATCCTCTCATATTTTTTTCAAGCTGGATAGCCAACAAAATCTCAAGGCACAGTGTTTCGAAGCTGACCGGATTCAAAATGCACCCCAGTTTACCCCGCTGAAAGGCGGTTCAAAGTCAAACCAGCCTGGATGAGCTGCAATCCATGGGTTTCTTGGCCCTGGGGACATGGAAGGGACGGGACGCCTGGAAGTAACGAGGGCTAGCCATGTTGATTTGTGAAAACATCGCAATGATTTGTGGCAAAGATAAGATCATCGTTTACTGTAGCCCTGGGGAAACGTAGAAGTCTTCAAGAGCGCCCTTTTTGTCAAAGCCATATTTTTCAGTGGATTATGGGCAGGTCATTGGGAAGATGTCTGATTTCACATGGCCAAATATCCACGGTCTCAAACTTGACCCAAAAGAATCACATGTTTGGGGTACCCAAGAAGAAGTCCTTGTTACACCTTTGAAGCTTGCGGTTCCAACAATTGTTTGCTTCAATATGGCAAAACCAATGATAAGCCATCCCCGAAATCATCATAAACGGGTTGTAGACACCATCCCCAAATCATAGGTTTATATTAAAGAGCATTGGGTTTACCACATTAGAGATTGTATGGTCTTTTTGTGTCGTTTATGAACAGTTGGCATCCCCAAAATCATGTTTTTTTCCAATTCAAACTGCAATTTTGATCAATTTTGGATGGGAGTAGCTCCTATTCTACGACAACCCCTCCTGATGCTTATTGGATGATCAGAGGCCAAGCATGACCTGCCACCGCAGGTTTTGCAGCGGAAGAGGCCAAAGAGGCCTTGGCAAAGAGCAGCTCCGCTTGCAACGAAGGGAGTTTTTACTGGAGCTATTTGAGTATTCCAATGGTGATAAGTGATGAACATGGGGGATGAACTACCAACAAATGGAATGATTCGGAATGATTGATCATTTGGGTAAATTATATATCAGCATCACAGTGAGATCACTGGAAATATTAGCTAGGATTGGGGCAAGTATCCAAGAAATGGCGCAACTTTTGTGGGTGAAGTGCCAAAGGTGAATCAATCCTCTTGTCAGCAAGGATGCTCTAGGAGGTGGTGCCCCGTTGTCTATGTTGGCTTACAACCCATGTGAACTAGTTTACAATTAATACCAGTAGTACCGCACAAGGCGGTGGCGGAAGTTTCAAAAATAGGAAACCTATAGGAGAGGTTGGTTGTTGTGAATCAGAGATGGCAGAGCGAATCCACTGATGGACCGAAAGGTGCTTGA
>Ga0126342_10011847_pt1 | contig 15574 bp, 22 predicted proteins | sample Cyp1metagenome_FD_92528 | JGI IMG/M metagenome (GOLD analysis project Ga0126342, IMG submission 92528) | Coral microbial communities from Lord Howe Island, Old Settlement Bay, Australia - Cyphastrea 1 metagenome | ecosystem: Host-associated > Invertebrates > Cnidaria > Coral ...
CCCACCCCAGCAGTAATACGAACGTTCCGAAATCTCACTGCCGCAAGTGATCGGCTTTTAACGTTTGATAAGAGTTTCACTGCCGCAAGTGATGCAGTCTTACTGCCGCAAGTGAGTGGAAAATCTCGCTGCCGCAAGTGAGCCAAACTCACTGCCGCAAGTGAGGGTTGAGCCAGGAGGAGGAGGAGGGGGAGGAGGAGGAGAGGAGGAGGAGGAGGAGAAGGAGACGGAGAAGGAGACGGAGAAGGAGAAGGAGAGAAGGAGAAGGAGAAGGCGAAAGAGAAGGCGAAGGCGGCGGCGGGGGGACGGGATACAGAACCAAAGACAAGAACCGCACACAAAGATGTGCTGAACAATCGAATGGTGAACGGATCGGTAAAAACACGCATGTTGATAAAACATTTTTGGCAGCCGTTGTTTTTGTGTTGTAATTGATGGAACGAAAAACGTCATGTTTTGAACATCATTAATCATAAAGGATTCATGACCATCATTTGATTTGTCAGAGTGACAGTTGAACATTTGTTTCGTATCATGTTTTCTTTTGTGGAAAGGACATTGTTTTCGTTGGTTGCGGAATTAAATCTACGTCAACGTTGGCAGGGTATTGAAATCAAAATGGATCAAGGGTAAAATTTGAAAAACTGATGCGGCATGTGAGTAAAACTCATTCAGTGAACCACCACAAACAAACCAAACACATCACACAAAAACTGAATTGCAATAAATGTGTGGTGTGCAAATACATCAGTTGAATATCTCAGATTCCGGTGGATAAAAACGGTCCGATGTCAGTGTGTTTCGTGAAAACAAACAGACCAGTGAAAACAACAATTTTCCATTTTGAGTTCTGACGTTGGTGGGTTGAACATTTTTTCTGGCGTGTTTGCAATCTTACAGGAAAAAATCCCCAGATAGATCATGTTTAAAGATTCCAAATGCAACATGTACAAACTGCCTGGGTTTGATGGTTGCCAATGGTTGCATGGTCCTGAGTTTTGAAAAAAAATCCTTTGAAGTGACCCCGAACGTTCCCTCCATGAGGCGCTGTCGACAAACTTTGGATCGATATCGTCGCGATTGACTAAAACTGAGTCTTGCCGATTCGCTGCTGCAGTTTGTCAGACTTTGGCATCATTTTATCATTTTGTTTTGTTGTCGTCAAAAATGAGGTGCTAATGAAGGGAAGTACTTCGAGGTGAAACCGGTGCCAAATGGTGTCCGTTCAGACATGGTTGGACTGTCCAGGCAGCGCTTGCAGATGCCAGGACAAAGGAGTGCGACACCCAATTCCAAAAAAAACACCGGTGTGTCACAGCATGCTTTTGAAATTTAATTTTCATCAAATTGTATGATTTGTTCTGTTTTTGGCAGGCTCATTAGATTAGAAGGCCAGTGGCAAAGAGAGGCGACGGAAAATGTGCTAGATTTCATCATGGTGAAATTTTTCAGGATGGACTTTGTCACCTTTTTAGCGATTTCACTATTGCCAGCTCGAAACGAGGTTGTGTTGAAGCGGTTTCTTGCAGAACGTCGCAAGCTGGGGCACGAATTTCAGAACGAATTCAAGGCTGGGAAATTGAATCTGGCAATCAACCGTGATACGATATATGATATACATGATATACGAAAAATATGGAAAAAATGCGGAAAACATAAATGAATTACAAAAAACATGGTAAAAGGTAGGATGAATCAATTTTACTTGCAGAAACCAAAAAAACAAAACATAGGACACAACACAGAAAACAACAGAGGGCCGCCTAAAGAAAACCTGCTAGGGACATACTCTGTGGAATTTAGTCACGTACTCTGAGTTCAGAACGGGTTTGAAAAACAGGGGTACCGGGTACTTTCTTGGGTAGGGTTGTCAATGTTTTCCAACGCAAATCCGTTTCTCACATCCTCTCTCTGGTTGTTTCCTCGTTTCTTTGGTTTCTTGTCTCGCTTCTTGTCTTCCTTCTTTCCTTTCTTGCTTTTGGATGATGTATCCGCCTCATCACGTATTGTCTCCGGTTGTGTCTCTACTTGTCACCCTTCTTGTCCCTCTTCTTGTTTGCTGTCTTCCCTGTCCGCCTTCTCACCGCTTGTCTCTATTTTTGCCTTCCCTCTTGTATTCTTTAGCAATTTTCTTAAAGACCGTTTGGATTTCAAAAGTTCCCTCGAATAATTGTTTTGAAACCTCCCTGCTTTTGATATCCAAAAAAATCAAAAAATGGATTCCGAATTCCGCAGAGGATACTTGTTTCAGTTTTTTTTTCGGGGTCTATTTTTGTGTAATTTCTGCCCTCTGAAGGAATTGCTGCTAAGCTTGGATCAGTCCTTCAAGACCTTTAAGGTGTGGTGAAATGCCGAAATTTCAGTCCTTTTTGGCATTTTGTTTGTGCAAACCTTTCAAGATTGGGACAGCACTGTGAGCGGTTTTTAAGTGGTCTTCCAGAAGGTGGTTGTACAAACATGAACTTGCATTGAGAGTGCCTGAAACAGGCTGAGAAGCAAAAGAGAAGAGCGAACGTCGGGCAGAATAAAGTCAAGGACACAGGGCAAATTGAAACAAACAACAACGGACCTGAAGACTCAGCAGTCTGAGGCACCGTTTGAATCCAGGAGTCTTGGCCATCGGATCAAGAGGCTGCATTTGCCACCATTTTCACTTGAGAGCATCATGTGGAAGATATGTGAGGGATCCAAAAGGTTCGAGAGGCAGCTAGCTGCTTGTTTACCACATCGGTAAAAAGGTCTCAGAAGAGGCGGAAGAGGAGGAACGAGAAGATGATGAAGTCTTGGAGGTAGGCTGTACGTGGTGACAGGGTTGGGTAGAGAGGCATTTTTTTGACTGGCTTAAATTTGGACTTTGATTTCAACATGTTCTTTTGACTGAACAACTTGCACAAACTTTGGCAAATGGCATCATGGATCTGATAACAATATTCAGGCCTTCCATCACGGATTCATAAAAATTGTGCGATTCAGGTTTCTGCGAGTGGCAGTCATTCAAAGGCCAGCCACTGAATTTTAAGTCATGTTGCGAAGCAGAAATGTTATATCCGTGGTGGTGGCTTAATGTTTTTAGTTTGCTGCAGCTGAGAACTGAACTTATGACACCATTGTGGGTTTGGAATTGTGATTGCAGGTGATGGCGCGCTGCACCTGGAGCGAAGAGATCCAGGTGGAGATTCAGAATGGCAGATAAAACCACCATCGATAGCGACACAAGAACAATCAAAGTAGCTGAACAAACATCTTGGCTCCCAACCAACTGATAGATTAAACAGGCAAGTACTGCAAACTGCAAACCTGCACAAAACTCAACTCAACTCAACCGTCACGGGCAACAGAGTCTGTCACGACGGAGCGAGAGGCTGTCACTCGGGCCTCCCTCTTTCTACATAACCCAGGCCGATTTACCTTTATAGGTAGGACCAACATTGAAAAATGTATTAACCAAACACAAATGATGACGTTCGCAAAATTCTCGCAGCTGCTGCCCATTCCAGTTTTCACGTTGACAGTCAGCATGGCCAACAGCAGCAGACTCATGGCATTGGCATCCAAACATAGGATAGGCACGCAGCGTGCCGGCACAGCGTCCAATAAGCGACCAGTGTAAGCCCACAGCTTACCAACTCGCTGTCGCTCTTGCATTGTCCGTCTCTCAGTGGGGACATATAGTGACAAGAAAAAATCCACATCACTCACTCCGCCGTACCCTGACAGCGGCTCGCGACCAGAGAATTCAGCCGGGACTTCCACCACATGGACAACATTTCTACTTGTGAAAGTCTGAGTGCTGATTGCGATGATGACACCAGCACACTTGTGAGGATCCAGGTCTGACAGGAAAATCAAAAACCAAATGCTTACCACATTTGTAAGAAGTATATTGCGGATCATGTGACGAAGCTTTGTCCAGTGCCCGCAACGCCAACAAAATGTTGAAGGCCAACCTCTTGCAGAATGAACAATCCGCCAATCCATAGTGATGAGTTGTGAAGGCCGGCACCAGGATTATATAATCATTATGGGCAAACATTGTCTCGCTAACCATGGCATTCAAACGGTCATTCCTGTGGCTGAAAATTCCTATCCTCCTGGAGCCACTCAAACCTGCACAAAAGCCATGAGAACCAGAAAACAACTCGACGACCACAACAACGGCGACGACGACGGGGGCGGCGGCGGCGACAGGCGACGATGACAACGTTCATGACGATGACAACGATGATGTTCCTCCTTCATCAAAACAGAATGGAACCATGGCCGAAAATAGGAGGAACATAGAAACAAAACGAACATAAAGTAGAACAAAAACAGGAAGCTCCAGTGAAGGAGAACAAGAACGAAATAACAATAAAAATGGCAAGGGGAGCACGTAATGGGGCGACTGGTGGTGGGGAAGACAGCCATGTAGAGCTGAGGAGGATCCTGGTGGATATTGTATATTATAGTTGGATCCTATCATCATAGGAAAATTATTTTGCGGAATAACTGTATTCACAGATCTTTGGATGTGATTTGTGTTTTTTTGGTGAATGACAAAAAATGTGCATGCCAGGACAGCAAAGTTATCTCGAGCCTCAGCTTCACCGGGCCAAGTTAGATTCACACTTCTTGATCTTGCAGACGTCTTGGAACAAACATGTTAGTCCTTCGGCTTCCTAACAAATGCAAAAGTCTACTGCTTTGGTGATTTTAAATGACTTTCTTGGTCTAAGTAGAGGAATGATGTCAATGCGTCTTGGACGGGGATTCGATGGCGTGCTGAGCGTCACTGAATATCGGAAGAGACGATCTCAGGGATCCCACTACCTTGGTGATGTCCACTTTTCCACTGATTACGCGGTGGTGGCCTCAAACCCAATGTGATCCAGGGTTGTTGTGCTGGCTGTTGTGGCGTAAGGTCTGGTCATCCTGTGGAGAAGGAAGAGCCTCTTGGCAGATGAAAGGTCGTCAGCAGTCACCAGCTATTCTTGACTGCGTTCTTTGGATTGTTGCTCTTGCTCTAGCTGGTTCTGCTGTTGTTGCTCTTGTCGTTGTTTTGCTATGGTGGTGGCGGAAGGTGTTTTTTGATGCCGTTTTTGTTGCTGGTAGCAGGTGGTGGTGATCTCCACATGAATCTGAGGTTGGCTTCACCTGAGATACAATTGCCTTGTCGGGTTCACTCAGTCAAAGCAATTGAGTTGAGACACAAGGTGGGACTGCTGGTAGCACATTAGTTGAGGAACTTGGTTAGAGTTTGGACTGTTAGGATGTTGCAGGAAGTTGAATGCAGGCAAGAAAGCTCGCTTTGGTACACAGGTATGCCGCCGCCAGGGGCTTAATTCCTGCTCTTTTTAAAGATGGAGGGCTCGGAATCTTAGAAACGCCAAAACATGGTGTCGACGGTTTCGACATTCGACAGGCCGCAAAGCTTCAGGCAAAGGCAAAACACATTGAGGAGAGCTCGGAGAGAGCGTGAAGTTTTGTGCTGTCAGTCCAGCCGTAACAACTGCATCCGACCCAAAATGCATGGCCTGTGAAAGCCAGTATCTGCAACTTCCATGCACATTTTCAAGTCTTTGCTAGATGGATGGTCGATACAGCCACGAGGAGGAGTGGCGTCAATCCCATGTTGCGAAAGTGAAGGCTGGGTGCATCGAAAAATGACCAAACTTTGAATTCGAAGTCTACGGAGGTATTGCGCAAGTGACTTTCGTGCCATTGGTGACAGGAACAGGAGAAGGACACATCACAGGCGGAGAAAAGTGGCTTAACCCACAATGGGCGGTACGCGGTTGGTCCAGAAATGTTGTGAGCTACGACGCTACGATATCCTTGCAGCGTTCTGTCTTGTTGACATGTATAATGTACGTATATATATATAATATATATATATATGCATACACAGATTCTATTGAAGTTCTGAAATGATCGGAGTCTTGGAGCCTCTGGCAGGAGATGCTTGCAAGGGAGAAGATTCGGTTGGAGAAGTCCGGGGCTTGAATATCTTGATGGGTCTTCTCTATGTTTCCATGTTTATGCAGTCTCAGTCCCTGCATTTCCAAATGTAAATCTTTTGGACGTCATGTTTTGATGATGAGATAGTGGTGAAGCCAACTGAAGGTGAATGTTTATGGAGACACATGCTGCCTGGCAAGGCGTTTGGAAGAAGAACAACGAGCTCTTAGCAATGACGCCCTGAGCAGCGTTCTCAGACCTAATTCGCAGATGGGTCAATTTTTGGGACGGAATTTGGATTTGGAAGATCTTTGTGCGTCTAATCTAATCATACAATATCATACAATATATGCCATAAAACGACTGAACGCTATGGCTTGGCTCGGTGCATTAGACAAATTGACCCTCATACCACCATTAAGGTTTGGAAGAAGTCTTTCGTGACTGGTGACTCAGGAGCTCAGCAACAGCTCCTACAACAGCACAGCTGTCGGAAAGACCGCTTGGTCCGCAGGTGACTTCTGGGGGGTCCAATCCGAGTGCCGGAAGTGCCCCATGGCTTTGCGTCATGTTGCGTCCAGGCAGGTGAAGATTTGGAAGTCTGTCAGAGGATCCCAGAGCCTTGAAGAGGCCCAGAGTTCCATCTCCCAAGACAATCGTCAAGATGGAGGGCGAGTTGGTACATATTTTGGAAATTCATCATTTCTCGTCTTTTCGTGTATTTTCCAGATTTATCAGGATTTGAAACATTTTTAAACAACATTTTATGCATTGGAGATGTTGCTGGCACCAGGCTCTCAGGGAGGCAGCTGGACGCGGAGACAGCTCAGTGGCATCTAGCGAAGCAGCGAGTTGGGATGCGGCTTGGGATCTTAGATGATGCACATCTTGTGCTTGGGATGTTTGGACAGTTTTGACCGGAAAAAGCTGAATTTTGAAACTGTTCTCTGGTGATGTTCGTCCCACATTCGGGAACCGAGCCAACTATGCCACCAGTTCATCTCCGAAGCTTGCAGGGAAACCGCGGCAACCGTGGCAACTCGCGTCCGGCCTCAGCGCCCGCGCGGAGAAGGTGATGTGTTGAGCAACGCGATGCCACACGAGCCACCGGTGATCTGCGATGAATTCCCCGAACTCCAACGATGAATTCCGGTGGGACTTCCCACTTCCTTGCCATCTAAGATGGAAAGTGAAGAAACAAGTGATCGGACAGCCAAAGCCGGGATTGGAAAAGAGATGAAGAGAGGATATGTGACACTATTGCACAGATATGGATGGAATAGAATCAGATTGTGATATCTCTCATTTTGTAAGTGCCAAACTGATTCGTTGACCGAAACTAGCATTGAATACCGCTGCAGCTGTGAACCTGGGTCCAGTTTTGCTGGCAATCTCTTCATGCTGTCACATGAATCTGAAGTCAGGACGCAGCAAAATACCACTAAAACACACTTCTCTTTTTGGACAAATGGCAGAATCTGCGATAATGTAGGGCCTAAACGATCTGAGCAAGCGCGGAAAACAAGACACATGCAAGAATCAAAGCACAGTGGTTGAGCTATTTGACGAGCAGGGAGCATAAAACACACGATGAAACTCAAATGTTGAAAGTTGAAAGGCAAAAGCTTGATGGACCCTACAAGATGACACTGGGCAGACAGGCTCCCATTCCGATTTCGAATCTGAGAATTTCCATTGCTTTCGATATCTTTTGATGGTGCTTTCCAACTAAACGATTTTGTCCTTTCAGACTGAGACTCGCTAAAACCTTGAGGCAGCAGTCCCACGTTGGCAACCATTGCCTGAAGCCTACAGGAGAAGGAACTGCTGGCATCCAATGAGTTTCCAGCAGGAAACGCATCACTGACTGGACTGAACTCGTGAATCTTAATTAGCAATGATTGGCCACTTCTTATTGCTGATCACATACGCTCTGGCCACTTGTTTTATACCGGCTACCGGGTTACCATCCTGCCCTGCTCGGCTGCAATGAGCCATGCACTCAGGCAAGTGTGGAGCCCGTTGCCTGGAGAGTCGTGGTCTATCCTGCTTGCTTGACTAATTGACCAAGATGACCAACCACCGGACCTTTGGTTGACTCTGGATCAGCTTCAGAGTAGACTCCATGGCAGGTTGGCAAAGCCCTTGAGTTCTTTGGGCTTAGCCGATGTCTTTGGTAGAAGACTCAGCTTAAATTCCAAGTGAAAACGGGTGATTCTACCCTTCGACAACTGTAATTTACAACTGGGTAGGTGGGATCATCAAATTGTAAGTCCACAGATCACTCGAAATTGGCATTGCAGGTATGCATTCGAATCCCAGTTTTGTTTTGTCATATCCAGCAAGTAAAGCAAGGCTCAGAGGATACTTGCTTGCTACCTTCGAAAAGAAGATTAAGGCGCAGTGGCAGTACCATGCCAAAAGAGAGCCGACATGGCAGTGGGTTCCATCCAAACATATGATGTCCATGGCGATGTCCGTCCATGGCAAACATCCCATGGACATCCCATGATATCTCTGCATAGTCATTGGTTCATTTTGGGGGATGTTGAAGATCTGAAGTCAGGGACTGGTCTCCGACCGCCAAGCGCCAGCGGACTGGTTCATGGCACTGTCCTCCGTGCCTCGACAAGGGACATGGGACTGTGACAATCTCATAGCACTGATGATGGCACTGCTAGCTGATTTTGGAGGATACATCAATTCTGCCCTGGTTTTGCAAAAATGCTCACATCATACTGAACTGATTTTTACAGTCGGAATTTGAATCTTGAATCCCCTGTTTCGGAAGGCATTTTGAGTCCTTTTTGATCCTTTTTGCGTATATAGCTAGATGATGCTAGATGATGCTAGATGTATACCTGTGCAATTTGAGGTTGATCAAAACCCCAGTGGCCGATACCAACGGAAGTGCCGTGGCAAATATTTATTGTCTCGTTTTGGGATACATCTTGGGCCTGTGATTGATAGATTCCGCATACCGTGCACGGGCACTTGAGTGGATCAGAGTTTATCCTCAAACGATGTCATATTCATTTTAGTGATCATGAAGTACAATGTAATGAAACTGTGCACTTGTTCGGAAATGATGTTTGTTTGCGTATCTTACCGGTACCATTTAAGAAACTCTTGCCGTGCAACTTGACATCCGAGGATCCTTATTTGCAAAGCCAGAACCAAGCTGGAGACCTCAGACATCCTCAGACATCCTCAGACATCCTCAGACATCAGACCAGGTTGCCTGAAGTCCCGGCCCCGTTCCCAGGCGTGAAAAAGGCGGCTGCGACGGAGGAAACCGCTCCCAAGCGGCCCAAGGCAGCCCCTCCCAAAGCTTCCAAAGCCTCCAAAGCTTCCAGCGAGTCCAGCGACGAAAGCGGGAAGGACGCCAAAGATGGTCAGAAGGATGATGCTGCTGATGCTGCTGATGCTGTGGAGGTGAAGGATGCTGAAACACTCTGGAAGGTGAACATCGAGGCAGTCTACCGCCGCAAGAATCCGTGAACCTGGCGAGTCTTGTGCTTGATGTGCTTGAGGTGAAGGTTGATGTATGATTCAAGTGCTGAAGATTTGCAGTTTATCAGGAGATTCACCGGTGCCAGGAAACTCTTGCTCAAGGTTCCTGAGTTCATTGCAAAGTACAAAGCCTGCTCCTGAGCCTTTTTTTATGGAGTCTAGGGCCTACTTGTACCTTGGTTGCCACCGTCCTACTTTGATATCAAGCAAGATCAAATAGCCAATCTGTGCATATCCCAAGTATCAGTTCGGAGTATTCCTTGCTGAGGGGATAAGTATGGATAAGTCATAGCAATCAAGCCCGGGCAACATGCAGCCCCTCGGAGGCCAATGGCACGCCACTGGCGCACCTCTATGCCAAGGTTGAGCCAGGGTCAGTTGATGTCAGTTGGTTCGCCTCCTCTTAGCCTCTTGGTGAATCGAGGATCTGGCCCTTGAAAACCCTAGTGAATCGAATCTCTCAGATCGTGACATCAAACGTGCAAAGAGATTTAGCTGTGAGTTTCGGTCAGGTTTGTCGCACATATGAGCTGGATCCAAAGGCGGGCCAAGCCTTTCTTTTGATTTGTTTGCGATGTGTCTGGGAATTTGGTTGAGAATGAGGTGATGTGGGCGACCCGGGCAGATGAGGTCGAGCCAGAAAATGCTGATGAGGTCCGCCCGAAACATTCGGAACCAATGGCTTTGTGTTCAAAGAGAAGCCTTGGTTGCTTGGTTCTGTGGAGCTTTCGTGCCCAGGACGGGGCTTGTTTCAAGGACAACGCCTTTGAGGACGGGGAGGCCACAAGTTCGTGGATTCTGATGGAATTGTAGACACTTCAAATCTTTCAACAGCATTTGATCGTTTTCTCGCGCAAAGTGGCAGGCCAAACCTGGCTCAGGCGCGGGGTCCATATTTAACAGCCTTCGGCATTCCGCCGGCCCTCTGGCCTTTGGCATCCTTTGGCCTACAGGCCCAAAGCAGGGGTTGTGTACAGCTGGTTGGTGTAAAAGGTGGTTTGCGCAATTTGTGGTTTGTCAAAAAGTGGTTTGTGTAAAATCTGGTTTGTGTAAAAGCTGATTTGTGTAAAAACCGGTGTGTAAAAGTTGGTGGGTGCAAAACCTGGTTTGTGTAAAAGGTGGTTGGTCGAAAAGAGCTAGTTTGTGCAAGAGGTGGTCTGTGGAAAAGCGAGTTTGTGTAAAAGCGGGTTTGTGTAAAAGCTGGTTGGTGTAAAAGTGTGTTTCTGCCAAAAGTGCTTGGTGCAAAAGAGTGTTTGTGTAAAAGCTGGCTGGTGTAAAAGTTCGTTTGTGTAGAAGCTGGCGTGTGTAAGACCTTGGAGGTTACACAGAAAAGAGTCAAGTTGGTAGATGCAAGCGGCATGGGGTGTGAGAGTGCATGTGGAGAAGGCCGTGAGTGCAGAGGATGAAGAACAGGAGTGGCAGGTGCGCATGGAAAGTGTTGGGCGCAAAAGCGGCAGGTTAGAACGTACTTCTGGCTGGAACGGGCAGGAAACCTTGAGAAAACGTGGAAAAATGGCGCATCGCAGGGGCGAGACTGGGCTGTAACATGTGGCATGGGTGAGCCTGGAGAAGATGAACCTGGTGATGATGATGATGATGATGATGATGATGATGATGATGATGATGATGATGATGATACGGATGACGACGACGACGGCGACGACGACGACGACGACGACGATGATGATGATGATGATGTAAATAAGGTCAGCAGACGACAGGAGACTATACTAGACCATACTAGATTTTACTAGACTAGAGACTATATTTGATTATGCTACACTATACTAGACTACTGCAGTGGTTTTTTGGGGATGAGGGCAGCAAAAAAAGTGTCTGCTGAAGGAGAAATTATAGGTGAAGCTAAAGCTATCACAAGATGTATCACAAGAACATCCACAAAACACGCCGGCAAGGCCGGCGGATTATCTAGCAGTGTTTGACGGAGAAGCGCAGCTTGATTTGTAGCACTTAGTCCATGTAGAAGGGACCTGTAGCTGTTGAGTCATGCTGGGAAGGTGGCTCTACACAGTCTGGAAGCAGCTCCTCTTTGATGCTTTTTGGCGATGCCTCCAGCAAGAGCTCCATTTTTGGGCCCGGATCCAGCATTTTTGGTGCTTCAAGCGGATCAGCTGGTCTTGGAGCAGCTGAAGTGGCTGAGAAGGTGAACATCTTCGAATCAGCCACGAAAAGCTCAGGTGGGTTGGAAAAATGTGGAACAATCAGCAGTTGCTGAGCTGTAGGATATCTGATATCTAAATGTGAAGAGTGCTCAACTCCAAGTAGTCCCAGGCAAGCCGGGGGCAAAGAATTGAAACACTTGTAGCCTATAGAATGAAACAAAGAATGTGCCACTATAGGTTTCAGGCAAGCTTCTGTGCTTCGCAGAAACAATCTCTTGACCTGTCATTCCCGTGCCATCTCTTTTCAAGTTTGGATCTTGTCTCATTTCATCTGATCTCGTCGCATCGCAGCTCCCATTGTCACCGCAGTCTGTGTCATCGCATCTCATCACAAAAGCTAGCTTCTGCTAGCTGAAGTCCCTCTTGCTTTAGCAAGGTATTGGACGGGCTGGAATCTCCAATCGCGAGAAACTTCTCAGTCAACTACCCCCCTCCCCCCTCCCTTCACAAGCAGTTTGGCCGTGGGCTCAACCCCGCCGGGGTCACCGTTGGCAACATGAACATCGGTATCCTATGCACTCCCCACTCCACACTTTGCACTCAACACTCTGCACTCTGCACTTCTTAACTTTGCGCTCCACACTTTACACCCCGCACTCCACGCTCTACACTTTACACTTGGCACTCCACACCCTAATTTCACACTTGGCACTCCACACTCCACCCTCCAACTCTACGCTCCACACTGCACACTTTACACTCCACACTCTACACGTTACACTCCACACTCTACACTCGGCACGCTACACTTTAGACTAGACTTTAGACTTTACACTTTAGACTTTACACTCCACACTCTACACTTTGCACTCCCCCTTTGCACATTACACTTCACTTTTTACACTTTACTCTTTACACTTGACGCTCCACACTCTACACTTTACATTTTACACTTCATGCTTTACACTTGACACTCCGCAATCTACACTTTACACTCCACACTCTAGACTTTAGAGTTTGCACATTGCACTTTGCACTTTACACTCCACACTCTACACTCCACACTTTGCACTTTACACTTTCCGTTTGACACCGCACGCTCTACACTTTACATTTTACACTCACAACTCTACACTACGCATTACACTCTACACTTTACACTTGACACTGGGCACTCTACACTTACACTCCGCACTCTACACTTTACACTTCAAGCATTACACTTTACACCACGCACTCCACACTCTACACCTTACACTCTGCACTCTATACTTTACGCTCCACACTTTACACTTGACACTCCACACTTTACACGCCACACTTTACACTTTACACTCCACACTCTGCGCTCACAACTTTACCTCTTTACATTTTTCACTTCGCACTTTACAGCTGACATGTCAGCTCCGCACTCTACACTTTACTCTTTACACTTCACACCCCGCACTCTACACTTTACACCCCAAACTCTACACATCACACCCCAAACATGAAACTGCGCACTCTATATTCACTTTACACTCCACACCTTTACACTTTGCAGTCCACACACTCTACACTTTACACTCCACACTCTACACTTGACACCCCGCACACACCACACTCTACACTCTACGCTTTACGCTCCACACCTTGCTCTTTATACACTGTACACCGTATGCTCCTCACTCTACACTTTACAGTCCACACACTCTACACTTTACACTTTGCACTTTCACACCTTACACCTTACACTTCGCTTTTCACACTTCAGACTCCACACCCTACACTTTACACATTGCGCTCTACACTTGGCACTGCGCGCACTACACTTTGCACTCCACACTCTACACTTTGCACTTCACGCATTACACTTTACACTACGCACTCCACACCCCACACTACACTTTACACTCCACACTTTACACTTGGCACTCCACACTCCACACTTTACGCTCTGCCCTGTACACTTTACTCTTTACGCTTTACACCCCACGCTCTACACTTTACACTCAAAACTCTAGACTGCGCATTATACCCTGCACTTGACACTGCGCACTCTATATACGCTTTACACTCTACACTTTACACTTCACACCTGACACTCCATACTCTACACTTCACTCTCCACACTTGACACTCTACACTCTATATTTTACACTCCAGACTCTACACTCTACACTCCACACTCTACACTTTACAGTCCACACTGTGCACTTTACACTTTACACTGCACTTTACACCCTCATCACCACTTTACACTTTTCACACTTTACCCTGTATGGAACCTTGGCCTAGCTTCAGTTTGATGTTGCGCACGCACACTTTGGCATTGAAAGCTGCGTCCTTCACTTTACACTTGTCACACTTTACCTCTCGTCCTCAACTTCGGCTTTGCACTGCGTTACTTCTTCCCGCGCTTCCAAAGGTCCACTCCGATGCCGAAGGTGGACCTTTGAATCTTCCCCAATCACTAGTCATCATGTTGGCTATGCTGAATGACACTCTGCACTCTACACTTGTGACTCCAAACTCTACACTCGACATTCTACACATTATACTCTACACTTGACACTGCGCTTTACACTTTACACTTGACACTTGACACTCCATTCTACACGTCACACTCCGCACTCTGAACTTTACACTTGACACTCTACACTACATTTTACACTCCGCACTCTGCACAACACTCCACACACTACACTTGACACCCCGCATTCTACACACTACACTTTACACTTTACACTTCACACTGTGCACTGTACGCTCTACACTCTACACTTTACACTTTCACCTTGCACCCTCACAACTTTGCACTTTTCACACTTTACGCTCTATGGACGGAGCCTTGGCCTAGCTTTATTTTCATGTTGCGCACGCACACCTACCTCTCGACCTCAACTTCAGCATTGCACTGCTTTACTTCTTCCCGCGCTTCCAAAGGTCCACTCCGATTCCGAAGGTGGACCTTTGAATCTTCCCCAATCGTTGGCTTTGCTGAATGTCCTTGTCCTCTTCGTGCAACAGTACATCATAATCATATGTTCTCATCCTCGTCCCGTCCGACATACATCACCTCAATACGTATAGGTTTGGATGTTCACGGGACCAACATTCCCCAGCTTCAGACCTGCTTGTCCACGTTGACAAAAAAGCTGCACAGCTGCGCTGTGCACTCTGTGTTTTCATGCCAAGCTCCCTGCCAAGCTAGCTTTCGCCCCTTATCCCCGGGCCTCAAGTCTCATGTCGTGTCTTCTCAGCTTTTTTCACATCATCTCATCTCATCTCATGTCATCTTATCTCGTCTCGTCTCGTCTCGTCTCATCTCATGTCTTCTTTCCTTTTCTCATCTCTTCTCAGCTGATCACAACTGTTCCCATCTCTTCTCATGTCATCTAAGCTTTTCTCATCTCTCTCAGCTCACCTGACCTCTTCTCTTTTCAGCTCTTCTCAGCTCACTCTCAGATCATCTCAGCTCTTCTTGGCCCAAAACCTGCTCCAAAACCGGATCCCGGTGCAAAGCCACAAAAAAGTACACTTTTGTAGCCTTCTTGAAAGCAAATTTAAAAGGAAAAAGGAAAGCGCCAATAACGAGAACTAGACAAAGTATGGCCCCAGAGCGTAGAGGAGCATAGTGAGAGGTATAAGTATGAAGATCTTATAGCATGAAACAGAAATATAGAAATATACGATGATGCCTAAAATGAAGAGACATGGTGCAGACATGTTGTGAACAAATAGGTACATATGAAGAATTTGAAGGAGAAAGAGAAGAAAGATGAAACGAAGGAGACACAGGAAGAAGGATTGAGGCAAACATTTTTACAAAGCATGCTCATACATACAAACATGCCCCACACCGAACCCTTTACACACAGACGCCTTTACACAGAGAAGCTTTTACACACAGACGCTTTTACACACAGACGCTTTTACACACAGACGCTTTTACACACGGACACTTTTACACACAGACGCTTTTACACACAGAAGCTTTTACACACAAGCACTTTTACACA
>Ga0126342_10011848_pt1 | contig 15572 bp, 20 predicted proteins | sample Cyp1metagenome_FD_92528 | JGI IMG/M metagenome (GOLD analysis project Ga0126342, IMG submission 92528) | Coral microbial communities from Lord Howe Island, Old Settlement Bay, Australia - Cyphastrea 1 metagenome | ecosystem: Host-associated > Invertebrates > Cnidaria > Coral ...
CATAAATCAGGTGAATCAAGAATTTCAAGTATCCAAGAATACCAACCAGATAATGATATCCGATATTTGGGTAGATATCCCACAACCACTTCTGGATTATTTGAACAATGGATTTTCAAAATGGGATCTTTATCACAATTATCTTAAATGAATCAAATATTCTATATAGATCATGAACCATGAACCCTTTAGTTCCTACCCGGGGCATCCGTCTGCCTTGCAATGCGTGGCTACAACATTAGCTACCTGGGGAAGATGAGATCTACGTCTGGACACCCAGCGCAGGCTTTTTGGTCTGGGCAATTGCGAGGGTGATCATCGAATCCATTCTCCTTGGTTTGGCCAGATTGGTTGATTGGAAGTTTTATTATACTCCTTGGTTTAAAGACTTTTCCAGGAACCATCTGCTATCCATCACTCTTTTGAAACATACATGTTACATGAAATCAATCATTTCTATCAGCAACATTTTGGATCACCTGTGACCTTTACGAGGGATTTGGTTGGCCTTGCCATGAAGGTGGCAGGGCTAGCTAAGCTTTGGGATTCTGATGCTCATGTCAGAAGTCGTTGCCGAGAGCATCGTCGCATGAACTTGCATCCCGATACCCAGAAGTGGTGTGAACCAACCCGAGCAAATTGCGTTACGAATGCAATGATCTTACTTCCCTGTTTGGACCGTTTGGGGAAGACCAAGGGCTACAAGTTGCCACACCTCGAGCAGTTGCAGGTTGAGATTGAAAGTCTCTTTGAAAAGATGAGGATGCCTATTGACGAAAAGATGATCTACCGCAACTCTACCGAGATAAAAAAAATGTTGGGCTTTGTGAAGAGACGTGCCAACAGAAAGGAGGTGACGAAGGACTGCCATGTTTCCCAAAGATCCCCAACATTCCTAGAACCAGCCATCTATGTAACTGTAGAGTTGAGTCCATATAAGGCTTAAAAATTGTTGGCCAAATTATAGTCTGGACTTCGCTCAATTGGACGGTTGACTATCCAAGCCCCAAATCAAGTCTTCCATAAAATGTCATGAATGAATCAATGTTATTTTTTAGACAAATGATTCTTTCTAATCCTCCAGTATGTGGTTAATGTGCATTTTCACCAGTTTCTGCCACTCACTGCAGTGAAGGATCGAAAGTTCCACGAGCTTCTATTGGCATTGAATCCTGAGTTGAAGGACTGCGAGGGGGTATGTCATGCGCAGTCACCCCAAACTTTGACTTTCAAATCAGAACCGCCCTTCAAATTCATTTCTTATAACTGGCTTTTGATCTTTGATGCAGATATGGATTAAAATGCGCTTATAATCACATAAGTGTAATGGAAACCAACCACTGTTTCAGGATGTGATTGACGACTACATGTCCAAAGCCCTTCCAGCTCCATCCCCCGCGGAAGATGAAGCTGATTGTGAAGATGATGAAGAAGATGATGGGGATGAGTCATATGCAGCTTTTACCAAATGGTTGGATGAGAGCTTGGCTGGTGATGATGGTGGTGAACAATCCAAGGGTGAACCTGTTGCTACACCTGCAACACCGGCACCTACACCTGCTGCAGCGGTTGCTCCCAAATGTTGTCAGCTTTGCCAGAAACCTTTCACTGAATGTAACTTGGTTCTATCTCAAATATGTGATTTACATCTTGCCTGGGACGGGTCAACCGCTAATTTGGGGGCTTTGGTTACACCCAAGGTTACAAGATCTCGTACTTGACCCGGTCATCCTGTTTAGCCAAGGTTCTTGCAAGGAGAAAATGCTTGAACTGAAGGCCAAGATTGCAGCGAAGAAGGCAGCAATTGCAGAGTTTCTCGGTGAACGCTGGGTTCAACATGTCCACATGGGCAATGTAACATTGAACCAACCGTTCACTTGCCTCAAAAAAAAGGTGTTGTTTATCCAATAAAAGTTTGAAGGGGTGATGATGTCATACCATCAAAAATCAAACAAACCCGAAATATTGTATATCAAAAAGATTTTTGGAATGAACAGTTGGGAACAATTCATAATCTATATCAAGGCTTGGCCAATAAGTTTAAAAGATATCGCCATGAAATATGTCCTCATGCTTTGCGCTAGAGACAGCCACAACTGAATGAGGAAAGAAGCCGAAGCACTTCTGAACCAACAACGTTCCAACGCACTTGGCAAAGGTGCCTTTGATACCTCACCGTGGTGGACGTACTGTTTTCAATACCAACATCAGTATTGGAGAAGTTTCGAAACATTGGTTGGTGCCTTCTAAAAGCACATTTCTGTCTCACCTTTCTTTCTCCAGGGTTCACGCCATAATTCAGATTTATTTGTTTTTATTTGGCCCTTCCAGGCACTGGAAGTTCTGAAGATATCTGCGATACTTTGCCCTTGGACATTGACATGCCAGATGCACATGCCCGTGGGTCAGGGGTTGACATTCCACCATCTCAGCCTCGACCTGAACCGTTCATGCTGGCTGAAGCTCCGCCCCCTTCGACTTCGCATGGTGGGACCGAAGGCTTGAATGACAAGCCGCCACAGGCGGGCTGAACTACTCAAAAGGGTTTTTGGATGTGCTCAAATTTCAAAGTTTAGACATGCCTCATTGGGCAAGATTACCATAGACATCAAAACCCGAAGCATTGTTGGAGCACATATGCTCATTATATTTTTTCAAGCCTAGCGCACTGAAAGTTGAGAGAAATTATTACAGAAGAAGTCTTTATGCCATTTATGTATGGCCTTCTTCAACTTTTCATTGGAGTAAAAGTTGACAGCTTTCCTGTCCTCAGGCAGTGCTCACACGAAGGGACCAGCTGGAGGCCAAGAAAAAAGCGAAGGAACCTGATCAAGATGATGGTAATGAAGATGGGACGCAGGAGGCACAGAAAAAGCCAGCAGCGAGATCCAAGGCAAATGCAAAAGAGAAAGCTCAGCCAAAGGCGAAAGCCAAGGTTCAGCCAAAGCCACAGGCTTCACCAAAGAAGCGATCCAGGGGTGCAAAAAGGCTGGAGCCAAAAGAGGAGGAGAAACCTGCTGTTGGCCCCAAGCCAAAGAAAGCGAAGATGGAAGAGGCACCAAAAACGCCACCCACCGACTGCCAGCTCTTTCCCGATGAAGATCCTGAGGAAGAGGAGAAAGAGGTGGATCCTCCAGTTGAAGAGGAGCCAGTGGTTTTGAAAAGGCCAGCAGCAAAGAAGGCGAGGAAAGCATGCAAGGAGGAGGAGAAGGTGCCAGAGCCTGACGCACTTGAGCCAGAGGCGCCTGAGGCAGAAGTTGAAGAAAAGCCAAAGAAGAAAGCCCGAGCCAAAGCGAAGGCAAAGGCGAAGGCGAAGCAATCCCCAAAGAAGAAGAGAGAAGCAAAGTCAAAGGCTGGGTCGAAAAGAAAGTCCACAAAGATTAATGCTGAAGAGCTTGGGGAGGATGAGGAGGCTGATGAACTGCTGGATGACACCATGAAGGGCATCGTGCTGACAATGATCAAGGAAGTCAAGTCTTGCACCTTTGATACGCTCAAGGAGGTCTTGCTTGAAAAGAAGGAGAATTTGCATCTTGTCAACAAGCATGCCAGGCTCAACATCTACTGGACTAAGTGTTCGGGTGCGGTGTCAATGCCTGTGGCCAGCGATCCGAAGGTGCGCTTTGATGCTTGTGCCTTTGCTTTCAAGAGAGGTTCGTGGAACAGTCGGATGGCAGCTGCATTTGCTTGCTCGTTCATGGCAGCCACTTGTCTGCAATTATGACCAACTTTTATATAACATCACATTTGAGCCAAAACCTTACAAGCCTTCACCTGTTTTTTTTGAAATCGAACAAATCAATGTTTGAAACGTCACATCTCTTTTCCACATGGAATGGTTGAGCCAAGCTTCACCGTCTGAATGGTATGCCGTCCCAGGTTCAGTACATCGACAGTGCGGATCAGGACGTCCTGAAAGGCATCGGCACTTGTGGTTCCAAGTTCGAAGTGGAGATCACCAAGATCACTTTGAATGCCCAGCGTGCTATCAGGGAGAGTGAGGGAAAGTGAGTCATGGGTAGGGATATCAGTCCGGTGGTCATTTTGCATTGGGCCATTGGGCACTTTAGCTTCTGCGCTGATTCCAGCAACACCTTGGAGGTGAAGTTGTATATTCAAATAATACATTTGGGAAAGTTGATATCAAATCCATCCAATCTCTTTCGAATCCTGTATCAAAATCATTACAGATAGATGTCCTGAACATGTATGATATAACTTGGTTTCATCAATGTATACTCTATATGTTTGCATGCTTGGCCAAGAGGCAACCAGTGCAGACTAGTGTCCACTGAAAGCCGCTGCTTAGATAGAGCACCATCTTTTCCTGAATGCTCGGGCTTGGGAAGATTGGGCCACCCAAGAAATCCATTGAATTGGGGGGCCCACCAATCTGTAGGGAATGTCCGAGATGAATGTTACCTCAATTTTAGATCCTAGGTAGGGCTGGTGTGAGATCTTCAGGGCAATGCGAAACTGCCGAAGAAAAGGTTCAAGAAAGCATTTCGGTCACCCCCAAGACCACCAGTTTGATAGATCAACCAAATGGTTACTGGGAATTTTACTTTTGGGGCTATGATTCAGTCCTAGATCCCGTCATCATTAGCTGCATTTCATTTGCATTCCAAGCATAATTATCAAAATATTTACCCTACAAAAGCTGTTTTTTTTATTACAAGATCAGTTTATCATACCCGAGGCTTTCCTTCGGAACCTTTGCAACAATTGGCTACATGTATCAATAGTACATAATTTCCGTGGTTGGGAAATCCATGAAAGTTTTATATATTCCTATTCATGGGTTGCCCTGCATGTTTGGGTCCTGTAACTCTTTGGCTTTATTTTATCCTAGTGGTCTCACCGCTGGCTCTCTCAGGTCACTTCATGCCGAAACTGAAAGGCAAGAAGTGGGCCCTTAAGAATGGCTTGGACAATGAGCCTCGTACTCCTGACTCGTTTGCTGTGGTGATTGGAGTGGACATTTATGAAATCCTTTGCTTATGAATTCTGGGCCAATACCATTGGACAACATAACCAAAACTCGAAGTGATATGAATGGCATTATCCCAATCACAAACTGAAAAGGATTGAAAGGCAAAAGGCCAAGGAAATCAGAGCGAGTATCTTGAGTGCATCCATTTATTTTTTGTTTGAATGCATGTTTGTTGGAAAGGACGTCATTGGCCAGTCCCATTCATAGCCATTGTTTGCCCAGTGACTAGCTGCGCAGTGTGGCTGGTGGGAAATCAACTTGGAGTCCTTGGGCATGGAAATCAACCCTTACCAAAATTGATTTCAATAGGGTGGTTATCAAAACAATATGACAGTCATGGTCCAGGTATTTTCAATCGTTACTATCACACCTATTAACCCAAACAACTTTGCAAAGATATATATTGTTTTTCTTGAGAATGATGGGTATCCTACTACTTGATTCATTACCTGATCCAGCCGGCTTGCTTTGAAGCCATGAACCGCAGCAAAACCTTTGTCGATCAACTGGTTTGGCGCCTCATGACACTTGGAGCTCCTAAGGTGCTTTGGTCAACATTCGATGAGTGTCGACTTTATATACTGTATTGAAAACCACAAGTCAAGCAATGACTTAAAAACATATGCTACAGATTGATCTAGTAAGGGTGATATATTTCCGGAAGTCTCGGTGAAGTCATTTTCACCTCTTGATGTAAAAATGTATTTTGGGTTGGATCCTCAATTTATCCCAAAATAGAAGCATTGCATGACATGGGAAAACCATCTGTAGGACAAGGGTCTTTCATATCCAGCAGTCCCCCTCCAGGTGATGGTGTTCGCGGTGTTGATGACACTTTGGACGCAAGACGATGCCTTTCAAGCACTTGGCGGGAAGGACCAGTGATCGGGGAGGGAAACCCTTCCGTGAAAATACTGAAAACTAAAGGTTTTGAAAATATCATAGACTTAGGGAATTCCAAGTTGTTTATTTGCCCTGGTGGTGCAACTCTAAAATTCAGGAGAAATCTCGTCCCTTTCAGTGGGTTGAGTTCTTTGCGGGGAAGGCGGAGGCAACCAGAATGTTCAAGGAAAGCGGATTTAGCACTGCAAAGCTGGACATAAATTACATGGACTTCGCTACGGGAATGAATCCGATGGACCTGTTAACAGATGCTGGTTTTGCGTTGCTAGGTTCATCTGAGCAGTAAACTTCTGGTTTTATCCCAAAGGATTCAAGGATCTATTTATTTTATTTTTTTACCTCAAATCCCTGAACCCACCAATTCCCAATACCATCTAGCCATAGTTGACTCGGGGGATTCCAAGGCTAGCCATATCCACCTGTCTCATGGCGGACCATGACAATGGCTGGGCATGTTTGTTTGGCCTCAAGTGCAGCTCCTTCTCAACAATGAACGCAGGGACTTCAGGAAGGAGTCCTTGTACAGCCATTGGGAATGTGAACTTTCCATCTGTCAACCAAGGGAACATTCTAGCATCGAGGAACCTTATCATTTCCATAGATGGTAAATTGTAAATTGTTTCTTATTTTTTTCGTTTCTGGCAACTCATCTTTGTGCGTCCATGTCCCCCAATGAAGTTACAGACTGCATGACTGAAACACCTAAGGGTGATGCTGCTGATACTCTTGGTTGTAGCCTTGGGTGGCACATTCCTCATCGAGCAACCGGCAGAGAGTTTCTTACAGTATTACCCACGGTTCCGAGAGATGATCGCCCTTCTGCAACATGCATGTGGTACACATTCTGTACCTTGTATTGAATCAAGTGACCCAAATGAGCATCTCTTAAAGGGTTAAGTACTAATTAGATGGCCATGTTGAAAGTTTGTGCTATGGGTAATGTGTGATAAGAATTGGCCAGGGACCATTTGTTGAAGACAACAAGTTTTTAAACTGATGGGTCTATAAAACAGCAGTCAAGTGTCTCCCGCTGAGGTGCATCGCATAACCTGGTGGATGCGGTCATATGGAGGACCAACACCGAAAAGGCATGTGCTGTATGCAAACTCGCCGGCAATCCAGTCCCTATACAAAGGTAGACTTGTGGGATGGTCAAAACATATTAAAGCTCAAGATGCAGCTGGTGTTGCTCGTGTAAAAACAGTCGACAAGTACGTTGACAAAAGTGGACAAGTACGATACAAGGGCTCCAAAGGGCTACGTCCAAGTGAGTCAGAAACCTATTTGTTACAGAATGTCATCTTTCAGACTGCAATGTTCAACTATATACTTGTGAATCTCAAACACCAGTCTTGTTGCAAGTGCTTTTTCACCATCTTTAGTCTTGCCCGCTCAGGAATTACCCTGCGGCATTTGGTCAGAAGCTGGTGTCCATCTACAAGCGACTGATCACTGAGAAACAAGGATTGCCTAGCTTACCATCACCTCTTCCCTCGGCAGAGGAATGTTTCAACGAAATGCAGTTTGACGATACATGGAAGGATGCCGAAATGGTATCTGTATGTCATTGGTTACGTGGTGGAAAGGGATTAGCTATTCCACTATCTTTTAGATCACTCTTGCCAGTGAAATTGTAAAGCTCTTTCCGAGTATGTTCTGGAGATCCTGATAGTTTGGTAGAATTTCACTATCTTTGTTGGGGATGTTGTGGACTCTTGCTACTGACATATGATGATTTTCAACAGCCAAGTTAGTAGTTATAACAAATATGTTAGAAATCGATGGTTTTCACCCGTAATCTACCGTAACGATGCCGTAACAAGGAAAAACCTGGTAATTCCATTGTTTTGTTAGGTTATTTTTTTTCCCCACCCATAAAATTTTATGGGTAAAACGTAACGCCGTAACGTACCCGTAATTTACCCGTAAAATCCCGTAATTCACCCATAAAATTTTATGGGTAAAAATGGGAATTACCAGGTTTTTTTATCTTAAAATTTATGTTATTTTTAAAGGCTTTTTTACGTTTTTGTTGGGAATATGTTGGTACCGAGTGGCAAATCTCCAAAACTGCTAACGCTGCAGTTGGAAATGCAGACCAGGAATGAGCAGCTGGCAAGTACCTTAGCACGTTGCTGTTGCAACGAGTTGCTAAATTAGAAAGCTCTGATGGGAAACACAGCTTGGGATGGCAAAAAACAGTTGACTATTCCCTGTGACATCTGGTGGCTGGATAAAGCAAAGTCAGTTGAAGCATAAACAATGTTTCCACTGCATGTTCAATCTGCAGTTTCTACTATGAAGCATTTGGCTGAACTTGTGATCTGGTTAGCCCATCTAAACCAGGTTTAGGTGGGATTGCACTTGATGGCCTTTTTGAGGGCTGATACAGCCAAAACAATGAAAAGTCGCACTTGGAGCACTCATGAATTGACCACCGGTCTGACCAACCTCCTTGAAGCCAACTCACTGGATTTGCCAGACGACTTGAGCCAGCTCAAGGACGGCTTGTTCCTCATTCGGGCAATCGGGAAACAACATGTGTTTTTGGTGAATGTAATGATTCAACCCCACAATGCAGCTGTCTTTCACCTCATGGTTTTGCATGTTGGGATAGATGTGAATTTTCAACTGTAGGATATATTCAACAACATGTAGCTTCTATTCAGTTTGGTTTCATGTCATGTTCCACTTTGTGTCCATTCCAGGAATTGGAAGCGACTTTAGCGAATTTGGAAGCAGCTCAGGCAGCTGACTGGCCCTCAGACTTGGATGGATCCAGATGTATCATAAAAACTAGTAACAGTTTACTGGGGTGTCACATGGACTCTGGAAACAAAAAAACACCCACCAAGGATGCAGCCAAAGCCGAGTTGATGAATGTGGCAGCTTGTCAAGAAAGTTGCATCAATCTCTTCCCAAAGAAATGGAACTACAACACTGGTAGGATGTTATAAAGTGTTTCATGTCAGTGGTGCGCTTAGGCAAGCCCTCAAGCTTCGCGTCCTAAAGAGCCGCCGCAAGTGGAACCTGCTGAGGAACTTGAGACGCAACCAGCAACAGAGAGCCAGGTTGCACTTAGCTTGACTAGTGGTAAAAGTGACCAGAGTATGTCTCCAACAACACCAGCCATGTCAGCTCCGTCCACCCCACAAGATGCCGCAGTGGTTCATTGGCTGAAATTGTTTTTTTAATACCCATTTGTTTTGCACGTTTGGTAAATTCATATGTTCTATAATTGATACTATATAATATATGTGTCTTTGGTTTAGCACATGCTATGTCGACCATACACACCTTCCCCAAGTGTTCAAGAGCACACATGCCCTTCAGGTTCGCCAGCGAGTGATTGAGATGTTCAAGAGCGGCCAACTTGACGCGTCTACTGCTATGCAACTCTTGGCGCAGTCAGCTGATCCCGCACTGGTGTCTTCTGAGGTGGCAGGTAGTTCCAAGAAAAGCAGTGTTCCCGAACCAGATCAAACACAAGATGATGATGATGAGTTAGATGAAGCCCTAGATGAAGTCACGCAAGATGATGGAACCAAACTTGATTCTTGACTGATATTTTAAACAATCTTTATCTGGACAATTAGCCTGCATAGGGGTTTTATCGATTAACCTACACACGGTGCCTATCCACATGTTCCGCAGCCCAGGACAGCAAAGCGAAAGCGGCTTTGAAAGCAAAGCTGCGCAGGTTGTGTGAAAAGAAGTCAGGAGACAGGTTGATGGTTCCCGAGTGGTTGCACAAGAAGTGGAAGGAGGGTAACCATATGGCTTTGGCACTTGAGCTGCAGAAATGCAACTTCGATAAGGACCCCAAACACGTGACATGATCATATATGATCGAGATATGATATGTTTTCGAATCAACGCCAAGCTTCGTTGTGTATAGTCCTCAATCTTGGGATGTGGTGCCACACCTCACAGGACAAGTTCATCAAGAGCTGTGAGAAGACATACACCGAGATTGACAGCAAAAAACACAAGATTTTCGGTGGCTACTACACGCGTGAGACCATGAAAACCAAGTTGAAGTGGAACCAGAATCTTGAATTGATTTAAACATGCTATAGATTGGTATCATCAAAGGGTGTGGTCTGGTCCTTAGGTCTATTAACCAAATGTTTTAGCACACTGAGATGTAAGGAAGAAAATCGAGGGTGCAATCAAGCTATGCGAAGAGGATGCCTCAGGTGAACTTGTGAGGCGGGGCCCTGTGGTAAAGCAGAAAGTAAGTGTAGAAGGCATTCCACCTAGGTACATCCCTGCAGTTGTTGTTTTTTCTTCCTTTGCAGGAACTGCAAGTACAGTGGCGAGCCAGAGTACTGGGTGGACACAGACGAAGTTGGGGAAAGGGGGCAAGAGCGGGAGTACAAGAAACAGCGAAAGGAAGTGACAGAGGATATCCACTGTTCAATTGTTATCGACTGTTCACACAACTTGTTTATTAATGCCAAGTCACTTGAAGCTGCCACATATTCTGTAGATATAGCCACCCAGTGATGCAGAAATATATATCGATATCGCCCACACTTCCTCGGACCAGGACACTGAGAAAACTCCCATTGAGAAGCCTGACCAATCCCGAATTACGTCTATGGCATCCCGTGATGCTGCCTCCAGTAGTCTTGGAGCTTTGGGGACTTCTGAGGCATTGTTACCACAACAAGTTGGTAGAATGGGGTCTATATCAATTAAGCCAACCATAACCTATGGGAACAAGATACAACACAGTCTTAAAGATATCATTTTGAATTAAGGGTGTCTAATGGCATTTGAACTGGAGAAGTTGTAGATTCTGTACCCTGAAGGCAATTCGTTCCAAGTCGGTTTTGTCCAAGTTCTGCGAAAGCATTTTGCAGAAGTCTGCAAAGATCCGCTCCCTAGCGCGAGACCTTCAGAAAAACTATGCCGATCCAGCGGCCATGAAGCCATAAGCTTAGACCAAACAACCTTGGTATTTTTCCCAAGTTTTTGTTGGGTTCCGAGTTTTGTCACCAACATGCTAGCATAAACTCGATAAGTATACGTGAACGCTTGAACCGTGCAAGGTCTATTGAAGCTCTACAGCGTGATCTTGTGGCGCTGGAGTCCTGCTACAACCAGTGTTCGGAGTTGCTGGCACAGGGAGAGGCCAAGGACTTCAACAAAGAGTGATTTGGCTTAAGGTATCATGTGAATAGCCCCAAACTTCAACATACTTTCAACATTGATTCCAATTTGCAACTATCCTTCAACCATCGCCTGGGGTAGCTTCCCTTCAAGACTGATGTTACAGTACCTTGTTTCTCAAATGCCACATTGAAAATCTAAGTTGGTCTCAGCAATCCGAGAAGATGATGAAGGATTGCACTTTGACGTGCCTTGGGTGCAAAATGAACTGCCATTGACCACGTATGAAAACTCGGTGTGATTGTAGAAAGTAAGGAATATAATCTTTTGTTTTGGCTACATCCCAGTGATAAGTTCCACTACCACTAAACCACTGCATGGCTTCCAGGTGCACTCGCATTGTGCAGAACGAGCCCAAGATTCGGCATCTTGATCTTGACTGATGGCGAACGACATAGCATAGCTTTCCTGGGATGGGGTCATATTCACACGAACCCACCAATTGCTGAACTGTGATCCAATCCCTCTCTTTGCGCAACACAATGCATCAATTTGGGGATTATGTTTTTCCCTGCATGTCCTAGGAGTGCAAAGCGCCACTTCCAAAAGACAAAGGCCAAGGAGGAGAAGAAGGACGAGGAAGACAAGTGAACCGGATTCTTTTTCCGACGTGCGTAGTTGAATGATTGGCTGAAATGCTGATCGTACTAGGATCTATGTGATGCTGATTGGAAGTTGTGTTTTTTCAACGCAACTCGATACTCTACTCTTGGGGTGTGAAGCCTGTTTCTTGCAAACATGCGCAGTCCCAGTGCTTTCAATCCACAATTTATAATAAATAAACTTATCACAAAAATATGAAAATTGAGACACTAAAAATCAAGACCCTTGAAGTCTTACAAAGAGGTACAATCTGGGAATAGTTGTTTCTTATTCAAGATCGTATTTTCATCTTTATGTCCGTGAAGCACTGCCTGCGCGTGAGTCAAGCATATGCAGGATGTTTCTTGGATATGTCGGCAACAGGCCATAGGTTCCATGTCTCATGAACCTTTCCATGGGCAATGATGGCAAGACTAGTGGGAGAAAAAATGCTTGAAAACCTGAAAGCTTTGCTGAGGTTTCTTAACTCTACACACCACGATACCACCTACCAGAACCAAATAATAATCTGTAGCAAGAGGTCCATGTCCTGGAGATTACATAAGACTCTTTGCCAGGTCCGGGGCCTACTGCTAGAGTCTTTGCAGCCAACGTTGGTTCTGGAGTCCGGCTACTCAGACTCAGACACCCCAAAACATATTTGGGACATTCAAGACACCAAAACATCAGGCGAGACTACCAACGGGATTGCCACAGCGTGCAGTGTGCAGTGTGCAAGGTTTTGTCCTCAAACCAAGTCATGGCAGAATACATATCCCCAAAAATACCATAGCATGAAGTTCAGCATATTATTCCAACACTGCTCTCAATTAACTATTCTTGGATGAACGCAATCTAAATGGATCCAATTTCCAGTGGGTTTCATCAATATTTTTTGATACAAGATGCCATTTACTTTATATTATAGCGTGACTGCCCTGACCACCCTGCATCCATTGCACAAGTTGCCATGGGGCATGCTCGCAGCGATGACGACGATGATTTTCTGACTGAGCTGCTGACCTGTCATCGCTCGGTGCTTTGGCTCAACAACTTGAACCATGCTCTGTAAGCAATTTGGTTGTCATATATAGTTGTTCAAAGATTTAACACCCACATCATTTCACATTGCCAGTGGTGAGGCTTCATTGGGTCCATTTCCTTGGCAACAGCTTGAAGATGATGGGGCCAAGAGACACACCGAAGGACAAAAACAAATTAGAACTGACCCCATGCCAGTTTTGCATGTGCGTTCTTCAGGTTTGGGGTTGAGCACAGCGACAGCACCTGTGTCTCAGACTGCTTTGGTTCCCCCATACCTCCAAGATCCAGAACTTCGGAACTTGGATAGAACCGTAGAAGTCTTCGAAAAGATTGAGATGGAGCCCCACATGTCTTTCAAGTTACCAAAGCCTGGCGCTACAGCTGGCTATGTTCTAGAACACGGGGCAGCAGTTTTTGAAGCTTTGCATAAGAAACATAGCCCCATGACCTTCAAATTTGGGATCACACATTGCGCTCATTTCAGATGGTTTCATCGGCCTTATGGATACAGATATGGAGTAGAGAAGTTCGAACACATGCTGATCCTCTATGCTGCTTCCAACCCATTTGGTCCTGCCTTCTTGGAAGCATCCATAGTCCAGCGCTACAGCAGTGCCAAGGCAGCACACCAGAAGCAACGAACGTATTCCACATTGCTTCATGGAAACATCTTGGAAATGTGAAGACACATATTCTTCAGTTGAATGTACTGTTCTTTTATGTCTTCAAACTTTCCCTAGGAACCTTTGCTCAGATTTGCATTCTGAGGTTGGCAAGGCTGTAAAAACATTAGACGCGGCGGCGACTCCAGTGAAAATAGCTTTGAGGACAATGGTCCTTTCTTGACCTATGTGGTCTACCGAAGCTTTAAACACCCTCCTCCAATTCGACCTCCATGTTCTACATGGACTAAGCCTTGAATGGATGATGATATATTTGTGTGGTCTCTGTTTGATCTTGTGGAGATCTAATTAAATGGTAGAGAAGATATGGCTGATTTGCTTGCGCTTTTCTGTAAAGCGTGCTGCATGCCTTGCAATGGCATTTCGAAATTCAAACGGTGGAAAAAATGTTCCTTGATAGCTTGGGACTCGTGTTTTCTGAGTGTACGGCACTGTGACTTCAGATCTTGAGAGATACAATGATTTTGATACTGGAATGGTTTTCTCCAATCTTTATCTCTGGAACATTGATATGGTTTCCCTTTGTTTTCTGCAAACCTTGACCCCATTGATTGATGCTGTTCATCCTATGTCGGCTTGCTAAGGCCTCATGCACGTCGCAAATCGAGACTGCAAGGGCTGTGGTATCCGAAATGGGTGAGGGACAAGCCCACCGTTCTGGGATCAACGATTGGGCAAAAGTAGACTACAAAAATAGTGAACGAGATGTTCAATCAATTGTGGACAAACAGGGAACACGGCTCAAACTTCCCATCACTGAATTGGCAATTCGTGGAAAAACAGTTCCATGGATCAGTCCAAAATCCTGGTTTGAGTACTTAGTCAACAACGGGTTGCTGTACATGCTATCTGGACTACGGTGTGATGAGGGATGCCATGTAGGATCCACTTGGAAAGATTTCTGGAAAAAATATGAGCAGCTGCATCCTACTTTCAGTTTGTTTGAGGATCCCAGTTTCGACCCTGCTACAACGATTGGTATGTATTTGCATCGGGATGAGGGACGAACCCTCAAGAAGTCAGCCCTCATGGTAACATCGCTGCAAAGCATTCTTGGTTGGGGGTTTGACAAAAAGCGCTTGAAGAGGCCTAGACATGAAAGGTCCCTGGAAATCAACTTCGCAGGCCACACATACACTACTAGGTTTGTGGTGAGTGTGATGCCAAAAAGTTTCTACGCTTCTGACCCGGAAGTTTTTCATGATATGATGGAGGAACTGAGTAAAGAGCTGAGTGATATTTTGAAGAACGGGATCCTTGACCGCGCCACTGGAATCACCTACCGCGTATGCCTCTTAGGAGTCAAAGGTGACATGCCTTACCTTCAAAAGTGCGGAAGACTCAAAAGAAGCTGGAATACAACTGTTAAGCGAGGAACAGCGCGTAAGGCACCGCCTGGTGTGTGTCACTTGTGCTTGGCAGGCACCAACAGTTTTCCTTGCGAGGATACATCCCATGACCCTGCTTGGAGAGACACTATCGCAGTGCGGGACCCCTTCGACCAGCTGCCAGCACCTTTGAGGTTTTTGCCATATGATAGAAATGATCGTGGGTCTTATTTCAAACCAGATTTATGGCATTGTATTCACCTTGGTGTGGGGAAATCCTACATTGCATCAACTTTGCAACTTGCTTTGCCTGTGGTCCCGGGCAACAACAACGACGAGCGTTTTGCATGGCTGAGTGAACACTACATTGCATGGTGCAGGTCAGAAAGGACTTCGTGCCACGTCTCCAAGATTAGTGCATATTTAATTTCTTACAACGATGCTACAGGTGCAACTGGAAATTGGAGCAAAGGATCTGTGACTCGAAACCTCATGAAGTGGAGAGTAGATACTTTTTTTGTCGCTGCCGGATGCCGGTGCCGGATGCCGGATGCCCACACAGGGATATCTGCCCAGTACAAAGGTGGCCAGTGGGAGCTCTTTCGAAGGCGTCGGAGCAAATCACGCGCGCTATTGCCATCTGGTCTTTTGTTTCCAGCAAGGTCAGTGACATGGTGTGTCCCAGCAGCATTGGCATCTGCAAACAGGGAATGGGCACGCTGGGCTGCAAGGTCACCACTTAGAAACAAATCAGACAAATTAGCGCGAAAGCGCTTGTCCGGTGGCAAAGTGCCAGGGTCATAGGGCAACTTCTTCTTAGAATGCATGACGTGGCTGCGGGGGAATCGTGGCAAGCACGAA
>Ga0126342_10011849_pt1 | contig 15572 bp, 19 predicted proteins | sample Cyp1metagenome_FD_92528 | JGI IMG/M metagenome (GOLD analysis project Ga0126342, IMG submission 92528) | Coral microbial communities from Lord Howe Island, Old Settlement Bay, Australia - Cyphastrea 1 metagenome | ecosystem: Host-associated > Invertebrates > Cnidaria > Coral ...
AAATAATCAGCGTCAGGAGCTGTCCTCATCCCCGTGTGTGGGGGGTTGCGGTTGCACCCAAATTACATGTTTAGGGCCATGCTTATATGTTGGAAGGTTGTAAATCCGAGGGTTCCTGGGTAAGCGCGGCCTAGGTTCGATGGAGCCCATGTCTCTTGCTAGCGGTGCTTCTTTTGGGGATCCAGCACATGAATTTGAAATCTTGAACGCAATCCAATAGTCAGTGCCAACATGCGGAATCACCTCAGAGCTGCCCCTACCGGTTTTTGAGTAGGAGGACAATTCCCGTTCGTGCTGGCAATCTTTTCTTTTTCCTGACCTTGTGCACGAACATTTTGGTATTTTCAACTCTGAAGGGGGCTGCCACATAAAAGCAAAAACATATTCCGCAATCCAGGGGTTGCAGCCAAAGAAAAGCATGGAGCACAGTAAAACTCACATTGTCGAACAGAACTTGGAGCAGGAACTCTATCCCACTGCTGGTGTTTTTGCCCGGTGTTATGTAAAATTAAATCTTCCGCGAAAGCAATGCCATATTTCCAGCATGCAAAGCACAATAGAAATGTGGCAGTTTGATTGCTTCGGAGCAGAGGGCTTGTCATACCGGTGCACGCTCCATTCAGAGATGGTTCACACCCGAAATCTGTCTACTACTACAACTACTGCAACTACAAGTACAAGTACAACTACAACTAACAACGACTACAATGACGCTGCTACGCTACCACTTACTACTGAAGCCGGTTTTAGAGGTGTCTTTGTAGGAGCTTTGGTTTTGCCGGTATAGCAGTTGTATGTACTCAATTCAATTGGTGGGATCAATCATGTTGAATTTGGCCGCCCTAGAAGTCGTTTTTCCATTTGCTGACCCGCGTCGCTTCCTGTAGGCCGCGCTATAGGCGCCGCCGCCTCAGTTTCGGCTTTGAGATGGACAGACGTAGAAACGACATGTTTATGGGGATATTTGGGTCTTGGTACGACCATATCTTCACAATTTCTGGCAATGGTCAAAAGCCTGGGCCTAAAATGTTCATCCCCCGATTTACCTAACGCCTTTCTTTGCTGCTGGTTCGGTCAAAGGCATTCGCCGACAAGACACCCGCGTGACGCTTGGCTTGGCAGGCAAGGGTTTCCCAGTGCACGTAGCCATCATAGAGCCAAACAGTGAATGCACAATCTTTCATCAATTAATTTGGCCAGGCAAAGCTGCTTTCCTTGTAGCTCGATTTCACGGCAATCTGCTCCGAGGCTGCTTCGCGGCTTGCTCTTGCACTTGCCCCACAGAATTCAAATTGATGCATGCGTTTTCTTTAATATATCTATATATATATTTAAAGCATGTTGCTATATACAATATACACATTAAATGGTTTTGAAGAGAGGGGGAGAGAGAGAGAGAGAGAGAGAGAGAGAGAATAGATAGATAGATAGTTCACAACAAAATCCATAAGGTGTGAGGGCGTCAGCCTGCAACTTTGAACTTTAGCTTGCACCTGGTGTCTTGCTCCACGGCAGCTCTGTTAGGAGCGCACCAGGTTCAGCGGCATGCCGGTCCTAACCCGGCAAGTTTTAGGAGGACGCTAAACAGCCTGGCGTCTAATGCAGGGGTCGGAGAAAAACTTTCATGAAGAAGGCAGTCCTGAGCCTGGCAGCGGCGGAGTCGGATAGTCATCGCTACATTTCAAAAAGGCATCTTTCAAGAAATGTTGGTTTCATCTATAGCGTGCGCATCAGCTACATCGAACAAACCTAACGCGAAAACATATTCCTTTGGTGCTTTTTTATACCTGGCAAAAAACATTTAAATGCACGCACGTTGCAAGTTTTTAAAAATACCTACATATATATATACAATAATAACACGCACACATATATATATATATATTATATACATGATTATACATGTAACCTTGCAAACATGCAACAATTGCTCCCTCAGAACCCGGGCTAAGGTGCTGCAATCTGTGCTGGTGCGAATCACGAACGGCAAGGCAATCATTGACCATTGTGGAAATCTTTGGGGACTTGGAGGTCTTTGTGAACAACAACGCTGTACAAATGTAAATGGTTTTTCACACCTGTAAAGAATCCATGGTGGGAGTGTCGAACACACACCGGTTGTAGTCTGGCTTTTGTACAGTTAGAATCTGTTTGCCTCGAGGAAGAAGAAGATTAAACAAGAAAGAAGCACAAGAATCAGATGCAAAGTCATCGTTGGGTCACACCGCGGCCGGTCATAGAAGAAGCCGGTCGAAAGAAGATGGCGAAGGGAAGATGAACCTCGCCCACAAAAGAAAGAACACGAAGACTGTAACAGAGGCAAACAGCTAGATACATTACAGCGCTTTTTGCGACAGCTTCAAAGAAGCACGGCAGGCGTATTGCACATAGCCTGCCATGTGGTGCAGATCTTGCACCTGGAGAAGTTGGACAGAATTCGTGGTCAAAAAAAGCTGCGCCGCCTATGGAATTCGCCCCAGAAGGCGCCCCCTATACCAACAACAAAAAAAAGAATAAGGGCCCGAAAAAATGAGTGAAGACTGGAACTATACATACATACATACATACATACATACATGCATATATATATATATATATTTATATATCATATAGTGAGTTACAGAAAACACGTGGTTTAACGGGAATTTATGTATAAATAGTTCTTTCAATATGTGATAAGTGGGCTCTTTTGACCTATAATCAGCAATAATCATGGGACTTATATGGATCTATCTATATTGCTGATGATGGATAAAAAGAACCAACTTATCAGAAAAGTCAACATGGAAAAGACCACGGATAGACCCATATATGACCCATCTATGCAACATATTGGGGCCAAAGGGGGATACCCGCAAGAACCTTTCAAAGGCAATGTATGACAAGCTCAACCCCGGTTTAAGAAACGCTAGAAGTAACCCACAAGAAGTGCTTATTTGTTGCCAAGTGTCACAAGTTCAAAATGGTACCCCCGAATGATCAACGGCCCAGGGGTGAATCAAAATCTGGCTTTGACATTTCTGCCTTCAACCAATCCAAGTGACTCCCCCAGATCTACGCTACTTTTCTCGAGCCCATTTCACTTGTGATAGTCATATATATGTCATATATCTGGGTAAATTATAACGACCTCACTGCGACCTCACTGGAAATCATGGTTAGTACGGGAAATGATCCCCAAATGGCCCAACAATTCAGGTTAGTGAAATATTATCATTTACCCAGATATATGTATAGACTGAACTGTTCTTGAAGATGTCCAAGATTCCCCGGTCAGATTCTTTGTGTGTTACTGTCGGACAGTCCCTCACAAAAGCTGCAGACGATGATCGGCCCTGACGTATGCCATTCACACCCAGCTATCACACGACTTGCTTATCTCCAAACCACCCCAGCATTGAACAGCACATATAGAATCATATAGATACATATGCCAACCCCCAGAAAGGATACATAATATGCCAACCCCCAAAAGAATCCAAAAGATAGAAAAGGTTCAAGGTGGTACCCCCCCAGTGATGTTTGTTGGTTTATAATCCCCATGAACTATAGATATAACCCCCTAATCAACCCTAGTTATTGGACTTATAAACCAACTTAGCTAACTATGGGGCACCACCTTGTTCAATTTATTACCCATAGGATCCATGTATGGTATATATGCATTATATGCTAACATTTTGAGGTATATTGATGGTAAATGTTACCATATATAGCATACATGGATCCTATGGGTTATATGTATCACTATTTAGATCTATTTCGTGAGAGTTTTCTTGTCGATCGTATGCTCGCTCCCAGGCTCTGCGAGCATCAAGGCCTTCGGCCAGGGCAGTGGGGAACCCAGAAAAAGCCCAGACAGCCCCAGGTCATTGGTTGAAATGAACGCCTCGCAACGGCTTACAGTCCAAGTCAGCCAATCATGGTTTAATGATGGCTGTAATTAATGATAAATGGTGAGTAATATATGGTTTAATGGTGATTAATGGTGAGTAATCATGGTGATTAATGATAAAGTATCTGGTTGGTGGTGACTGGAACCATGGAATTTGTCATGACTTTCCATCATTTTGGGAATGTCATAATCCCAACTGACGAACTCATATTTTCAGAGGGGTAGGTATACCACCAACCAGATGAATTTATTGTCCCTGTTTATATCATTGGCATCCCCTTGAACTTTGAACTAATATGAGCATATATGAACTAATATGAACTAATATGAACATGTTCCCAAAGAGGAAATAATAATAAAACGCCGTATAGTGTGAACCTCGACCACATGTTGGCCCTGATTGCATATTATCACTCGTTGACTCATCAGCCATATTTTCAAATTCAAATCCAACATTGATCCACTTAGGTTTTCTACAAACTTGGCTCCTGATTTGTGAGCCAGCTAGTTCACCTTATTGGATATGTCATCAGATATATTCATGGATACTGTATGCTCTTGTTTTTTCTATATCTACCTTCTGACATGCACCTTTTTTCAGATTTCAATGCTTTTCCACCCTTCGATGCTGTATCTCAGGTGATCACCTTCTCGCACTTCTTGCCGCGGCCAGACCTACTGCCAGAGAAGCGCCCCTTGGAAAGCGACGAAGTGACGAAGCCACGGACGAACGGAACCCATAACATGTGGCAGGGCCTATGTTAGTTGGAGGGCACGTTCTGCACGTTCTATACCTATCCAACCTATCCGGGATGATCATGATGATCCTAATTCTTTTAAGCCACCCATACAGGCTACTTTGCATCAATTTGCTCCAGAGCATGTACCGTCATTAGAAGCCAACATGGCAAAGGAAATTCCCACAGTAATTGGTTATTGTCCGATCAAAAAAACAAAGGATAGGAGATTTACCATTGCCATGTTTGCTTGCCACAGAGTACCTGTTGGCATCCATTGACTGGGGCGAGGAGTTAATTTTCTTCCACCAGGCCACACAAAAAGTGACCTTTTTGTCCTGCAGTTGTAAGTCAGTTGAGCTTTGAAATCGTCAATTGTCATCAAACAACCGCAAACTGGAAACACATTGGTATTATATGGTATTGCCTACGAAATGGATCATTAACTTCACTTTTCCACAGTATTTCAGGTGAGGTGAAGCCACGCTGCATGTCTGAGGTTTTCTCTACTTCCCACCCATTGCCAAGGTGGGAGATGTCCGGACGATGGGGTGATGGGGCGAAGTTGGAAACCTTCAATTCTATTGAGCCAAATTATCAGTTCTAACCTATTTCTTTCCCTGAATATTCTCATCCCGCGTATGTATATATATATATATATATGTATAACACACACATAATATATATATATATATATCAATATGTGTATACATATATATAATTTCTATCTAAGTCCATCTGTCTCATACGTATATACACATGACTATACATACAGAACTCTATACACCAGGCTGTGGGTTCCAGCTTCCTTGGTGAGCGACTCAAGCGCTGGGCGCCTGCATCTTGGACGCTATGGGATGCTACGGGCAGCTGAGTGCTTCCAATGGGAATTTTCAGTGGGATTAACTGTGCTTAACTATGTTTTAACTATGGGTGAACTCAGGTTTAACTCTGGTTTATAACTATGATCTTAATGGCAACATATGGAATTTACCCTCCAGTAAACCTTGACAGTTTGCGAGCTGGAAGTCATCGAATGGCCCATTTTGTTCGGTGATTTACCGTTAAAAAAATGCTGATTTCCATAGAGATGTTAATTTAACGGCTTCCCATAGGGTAACTTAGCGACTTTTTCAGCAAACACTGCTACAATCAATGATGGGGATGTAGCCCTTTGGATATGGTGATTATGTGTTAGAGAAATCTCTAAAAATTGCATTTTGCACAAAGAACAATGATGGGTAAAGCAACTGGTGAGTTGGGTAGTTAATTCAGTACTTCAATGTATTTCCCCCAAATGGAAACACGTACTAGCCAGCTATTAATTGGTCATGAACACGAAACAACACGGGGAAATGACAAGGCGGAAAAGATGAACTTCATGATTATTTAAGCATATTTAAGCAACATCCATTTGGATCTTACCAAGCATGGAATTTCACCAGTGAAATGGTGAAATTGTGAAAATGCAGATGGACAGCCCTCCCGCTGTGCCCGTCGATCATCCCGTTTGGTGATCTGACTGGACCGGCTTCGCCGGTAATCTGAGCACCTCCAGGGGTGGATGCTGTCGTGGCTCTGATCGCTATGTCGGCTCGGCGCTCCTCAGCCTCAGTGGCGTGATGATTTTGATGCGAGGAAGCAACAGTTCGTTTCAAAACATGCTGGCAAGAAAGAGGAACATACTTAACGTATATTATAGTATCTTAAAGCGCCGTATTGATAGAGGGACAGGAAGTTGAGGCACAGCAACGCCCCAGTGTCAAGATTCCAGAGCCGCAAGAGGCCAAAAATAGATTCCATCCACAGAAAACTCCATAAAATGATGGCTGCTATCTCAACAACCACAAAATTCATCCAACATATCCAAAGTCCATCCAAAATCTTCCAAAATGATCTAGAGTCCATCCCAAATCCATCCAAATCCCATAGGATTCGGCTGTTTTTCCGCCCCATTTCCCCAGCCATGGCCGTTGCTTCGCTCCGCGGTGCCGGTGGTCTCGCCTGGCGCCTGGGCGGCGTGGCACGCGGCCCACTGAAGCGCAGAGCCTTTGCGGCGGCGGCAAATCCGTGCCCTGACGATCAATTGATCCATTTACCCTCTTGTAAACATACAAAAAACTATGGAAAGATCCACCATGTTTAATGGGTAAATCAACTATTTCTATGGTAATTTTCAATAGCTATGTTAAATTCATCTATATTCATCTATATCATCTATAGATGGGTTATTTTCACGAGCTACTGTATGGGGGGATAATCAAACACTGGTTGGTGGTTTGGAACATGAGTTTTGTGACTTTCCATAGATTGGGAATAATCCCAACTGACGAATTCATATTTTTTTCAGAGGGGTAGGTCAACCACCAACCAGATCCATTTAAAGCAGGGAAATGATCGTCTGGACCTTCGGGATGGCGATGGGGAGAGAGATGACCATTGGAATGGGCCAACTACATCGCCAACATCGCCAACAAGACCTTGACAATTCCATGTTTTCGTATGATCCCATTATGTTTTAGTCATCACTGTATAGCATTTTTTTTGTCATCACTATATAACAACTATCAGTAACTATATATATAAATATATAAATATGTAACTATTACTCTGGATGAATTATAGCAATCCATATGGAATCAAGTACGTCCTGCCGGTATTTGGGGTATGATGAAAAGGGCTTTTCGCACCCCTTTTCAGCAAGGATGTGGATCCAAAAGGAATGATGATGAACCATAGGATGAAAACTTACGATGAACATCCAAACAAGTCAGTCTGGGGTTGTAACCATGGTAAGTTAAGTTATATTTGTTTGGATGGGGATTGCAACCAATAATTGACAATTAGGATTGAAACTATATCCTCATTATATTGTCAATTAGTCTGGGGATCCACCAACAAATTGACAATATAATGAGGATATAGTTGGATTTAACCATCAACATAGGATACAAAGATATACGAAGGGGGTTCAAGAACAAATTGGGATGCTATCGGGATAGGGAGATACTGGATGATAACCCTCCAGTGTAACACAAAGATATGGAAAACCAATTGGTTTGTTTTCCATATCATGTTGGTTCACCGGAGGTATGCGGAGGATATATTTACCAAGAAAAGTGGAATTGATACGATTCTTGGATAATAGATTTGGCAAAACAAAGGTTGCAAACCGGGGAAAGCCACTTGCCAACTGCTGCAGGCAGTTTTGGTAGATGGCGATGGAGAGGGCAACTGTCACACATGTTTCGCCAATGTGGCAGTGCAGTTCCTCTAGAATATCAAGGGTTGCAAACCATCTCTCGTACTGATACATCCAGGATGATTGATATATGGAGGGGCGCCACTTTCAACACGCAGATCACAAAATTGCTCAAGCAAAACTTATAGTTCTGGACTACCTTATATTTAGTTCTGAGAAATTTAGATATAGTTCTGGACCAGTGCTGGCAGCCCACAGACAAAGAGGAACACGCACCCACTACTATGTATATATATATGTATTATATAAGTAACATAGATATGTAAAAGTTGGAAAACCCCCTGAGATGCGCCATGGATTTTCCAAACAACTCAGTTCAGCGGGAAAAAATGGAGGTCGAATCGCTACATTAACTTGGGAAAGTTCGAGACTATGGGCCTCGACCTGGGTCGTGCTGCAACTGGTTTGGCGTATCTGCAGGACGGGAGTTTGGCGTGAAGACAGAGGTGCTTAGGGCCTGAAGTAGAGGCATTTTACAGCATCTTGACCTTTTCATGGTGTATACTGTATATTACATCTATAATATACATATATATATATATATACATGCGCACATATACATATATAATTATATAATCATGCATATACACACACACATATGCATATATATATATATATATGCACAACATATATTGTATGCGTTTGCCAGGTTCCAATGAGCATCCAGAGGATCTTCTGCAAATGGTGAGCGCTTGTGTGACTGATGCCAGTGATTACAGGAAGGTTACTGTAGGTTCTTTCAGTCTGAGGTTGGAGAAGACTGTGTTTATGAGTGGGAAGTGGGTTTTGCAATGTTTTGCATGATTTTGGGTGCCCTTGTTGTTGTTGGGGCTGTGGGCAGTAGATGCTGCTGGCTTCGAGATGGAAAACCACCAATTTATCCACACATTGTCACACATGGATTACTTCTGCATTGGTGGAATATGCCATTGCCATATATGGATACCAGCCAACCCAAGACCAAATATATAATATCCCCAAAGCCGGGTTGTTTTCCCCACCCCTCATATACTGAACCCATGGTAAACTAACATTGCTGTGTAAAATCAATCATGAACATCTACGGTCGTTTATACCATTATGTTGATGTTGGGGATTGCAACATGCTACCACAGCGAAGCTCCGTGACCAGGAGACGCTGGAGGTTCAACAGAAGGAATACGAGGCGATGGAAGTCATAGAGGGATAACCATAAGAGAGATGGGAAACAACATGTCAATGGATTGGTTTCGGGTAACATTTGCAGGAAATCCCCATATTAAATGGGAACATCTATGGTTTCCTGTAGATTTTCCCTTAAACCAATCCATTGAACATGAAATAACCACCCCCCTTAAAGAAACCCTGATTGACTCTTTGGGTGTGGCGTTGTGGTCCCCTGTGTGGGTATTGATTTGGAGGATTGAATTCCTTTACAAGTGAGATATCTCACAAGATATTAAGTCAGCCACATAGAGCTGAGTAACCAATGAAAGGTCAACTGAGTTGTCATTTAACCAAAGTTACACAACTCGCAAGACTCGCATTCTGAAAATTGGTGGTTAATTCTGGAAAGTAATTGTCCAAAGCTATTTTGCTCTGTGTTGGATGGAGGGAATGTTTTATTTTGAACATTCACTGAAAGTTCCCCAGGGTGCTTCTTCCGAATCGTGTTTCTGGGTTATTTCACTCCAGACAATCCATTGGGGTGAGCTGAAGTACCTCACTTGCGATTCCTGGGGTGAGTCACTAAGTTGGTTTATAAGCCGAAATAAGAATCAATTTAGCCCATCTAACTGGACCGATATATCAAAACCTGAACACTTAACCTTCTTATTACAACCAACTTATCATGATTCAACTGTATATATATATATATATATATCAGATTTCCTTATCATAAATCAACTTATATGACTATGTATATGTATGTATCTATATATGTATATCAATATCTATGTCCGGGCCAGGCTGAAACGCTTCCATTTCGCAAGTCGGCCATCGGAGTCAGCTTGGCCAAGAGTCTCCATGAGGCCGGTGACAGAGCCGGTAGGGAGCTGGATAGCATAGAGATGTATAATATATATATATATACATACATATATGTTGTATTTTGATGTACTTCTTTCTTTCTTTATTTATTTATATAGATTATATATCGATAGATAATAGGTAGATAGGTAGTTAGATGGATGGATAGATAGATAGATAGATAGTGAGCCCCAAGCAAAGAGGGATAAACATTTAAACACGGGAAAATGGAAAGATATAGAAGCTTGACATTTGACCATTCTCCTGTATTTGTCTAATTTTACATGTTTATCATATGGGGATTGCAATTTTTATGCCGTTGGTGTACCTCTGAGAATCAGCTACAGTAGCCAGGTTTGATTTCTGGAGAGTCGAGCGGACGGTGTTGAGTAAATGGCTTGGGACCATCAACATACTAGTACCAAAAAAAGGATTTCAACATACCATTTGGTTACTAGATTTAATTTATTTCTACAGGCACGGGACTCCAGTTATATACAAGTTGATTCAAAAACACCCATTGAACGATAGATACATCGGCCATCGATCCAGTGTGTCGAACATATATTTCAAGCAGCTCCCTATCATCAATCAACTATTATCACATAATCATCACCAATGAACCCAACTTTTTAGTGATTTCCCCACTATTTGTTGCTTATCATCACCAATGAAGCATATTTTTCGTGAATAACCCAACTTTTTCTTGGTCCCTATTTTTGTTGCTTGCCGACCTCGTTGTTGTTTTCGGATGCAGGTGGGGCGTCAGAACCACCAGCTGGGGGACGCCGAGACGGCCATCGGACAGTACCAAAATGCCCTGCAACTGCTGTCGGAAGCCATCGACTTTCGGGAGAAGGCGAAGATGGCGAGAGATGGTTGGATTTATATGGATTTATATGGATTTATATGGATTTATATGGATTTATATGGATTTAGATGGATTTAGATGGATTTATATGGATTTATATGGATTTATATGGATTTATGTGGATTTAGATGGATTTATTTGGATTTAGATGGATTTATTTGGATTTAGATGGATTTATTTGGATTTATATGGATTTATATTGATTTATATGGATTTATATGGATTTAGATGGATTTATTTGGATTTAGATGGATTTATTTGGATTTATATGGATTTATATGGATTTATATGGATTTATATGGATTTATATGGATTTATATGGATTTATATGGATTTATATGGATTTATGTGGATTTAGATGGATTTATTTGGATTTAGATGGATTTATTTGGATTTAGATGGATTTATTTGGATTTATATGGATTTATATGGATTTATATGGATTTATTTGGATTTAGATGGATTTATTTGGATTTATATGGATTTATTTGGATTTATATGGATTTATATGGATTTATATGGATTTATATGGATTTATATGGATTTATATGGATTTATGTGGATTTATATGGATTTATGTGGATTTAGATGGATTTATTTGGATTTATATGGATTTATATGGATTTATTTGGATTTATTTGGATTTAGATGGATTTATATGGATTTATATGAGGTTCATGGGATCTAATGGTGATTTAATGGGATTTAATGGAACTGTCTGGTGATTTACCCTCTGGTTATTTGTTACATAGCCATGGTTTGTTGATGGCCCAAAGAAATAGATGGTTTATCTATTAAAAATGGTGATTTTCCATGGCGAACTGTTAAATAACCAGATGCTACCCGACCTGGTAAACGTTTCCAACAAAACGATGGAATGGAAAATCAACACCATGCTATGAATGGGTTATTTTTTTTTTAAATTCATTATTTCGACTGGGCCATTTTCTATGTCGCAAACTGTTAGTTTGCCAGAGGGTAATACATAAATAATTATACATAATGTCAACCCTGGATTAGTAAACCCCTAGGCATCCCTAGGCCATTTAATTGGTAAGTTAAGGCATGAAGGTCATTTTCCACGGTCATTGGTCAATGGGGATTTCAAGTCAGACTTGATCCATGATCTCCTGGCGTACACTTCGTGATACCCATGATTTTCCCATGACTTTACCGTAAATGATTTTCCGATGAAAACCATCATTTTTTCAGATTTTGCCTGGATTTTCCGATGAACACCCTCATTTTTTTCAGATTTTGCCTGGATTTTCCGATGAAAACCCTCATTTTTTCAGATTTTGCCTGGATTTTCCGATGAACACCCTCATTTTTTCAGATTTTGCCTGGATTTTCCGATGAAAACCCTCCTTTTTTGAGATGTTACCCGGTTTTTCCGATGAAAACCATCATTTTTTCAGATGTTACCCGGTTTTTCCGATGAAAACAATCATTTTTTCAGATGTTACCTGTTTTTTCCGATGAAAACCACCAAATTTATGGGGATTTGTCATGAAATTCCCAGGAGTTGTGGCTGGTTCTCAGCTTCCCTTTGTATCCCCGCAGGATGCGAAGTTGACCAAGGCCTTGATTCACACGCGCTTCGTGAAATCTGAGGCGATGACTGAACTGAGGAGATATACCCGACATGGTAAACTAACAATGGTATATTCATGGAATTTACAATGATTTAATGGAATTTTATAGTGATTCAATGGGATATGAGTGGGATTTACCCTCTGGTAAATCTACAAAAAACTATGGAACATCACCATTTTTTAATAGGTAAACCAACTATTTCTATGGCCATTTTCAATAGCAAATTGTTAAATTACCAGAGGGTAGGATATTAAACTGTGGTAAAGTGATGGAAGATGGGGATATAACATGGTATAACATAAATAAGTCGGCTGAAAACCATTCAGAAACTGAGGATGTCCCGGTTGGACATGGCGGACATGGGTCTGTCCAATATATTGTACCTGCTTGCTGGCTTCCATCCATTGAACATATCAATGAAAAAACACTGGGGTAACATACAGAAAGATGTGGAAAACCATGGAAAACCATGGAAAACCCCAGGTTTCCTGTTGGGAACATCATCTACTTGAAAGAAGGTGGGTTTTCCGCAGTTTTTTTGTATGTTTAGAGGAGGGTAAGGGAACTTTTATTGGGGATAATTAATAAATATGAATAACACTTTGGTAAAAATTTATAGCTATGGTAAAATGATGGTAAAATGATGGAATATGTTGATGTATGATGTAAACAAATGTTGATGGATATATAAGTGAATATTGGGGATACAGCTGAATAACGGGGATAATGAATAATGGAAGATGTTGATGTAAATGATATGACTATGGCATAAATTTGGTGATATCCAATAATGGAGAATGAATTATATATTCATGGTACATAGGGAAATACACACGTATGGAAGATTGTGATGGAATGGGAAGAACATCATGAAACTTACTGTGGTTTGATCAAAAACATGATGACTATAATGATAACATGAAACAGGATTTTAGCCGCCATGGTTGCGGTTTTTAACATATTTGAAGAGCAACATCATGAATATTGCATTTACAATTGGGACAAGATGTAGATTTAAACAGCAACATCGGAGTTCAGCGGCAGAAATGGATTGAAGTAGCAAACCATGAGTTTTTAGCAATCAAAAGTTTGACCTTACGCCAAACGACAGTGAACACTAACCAAACGTGGAGTTTGAGGCAAACAAAACATGTGATACATATGATATATGCAGAGATATGCAGATATATGCAGACGGCATTTTGCCATATGCCTTTTTGTCATCCGTATCTTACACTTCGAGAAGTCATTTCGCCAAACAATACACATAGCCCAGCAAAAGTGATGATGTTCATGGATTTCACCTGGCATTTCTACCGGATGAAATTCAGCAGGCGTTTAGGGTGGTGACGTCACAGCCATACCCCGGATGGAACTGGTGAAAACACCACGGAAAAATCAGAAGTCTTCACTGTACACAAACATCTTGTCGCTGTGTCACTACAGTAATGGTTGAGGGCAAAAATCAGCAAAGTGTCACTCAAAAAACTGTAAGCAACATTCACCAACCACAAAATTTTCCCAGTAAAAATCCACCAAATCCAGAAATACCATAGATTTACCATAGATTTACCAAGATTTACCATAGGATTTACCATAGATTTACCATTTAAATCCAGAAAATCTACCAAAATCCACCAGTTTTTTTCATGTTTTTCAACGGAAAAACATGGGAAAACCTCACAGGTTTGCAGCAGTTTGGGCGTGGCCTACTTTGATCTGGGGCAGCCGGAAACCGCCTTGGCTCATCACCAGGAAGCGCTACAGCTGAGTGCCTCGGCGAAACGGTGATTTTCAGGTCAAAAATGGGTGATTTTAACACGGGAAATGATGGAACATGCTGATAGAACTTATAGATATAATATAGGACATATAGATATATATATATATATGTATATATATATGGGCAATATACTTGTGGAGAATACATATATATATATATATATCATATGATCACTAATCTGATATTTTTTCGGTGTGTCCGCAACTTAAGTATATCACCCCAGAGGTTGCGGAACATGATGATTAATTATCAACTATTTGGCGGTACCAGTGGTGTTTATTCTTGGTCACCAGACTGGCGGTTTTGGTTTGAATCGCCATGATGAAGAGTCAAATTTACCATCTGGTTATGACTAACATAGCCATGGAAAATCACAATTTTTAATAAGTAAACCATCTATAAATGGGCCATTTTCCATGGCTATGTTAAATAACCAGAGGGTAAGTGTTTTTTTTCTCCCATGGTTGGTGGGTGGCTTCATTGATGATTGATGTTGTGTTGCAGCAAAAGCACTGAAACCTCGGATGTTGAAGATGTTTGCATTTGAAAAACACCAAAACATACCGATTTACCCATGAAACATGAGGACATAACCGGGGTTCCAGTGTTTGAAGCCCCAAGTTTTGTTGGGGTTCTTAGATTTGCTGAAGACCTATTTGGGTGGTCTTTTCTCATTGGATAACCATTCCGCATTTGGGGAAGCCAGCTTGGGGCGATCAGCGGGTCTAGGGAAAGATCTGGTTGGACGAGATCACCCAAGCGTGGCCGAATGTCTCAACAATCTGGGCAGCCTCCACTACGCGCGTGGACCCTTGGCCCTCGTGAACTGTTGGACGCCATGGTTTAGTTCGATGATTGAGCTAAAAGATATCGTGATTTTCGGTCAATTATAGTTCGGTTTAGTGATTGTGATCATTGATGATCTTTTAGCTCAATCATCATTTGACAATTATAAACAATGGTTTAGTGATTTTCCATATTTCGGTCAAATTATATACCGGAGGAGATAATCATGACAATCCCGACTGAACTAGACCTACTTGCCCTACTGAATGAACATGAATTAACTGGGGTGAACTAATCGACTAGCTAGCTCGAAGGACCACCAAGCAGGACACAAGCTTGTGCCATGAAGAATCGAGCATGAAACAATGAAATGGTTGCTGGAGAGGAGTGGGAAACTATGGAAAACGGACAACAAAAAACAAGAACATGCAGTTTGAAGTTGAGACATGTTGAGACATGATTTCCAAATGGCGTTCTACCAGGTGGTGCCCCATAGTTAGCTAAGTTGGTTTATAACTCCAATAACTATGGTTTATGGTTATGATGCACCGTCCAAGCTAATTCTGTAAAGCGCATTTTTTTAAAAAAAAAGCAAAAAAAAGCGATTTAGCCATTTTGAAAAAAGCAAAAAA
>Ga0126342_10011850_pt1 | contig 15571 bp, 17 predicted proteins | sample Cyp1metagenome_FD_92528 | JGI IMG/M metagenome (GOLD analysis project Ga0126342, IMG submission 92528) | Coral microbial communities from Lord Howe Island, Old Settlement Bay, Australia - Cyphastrea 1 metagenome | ecosystem: Host-associated > Invertebrates > Cnidaria > Coral ...
GGTTTCCCCTTTGCAGAGGTGTTCTTCCCTTTGGCAAGGGTTTGATTCCCCTTCCCAGAGGTTTGTTTCCCCTTTGCAGAGGTTGATTTCATTGCCTTTTTCATAGCCTTCATTGGCTTCCCCGTTGCTGCAAAAACAAAAGGGCTGTACAGAAGGAGCTTTGATATCAAAATGGCTGCAATGCAATTTGGTTTTGGGTGCATGTTTTTTGGACTTTATTTGATTTTCAATGTGTTTTTTTCCATGGGCATGTGGTGACAAGAAAAAAACAGTTCTGATGAAATCTGACGAAATCTGATGAAATCTGATGAAAACAATGTTTTCATCAGATTTCATCAGATTTCATCAGAAAACCTGGCTTGGTGGTTTTCTTTGTTTTTTCTAATTGGTTGGAACTGTTGCTTGAAAATTGTATTGCAACCCTTTTGCAAGGATTTAAAAACCTGACCCAACTGGAGAAACCAACGCAGAATCATTGGATATGTCCCCAAAAACTGAAGCCCAATTAATTAAATAAAACTAAACTATAAATATACATTCACAAATATTTCTTATTATATATACAGATATTATCCCATACATATGTTTCTCTATAAATATATTTTTGAAATAATATATGCCCACCTGTGTAGGTATATTTAAGGTTTGGTATCCAAGCTTTGCATTATTTTTATATATATATATATATGATGTTTAACAGTTTTATTAATGATATATTTTAACTATCTTTTAAATTATTTCATTCATACATTCATTCTATTTTTTTAATATGTGGTTGGTTGGCCTGTTTGGCCTCCAGGTCTTTATGCCAAACTGCTGCCACTGCATACTGGGAAACAGCAGCTGGGCTATAAACAAAATAGATGTGCTATGGTTAAAGTACAGTTTTTTCAATTTGTCTGGCAGTGGCAGCGGCTATATTCTTGGCCCAAAACATGCAGGTGAAACTGACCCTTTTTCAAAGGCAGCTGCTTCTTTAATTAACCCTTTCCCAAAGGTATTTGCTTTTGGCTGCACCCTTTCTCAAAGGTGAGTTTTGTTTTAGCGCACCCTTTTTCAAAGGTGTTTGGTGTTTGGATCCATCTTTGCATTTGTTTTGCCAACCTTTTCTCAAAGGTGAGGTGCTGGAGCTTTCTTCCTTCAAAGGTCTTTTCTCCTTTTCAAAAATTCCTCCACTGCCCCAGCCAGGGTTTCATACAAAGGTTTCTTTTGATTGCCTTTGTAGGGCCCTGTTTTCTTTTTCACCTGGAATACTTCTATTCCAGCTTGTTCACAGTCTTCCAAGATGTCAGTGCCATCATCAAAGATGGCTGTGCAGCCAGTGTCCTTACAAATGGCTGCTTTGCCTCCATCACCAGTCCTTGTCTGTGTGGCAATGAAGGTTACCTTGGTAAACCAATCCTCTTTTTCAAGAGTGGCAAGCACCTCTTCTCTTCTTTTGGGAAAGCACCAGGTGCAAACCACAATGTCATAACCCTTTTTCAAGAGTACTTTCATGGCTGTCCTGTTTTCAGGTGGGATCACTTCATGGACTTCCAGGGTCCAATGGTAATCAACCATGACCTTGCCCTTTTTCAAAGGTGTGGCCTTTTCATTTTTTCCTGTGGATGCTTCCGGTGCAGCTGCAGGTGCAGCTGGTGCTGCAGGTGCAGCTGGTGCTGCAGGTGCAGCAGCTGATGCTGCAGTTGCAGCAGCTGATGCTGCTGGTGCAGCAGCTGATGCTGCTGGTGCTGCTGGTTTTGCACCCGCATTTTTCAGGTTGCTTCCCTTCTCCAAGGGTTCTTTTCCAGCTATTGTTGTTCCCTTCACCAAGGGTTCCTTCTCCTTTACCTTGTCTCTTCCCTTCACCAAGGGTTCCCCCTCCTTTCCTTCTCTTCATGGATCTTGCCCAGCTCCTTGCTTTTTTGATTGCAGCTGTCATGCCAGGCTTGCCTTTCTTCTTCTTTTTTCCTCCATTCCTTCCTCACCTTTGGCCTTGGCATTCTGTAGAAGGGGCCCCTGCTGTGTGAGGATGCCATGGATGTGTCACTTCCCCTGCTGCTCCTGGAGCTGCTCCTGGAGCTGTTTTTGGAGCTGTTTGTGCTTTTTCCTTTTTGCTTGGGTGCAGGGAGTGTGGGTGGCCTCCTTTTTCTTCCACCTCTTTTTCCTTCTCCTCCTCCTCCTCATCCCATGCATCCTTCCAGGAGCTGGAACCCCACTCATCTCTTTCCCAAGAGTTTCCCCATCCACCTCTGCCCCATCCACTTGTCCATCCATCTCTTTCCCAAGAGTCTTCCCATTCACCTCTTTCCCAAGAGTTTTCCCATCCACCTCTTTCCCAAGAGTTCTCTTCAGGCTGCTTGTCCTGGAGGTGTAGCCTTTGGAGCTTCCTTATGTTGGAAGTTGTCCCCTTGCCAAGTTTCTTGCCAGCCTTGTTTTTGTTATCACCTTTTGCAAGGTGTTTCCTATTCGTCTTCCACATCCAGCTGGGCGAATTTGTGGTCAGTGTTTTGCCAGGCCACCATTCATCATCCCCTTGTTGCAAGGGTTGGTCCAGTCCTTGAGGAACTGGTGTTTCCAGCATCCCTTTTCCAAGTTGTCAAACACAGGCGGCCCTTTTTCAAAGGTTGAAATGCTGGGATTGCGAATTGGAAAAAAGTCTTGAGCAAAAAGGCTGCAGGAGTGGAAACAATTTCACTTGCACATGGATGGTTCACCAGACATGACATGTTCAAAGTTTAAAATTCACAAGTTTGAACCAAACCCACAATACCATTGAGGGGGGTACATGCCAAAAACATTTATATTTAATAGGTGTGCTGCATTTGCTCAAACCCCCAAAAAATATTCAGGCAACCCCTGATGGCTTGTCCTGCATGTGCAGTTTTAAAGAGTCTTAAGACTGTACAAAGCCCTTTCTCAAAGGCTTCCTTGTTGCAATCCCTTTTTCAAAGGTTCCTTTTTGCAAAGTTATGCTGCAAAGGCAAACCCTTTTTCAAAGGTTTCTCTTTTGCAAAGGTGCCAATGCAAAGGCAACCCCTTTTTCAAAGGCACCTTTTTGCAAAGGTTGTGCTGCTTTTTGCTTCCCCCTCTTGCACATTTTCTCTCTGAGTGCTATTGCCTCTGGCTTGCTCAAGGAGTCAATGATCCTGTCCAAAACCCAACTGTATTTTTTTGACTTCTTTTTTGGTGACTTCTACTATAAGTCTGGGCTTCAGGCCTGCCACCTTGGTGCCCTGCACATAAGCTCTTTCTGGTTTCTTGCCCACTGTCTTTTGCAAAACCAGCCATGGCCCATCACCCTGCAAGGCTTTTTGTCCTTGCTTCTTGCTGCACCCTCTTGCAAAGGTTCCATTGGTTTCCTCTTTCCCAAGGGTTTTTTTACTGCTTGCTGGCTTTTTGAATGCAGGTGGTCTTTGGCAGCTGGACTTGGCTTTTGCAGCTGGCCTCTTGTAAGGCTTCTGCTTTTCAAAGCCCATTCTCTCTCCCAAGCCTTTATCTTTTTCAATCTCTTGAATTCTAGTTGCCTGCCTCACCCTCTTTCTCAAGAGTCTGCTGGGCATGACTTCTTGCTTCTGCTGTGGGCTTTTGAGCATATTTGGAAATCCCTGTGAATCACAGCTGACATCGCTGGGGGTTCCTTTCAGCCTTTTTACTTCTGGCCTTTTTTCCTCCTCTTCCTCCTCCTCTTCCTCCTCTTGCTTCTCATTTTAATGGTACCACAGGCTCCTGAATAGCCACCTTTTTCAAAGTGTTTTGGAGCCTCCCTAGCTCCTGGCCAGAAAGGGCATTCACACAGGCTTGTGTTGGCCCACTTCTGGGCTAGTCTTCGAATGTGAAAGAGTAACACATTCAGCCTCTCTGATCTCATGTGAACCCAAAGGCTACCACTTTGGCAAGTGTTTTTGAGGCTGGGCTTCTGGGTTAGGATGTGGAGCAAGCCTTGCCTCAAGGGTGCAGGGTGGATTTCTGCAGATGCCTCCAGATCCAGCAAATCATTTACCAGATCTAAACAGTAAATCAACCCTTTTGGGTCAGCTCCACTGTTCCTGCTGCAGCTTTCATACCCTTTGAAATTCACCTATATGTCTTCATGCTTTAGCAGCACTTTGATCAAAAGCCCACTTTCGATGTATGGCTTAGACCTGTGTCTTGAGCCACCTCTGCTTACCATCCCTTTCCCAAAGGTTCCCCTTCCACAAAGATTTGTAAAAGACCCTTTCTCAAGGATTTCTGGATTTGGAGGCAAGGTATACCTTTTTTGCAAAAGTCAAGTTTGATTGCTTGAAAAGAAATGGCTGCAGCATGCTGCAGTGGCTGATCAGTGGAAGCTGAAAACCACCAAAAAAAATCAATTTGGAAATCAAAAAATCAATACAAAATTAGAAGGTTTTCGAAGGCAAAAATCAATGTGCAAACCAATCTACAAATCAATCTGTAAATCATTTTTTTCAATCTGAGACTTTTTAAAAATCAGTTCAAATCAATCTACAAAAAATCAATTGAAAAAAGTAGTGAATAAATTGATTAGGATCAATATTCGATGCTCAGGGTATAAAGAACAATGTGAGACACCTCAGGAATGAGTCAGCGACGCATTCGAGGCTGCAAGGGTTTTTGGAGGTCCTGAGATTTGCCAAGCATGTTGTTGGCCTGAGCCGCCAATTGGAGGCATTTGAGAGTGCTTGGGTGGCCGGTATTGTCCGAGCTGCAGCCCAGAACCGACCACTCAGGAAACAATCTTCAGTGCTCACTGTTTCTGCCCTGCAATACCTCGAAACCATTCTGGAAGATGAGACGGTGGCACTGGTAGACAGGTATGCGGCTGGGGTGATCCTCTTTGCAACCTATTCTCGTGCCAGGTTTGGCGACCTCAGGCAGATTGCAGGGATTGTCATTGACGAGGCACCGAAAGGTGAGAGAGATCAACTTGGTTATCTAGAGATGGATTCGGCCTCTCATAAGATGCGTGCAACTGGAAATCGATTGGGCGCACACCTTCCCCTAGTCGCACCTCTTAAGGGCTTGGGCATCTTGACTTTTCTTTCTGGCCGCCACTGTGCCCTCTTTTGCCTGCACCAAGTAAGATTGGTGATTGGACCTCGAGACCGGTCACGTCGGGTGAGACCAAGCGATGGATCAAGCACTTGCTGGTCGGAAGTGGTTTTGATGATTGCCAGTTTACACGACACGGCTGCAAAGCAACCACGCTCTCCATGCTGGCCAAGTATGGGGCCGACCCAGACACCAGGTTGGTGCTTGGACACCACCAGACGAACAAGGCCGCCTCTAAGGTGTATGCGAGAGACGTGCAGTCCGCCCCACTCAGAGTTTTGGAAGCAATGTTCAAGGACATCAGGAATGGCCATTTTAGGCCTGACGGCACCCGATCGGGAATGATCCAACGACCTGATCCTGAAGCGGGCCAAGTCACTGATGTCCCACTGCCGGTGGCCAACTTGCCTCCTGGGGACTCCCCTTTCGGTGAACACTCAGTCCAAGATGTCGCCACACCACTTGGGGCCGCTGAGAAAACTTGAGTATGAGCGCACGGAGGCAGCGAGGACGGAGAGCCTTCGAGATGACATTTCATCATCGTCCTCTGACTCAAGCGAGGACAGTTGCCTGGATGAGGTTGTAGAGAACAATGCAAAACCGCATGCAGTTGCCTTGGATCCTGAGCCAGCTGCACAAGCCTGTAGTGACCGGCCTGATGTAAAAATTTACCAGCACAGGGACTCAAAGGCACCTTGTCCTTGTTCGGCCACTCCTTCCTGTGTGGTCAGCAACTTACAAAAGACTATCGATGCTGCACATTGCTGGATGTTGATTCTATGAAGTGTCAACAGTGCGAACGCAGAGCCCGTGGTGTGCGTGATGATCGCCCAAGCCCGGACCCTTGGGGCTGTTGTGAAGCGAGCTCGGCACGCATAGAAAAAAAGCGTGTGCAGCTGCCACAGATGGTTCTCATGTCATGCCAATGTGTGGCATGTGCACACGGAAATGTTACCGACTGATGTGCATTCACGATCATGGGATGTCCAGCATGACCGCACAAGGGTGAATGTGTGTGTGTGTGTACACAGGCCCAAAAAAATATCTTTTGATCAGCATGTGCTTTATCAGGCAATGTTTTCACTGTGATACTGATCATTGACATCACTTCTCCATGACTTTGTTTTGCAAACCCTCGTTTCTGTAGCTGAAGTCATGGCGACAATCCTGGATTCGACTGCCGCATTTGCGGCGAGGGCCTTGGAGCATGGCTTGACTGAGGGCCAATCGCAGCGACTCCAGGGGCAAGGCATCAACAGCCTATCTCAACTTGCTTTCTCTTTGGCTACGCCTGGCACTGCGCCAGGAGACGAGGCTTTGAAGACCCTCTTGCATGATGATCCAGATCAGGTAACAGTTGGAGAGCTGGCGTCAATACGTCAGCTCATGTTCGACGCCCAAACCCTATCCGCGGCACAAGTGAAGCATGTGCTGGCAGGTAGTGATGCAGCAAAAAAGGCCGAACTTGTCCCTGCAGAACGGGCGCAGCGCATTCAGGCGCAACGTGAAAAACTTTCTGGCATGGAACTTACTGGTCCGTATGAGTGCAGCCACTCCTCATACGATTACGTTGCAAAAATGATCGAGAACAACGTGCCCTCGTATTTGGAGCCTCATCGGTTCACTACGCGGGCTGCAGAAGTCTCCAAGGAGAAGCCCGGTAAAGAGCTTGGAGTCACTTGACCTTGAAGGACATTGAGAGAAAAGACAAGTGTCCAATGCAGAACGAGCTCCAGATTTTTCAAGCCTTGACAAGAAGATCTCTAGCGTGCGATCTGATGGGTGTTTGCACTTACAAATGCATGGAGGGGTGGCACAGATTTTTGATGGATGCAATGTTAGTTGCCGCACCTCCGGGGTACAAGTCGCCCACAATTGAACAAGCATTGCGGGCAGATCGCGCTGGTTGAGTAAGATTGGCTGAGAAGGTGGACTCGTTGAAGCGCCAGGTTGATGGGCGACCCCCTTTAGATGCAGCCATTGATGAGCTCCGGACTGACCCAAGTACAGTCTTCCACCTCATGCCTCTACCCATGAGCAAAGTTGCAGACAAACCAACCAAGCCAACTCCAACAATCCGCAAAGACCAGTCGCCCAAGAGAACACCCAGCCACAACAATGGCAAAGGCAAGGGCAAAGGGCGCTTCAAGAACCGTGGCAAAATGCCAGTGGAGCTTGTCGGATTAAACCAGACGCTGAAGTCTGGCAAGCGGATATCCTACAACTTTAACCTCAGTCGTGATTGTACTTTCGCAGAAGCAGGAAAAGATTGCAACAAGGGTTGCCATGTGTGCATGCCATGTTTTGGCCCACATCCGGTCTTTCTCAACACCTTGGATCGCTACATGACCTGCGCGAAGTTTGCTTTCACCGCTGCATGTATGGAGCGCCTCGGAAGAAGCACACAAAATTTCTGTGCAATCATCCAGCCTTTCACGCCTCGGCCCGACAGTGTGATGGAGCACACCCACATCTCCCTTGGGGCCATACTGGAGCCCAATGGGCTACTTCACTTGAAGTTGAATACCCACATGCGCTGTGCCACACCATTGCTCAAGTTTGCCACCGCCTCTTGTTGGAGGTGGGCGTCGTTGATGTGCCCACGCAAATGCAGCAGGATAACAAGTTGTCCTTGACCTCGTCCAGCCGAGCTGTCACAGGATCCCAGCCCAGGGGCAAAAAGCTTCACCCACTGATGCGGCAATACTCCTGCATCATCAAAATACGTGGACCCAAACAAGCCCTTGAAGCCCTTCCTGAAAAGTGCTCCACTACAGTGCCAATTTCTCTTGAATGCAAGGTCACTCCGCCCTTGCCATGCTGCCACCTCATTCCAAGCATCTCAAGCCCCTGTTGTTGATAGGGGATGAAGAGGGCCTTGAGAAATGGGAAGCCGAATATGGAATAGCCTGGACACCTGCAGACTTTGTCAGAGAAGCAGCCGGACGTTCCCACCCATGGGACACTTCATGGATGGTGTGCATCCTGTTCTTGCAAACCTCTTTACCAGTGGGAAAGGCTCTTCACTGTGGTCCCATGCCTGTGATTGCACCGAGCAGATGCGCAAGTGGCTACTCAGAGCACAGCAACTCAGTGCCGATGGAAACTCAGGCAAAGAGAAATCGCCGTCGCATGCAAAAGATATGCTTATGGGCAAAAATCTGGCCCTGCAGAGGAGTTGGTCCAAGCTTCGGGCTCCCCTGACAAAGACTTGGCGCATCAGATCGCTCGAGGATTTGACCTCATGGGAACAATTCCGACAGAAAACAGTTTCCCTCAAAAGTTGCTTCATGCGACCCTTACTCCAGGCCAAGTTCGAGAGATGTCCAGCATATCGAGGCCAGCAACGTGGCAGTCAACTAAGAAATGCATGGATAAGGACCTGGCCAGTGAGGTTCACCGGATTACACTTGAGGAGTGCGAGCGGGGATGGCTGAAAGGCCCTTTCTCTTCGCATGAGTTGCCTGATTCGGCCATACTCACCCGGAGGTTTGTGGTGAAACAATCAACTACTTGGTCCTGAAGAACTCCAAGGGAAAACGATTGACTTGAGGAAGGCGTACAAGAACCTTCCGCTGTCAAGTGATGCATTGGATGATGCCTACATTTGTGTCCTTGATCCTGTGTCGATGGAGTCGCAGGCTTTTCAGAGCCAGGTCCTCCCCTTTGGTGCTCGTGCGGCGGTCATGGGCTTTTGTCGTGTGTCGCATGCCCTCTGGCACATCGGTGTGGCCATCTTCAAGCTGCACTGGACAGTCTTCTTTGACGACTTCTACCTGGTTTCTTCTGCTGCGGAATCCAGGCATGTGGACATGGCGCAACAATTGTTTTTCCGTTTGGTAGGCTGGGAGGTATATCGTCTGAGAAGGAAGCGGATTTTGGGCCCATAGCCAGGATCCTCGGTGTCCAGATTGATTTGGCCGAATCCCTCCTTGGAAAGTACACCGTTTGCAACGTGGAAACTCGGGTCAAAGACCTTGTGGCCAGCATTGATGGAATTTTGGAAAGGCAGACACTTTCGACTGCGGAGATGCGTGTTTTACGTGGAAGGCTGGTATTTGCTGAGTCACAAATTTTTGGCCGTGTAGCGGGTTTACACATGCAACAACTTTCCAAGTACGAGCATGCAGTTGGCGATGCCTCACTGGACGACGATGTTGTGGAGAGCCTCCAATTTCTCAGGGAGCGCATCGTTCTTGGGGGCCCCAGAACTGCCCTGGCAGAGACCGGTCGAGTCTTTCATCTGTATACAGATGCTTGCTATGAAGATAGTGTTGGTGGTTTGGGAGCCGTTCTCTATGACGGCCACGGCAACCTCATGTCATTTTACTCTGCCCAAGTAAACCGTGATCAAGTTGCCCTTTTGAACCCTCTTGGAAAGGAGACGATTATCTTGGATTTAGAGGCACTCGCTGTTCTGGTAGCCTGCGTATCTCTTCTCCCGGCGGAAGGTGTCTTTCAGAATGACCGCGTCGTCATCTTTGTTGACAATGAAGCTGTGCTTGCTCGACTTGTGTCAGGTCGCGGTGGTGGAAGCATAGACAACCGTATTTTTGGTGGTGTGTTGAACTGGGAGCAAGAAACCAGTGTGCTTGCTTGGTACGAGAGAGTGCCCAGTGCGGCTAATGTGGCCGATTCCCCGTCCCGGGGCAATGTGTCCAATCTTGACCCTTTGCTGGCAATCAATCAATGTCGATGTCAGTGATGTTCTGCAAACCTTAGAACTTTGTCCCTCTGATGTGAATGGGGGAGGTGCAGAGCGACGAAGTCCCCCAGTGTAAAAAGGCGGTGTGCCATTGTGTCAGCTGTTCACATGAGTTGCGAACATCGTGCATAACAAGGCTAATGATATTTCATTGTTAAGAAGACGTGAAGAGTGCAAATGTTGCACGCCAACTCATTTGGTTGACACTTTGCACTGTTTGTTTTTGGGTCAAGTGGCGGCCAAAAATCAAACAAAAACCCCCCCCCACTCCTTTCATGTTTCATGTCCCCGTCAGTCTCCCCCCTGACTCTGACAGACAGCCCGCTACAATCACTTCATGTTTTGACAGTTCACTTCATGTCTTTGACTTTTCTTTACTTGTATCTACTTGTAGTTCTGGATGGCTTTGATACACATCCCTCAGCCTGTGTCACTTCAGACCTTGCTGCTGCCGCTCTTTGCGCTCGAAGGCAACATCCAGGAGCCTCACGATCTCATCTATGACGTTCAAGATATGGCCGATGATTTGGCCGACATGGACATGGCCGTCGCTGAGCTTCCACTTCGCATTGACGCTCAACAACTTCGAGCCACTTTGACTGAACTTCAAATCCAGAAACTACGCCTGCTGTGTCAATTAATGCGAACGCTCCATGTCCATTGGCAACGCCATGCTCGACCTCCACCTGTCGATCTTGATCTTCGCTCCTAGGATTTCGAGCTTTTTGTCAACTTTTTCCATTGCAGCTGTGGCTTTTTCGCATCTGCAATTGATGCATAGCCTACCCACCGTACGGTGCAGAGCGACGAAGTCCCCCAGTGTAAAAAGGCGGTGTGCCATTGTGTCAGCTGTTCACATGAGTTGCGAGCGTCATGCATAACAACAGGGTTAGATGTGGGGGCACTTGGCCACGTGCCGGTGCCCTATTTGCGGCCCTTCCGCGCATCTGTGATTTGGTGCGTGTGCACGGGGGGCTGCTACTTTTCGTTCGTCGACTGCGCCGGCTGCCGACTCCGCGTGGTTGAGGGAGAGCTGAGGGACGAGGTGAGCCGTGTGGTGGCTGCTTCCGGTGGTTTCTCCTCCGCCACCGTGACTCTCCATCACCATTGGAATTGGGAGCCCTGTGAGCCGGCGTGAGGTGGTGGGTGGCCTGCGGCAAGGCCAGTTGAGCAGAGGTGAGGAGGTCGGGTCCCATTGTCATGGATGAGGTAATCTATTATGCAAAGAAGGTCGCCCTGGCGGGGGAGATCACAGAAGTGTGGACTCAAGGAGGTCAGCTTTTTGCCAACTTCATTGTCAGTGGAACGCAGGATGACCTTCTGCGTACCTTATCTGGGAAAGCCCAGCGGGCAGTGAGCCTGCATTTGTGCGATGCAGACTGTGGGCAGGTCCGTACAGGTGAACTGCTAGTTCATAGCAAGACCTTCATGGCCGCGGACCTCCAGAGGGCACCTTGGATGACAAATCTACGAGCTGTGGTTGAAGACGCTGCAGAGGTAGATGAGTTAGCAAGCTGAGAGGGGCCCAAAGACGAGAGGATGGTGAGCGGAGACCTAGTCGAAGTCCAAAGAAAAAGGAGAAGAAGAGGAAGAAGGGGAGCAAAAGGCAGAAGAGGGGAGAAGATCCAAATGTCCCAAAAATGAGGAGTCAATGCGAGAGATTGGCCAAAAGGATTTGGAGGTGATCTACAGCGGGACTGGCATGGACCCGGATGTTAGAAGAAGAACAAAGCTGATTGGGTAGAAGAAAAAAAGGAGGACAAGAGTTCTTCATCAGCTAGAAGTTCAAGCAGCACTTCCTCGTCTAGCTCTGGGCAAGCCAAGTCTAGTGGACTCTTCGATGAGGAGACGAGTGGACTCTAGCATTGGTGATCTTTGAGATTAGACTGCCAGGTCGCCTTTTGGTTGACACGGCAGTTCCAGTGGAACTCGTGTAGCGGTGTAGCATATGGAAGTGCAATTTCCAATTTGCTCTCCCTGCTCAAGAAAGTGCAATATTTTTTTGCATACTTCATGGTAACTCGTTGCATCAATGCACAAGCAAGGCAGCATAGAGATACAATTGTTTGGAAAGGTTGCTTAAGCGTTTCTTTCACTTGGTTTCGTGCCCTTCTGGTTATCATGATGAACCTTTACTGGCATAGTTTAAGTTTTACCCACAGTCAGCAGTCATGTATGGCACTACAATGTCTGCCGTTACATCTGCAGTGCCACAGCAAATTACCATGGAATACGCAGGAAAACACATTTTCTGAGGCAAAGGGGGAAATGGAAGTGCCCTTGGAGTTTGCCAACTCTTTTGATCAACAAATATTTTAAGCAAAGAGCTGTTACTGAGCTGCTTAAACCTGGAAGAATCCCAGTGCATATGCGGAAAAAATGCACAAAACTTGTGTCTTTAAGGGCATAGGTGACTTATATGCCACCCATTCCAAAACTGTATGTACTAATAAGAAAACGTGTTTGTATATAGAAAATAGTTGCATTCTAAGTGCATATGCAGCTTGAATGTGTTGACACAACAAATGGCTATGGCATCTGCAAAAAAGTGTCACAAGGAACCCTTTAGCTATCAGTGCATGTTTGAAGCTGCCGTTTCTACTGCATATATACTGCGCACTTGTGACAACGCGCTTGCATACTGGTTGAAACTAGTCGCCCACTAAAGCACAAACAACACATGAGACTTTTCATACAATATATAGATCAAAGAACTAAGAACAGGAGTGAGTATTGATCAAAACAATGGAGAAGGGACCGCTTTCCATATGAATGCATCCTGGGAGGTGCTACTTCGTAGTCCAATGTGTTGTGTCATAGCTTTTTTATGTTCGAAGGAAGTTTGGAAGTCAAACTTCCGACAATATGGACAGATAAAAAGCAGAGATGAAAAGAGTCAGAGAAGAGAAGAGAAGAAGAAAGAAGATCAAAAAGAGAAAGTCGCCGAAGAAAGAAGATCCAGGTGCGCGAAAAGGTAGGAAAGTCGCGAAACACTGTGTTTTTCCAATGATTTGTGGCTCCGGAGAGTCGAAAAGTAGGCTCGCTAAAGCGGCGGGTGCGGAGCCAGCCGGCCAGATGAGAGATGAAAAAGTGCACGCCGTTGCGGCGCGAAGCACATTTGCAAGTGAAAAGCTAAAAACACCTCACGTCCGGAGCACTTTTGGAAGTTGAGATGTCGAAAAAGTGCACACTATTGTGGCGCGAAGCACATTTCAAAGTCAAAATGTACAAAACACACCAATGTCGGACCACTTTTGGAAGTTGAGATGTCGAAAAAGTGCACGCCGTTGTGACACGAAGCACGTTTCGAAGTCAAAATGTACAAAACACACCATGTACGGACCACTTTTGGACGTTCAGATTTCGTTTCGCGTGGCAAGAGTAAGCAAAACGTCAGGGTCTTGTGGGACATTTGAAGAGGATCTGCAAAGATGCACTTTCCGTGGCAGGTACAGTACAAGAGACATGTTCATCAGAGATGTTAGGAGGTGAGGGCGCTGATTTCCTGAGAGGGGTTGCTTTTTGGAGCATCAGATCTGTAGGATTGCTAAGATTATTTTGCGTGACGAGTGCCGCAGGTGGAGTGGAACAATCGCAAAACGAATTGGTACGAGGCCGTCAGCTCTGCACTCAACTTTCCATTTTGAAGCAAGTCTCGCAGAATTGTTTCGTTTTTGATGTTGCCAACTTCGAAAATTGAGGATGTCTCGCAGAATTGTTGCCTTTTTGATGTTGTCAACTCCGAAAATTGTTAGGAAGTCCGCAGAATTGTTTCGTTTTTGATGTTGTCAAGTTCAAAAATTGAGGAAGTCTCGCAGAATTGCTGCGTTTCCCATCTTACAGATAGACAGGTCGATGGATAGATAAATAGATGATTGATAGATAGATGATAGATAGATAGATAGATAGATAGATAGATATAGATAGATAGATAGATAGATAGATATAGATAGATAGATAGATAGATCGATAGATAGATAGATAGATAGATATAGATAGATAGATAGATATAGATAGATAGATAGATAGACAGATAGATAGATATAGATAGATATAGATAGATAGATATAGATAGATAGATAGACAGGCAGACAGACAGACAGATAGATAGATAGACAACTACAACTACAACAATGACTACACTACACTACACTACACTTCACTCCACTTCACTACACTGCACTACACTACACCACTGATACAACTACAAATACAAGTGCGCTACACTACGCTAACTACATCTAATGACGCTACGCCACACCAATTACACTAACAACAGCAACAACAACAACTACTACTACTACCACCACCACAGCTACAACTACAATTGCTACTACACTACGCTACACTAATTACACTGCAGCACGCTACAGCCACAACTACAACTACCACTACATTACACTACACTACGCTAATTACACTGCACTACACTACAACTACAACTACACTACCTCACACTAGACTACACTACTCTTTACCAGACTACACTATACTACACTACACTACACAACACTACGCTACGCTACACTACACATACTACAGATACTACACTACACTGCACTTCACAACACAACACTACACCACACTACGCAGCACTACACTACATTACGCTACACTGCACTGCACTACACTACAGTACACTACACTACACTACTACATTACACCACACTACACTAATTACACTACACTAATTACATTGCACTACACTACAATTACAACTTCACTACGCTACACTAATTACACTGCACTACACTACAACTACAACTGCGCTACCTCACACTAGACCACACTACACTATACCACACTACACTTTACCACACTACACTACACAACACTACACGGCATTACGCTGCATGCACTACACTACACTAATTACACCACACCACGAATACACCTGCAACTGCGCTTGCAAATGCGCTAATTACACTACATTACAGCTACAGCTCGACTACATTACGCTACACTACAGCTACAGCTACAACTGCAACTACAACTACAACTGCACTACACCACACTACATCCAGCAGTTGTGGTAAGGTGACCACTGCAACCATTGCAACCACTCCAAGAAAACACAACTCCAACCACCTGTCGGTCCATCAGTGGATTCGCTCTGCCATCCGTGACTCACCACAACCAATCTCTCCTATAGGTTTCCTATTTTCAATCTCTCCTATAGGTTTCCTATTTTTGAAACTTCCGCCACTGCCTTGTGCGGTACTACTGGTAAGTTTTATAACCAGTCTTAACTCTTTTTGGGTGTTACTCATCCTGTCATAAAAGCACAGCCAGACAATGATGGTGATAGGGCACCTGCATTAGATGTGTAATGGCAAAGCAAACTACTGTGAAATATGCAGGAAAAACCATATTTTTGGAGATAGGATAGGTTGGAGTTGCCCTTGCCATTTGCCAACTCTTATGATCAAAGTCAGTTGCAACCAAAGAGTCTTTATTGCATTCAATCCTGGAAGAATTCCATTACATATGTAATTTACATTCCATGTGGAAAATGTGTATACGTATGGGCATGCGCTACTTATGAACTATCCATATCATAGACGCATACAGTAGTACTAACAAGGAAAATGCAAGTCCATCAGTGTACACACATGTATATATATATATATAAATATTATAAATGGGCTAACGCCCTGGTGCCGCCGACCCCCTTTCAGGGGTGGAGGAAGGAAAGCACATGACCTTGACGGGGTTCTAACCATCAATGGGAGTTGATGGCATTGGGTTGACCACATTGTAGCAATCCCCCAAGAGATATAATAGCGACATCTTAAAATATTGATTGGATTATGATTATGATACATTGTCAGA
>Ga0126342_10011851_pt1 | contig 15571 bp, 10 predicted proteins | sample Cyp1metagenome_FD_92528 | JGI IMG/M metagenome (GOLD analysis project Ga0126342, IMG submission 92528) | Coral microbial communities from Lord Howe Island, Old Settlement Bay, Australia - Cyphastrea 1 metagenome | ecosystem: Host-associated > Invertebrates > Cnidaria > Coral ...
TATAATTTGGTATGATACAATGATATATATAATATATTATATATTATATATTATATATTATATATATATGATATACATAATATATATATATATATAATATATATAATATATATATATATAATATATAATATATAATATATATATAATATATATATATATTATATAATATATAATATATATATATAATATAATATATATATAATATATATAATATATATATATAATATATATATTATATATATAATATATATATAATATATATATAATATATATATATATAATATAATGTGGTATGATACAATGATATATATATATATATATACTATGTATAGTACGCATCAAATGCAATCTGTTTTGGATTTGGATTCTCGTGGTCGTCCCACTGGTCCCTTTGATCTCAGGCTATGCGGCATGAAGCCAAGCGCCGACTGCAGCGCAGCAAGGCCGACGGAGAAACTGGGCGGGTCCCGCTGTTGGACTCCGAGCTGAAGGCCTTGTTGGAGATGCAGCCGGATATCAGGCGCCGGGTGATCCATTTTGAAAAGTGACGGAACATGTTGGAAAACATGAAGGGAACGCATCTGCAAGTCATTGGACACCTGGTTCTATCTTTTTTTGAGGGTTGCTATAAATGTCGAGATGTAAATGCAGAGAACTATGTTTTTTTTGTTTGGTAAATATTGTCATGTGGCAAAAACCCAATCAATTTGACCATGGAAAATTGGCAAGCCATCAGGTATAATTATGGGGTATGGTTTATGGAGTGAGATACTTCCCAACTTTGTTTGGGTGGGCGAAACATGATTTAAACCAACATGGATCCCAGATCAATGGTCCTAAAAGGTGGTCTTTCCAGGCTCATGTTCCGCTACCAAGTGCCCTTCAAGAAGATCGAGGCTGGATCTTCGTGGTCAGCGGCGTAAACTCAAGGGGAACGACATGAATATTGAAAGGTTTGATTTCCATTTTGGGAGCAGTTCTTGAGATAAACAAAATCCATCCTGCCACAGAGTTACACACCTATGGTTCTGAATAACATCCCAGCAGTTTTGCTTGGCGCCCAGCGTGGGCTCGTGTTGTGACTGCACTGAACCAATTTCTGAGTCCTCTTCATGTGGCTTCATCCAAACTTGGGGTATATATACCCCCGAAATCTAGTGGTCTATCATGGTCTAACATCAATTTCCCAAGAATGTTTTTTTTTTTCGGTGTTAATCCAGAGGTTCATCCTTTTTCCCCAGCAACATTGCCATATTTTTTCCAATTTTTTTCCTATTTTTGATAGGTTCCTCAGCCCCAAGACCCACTTTGGGGAACCTCCCAGGGGGGCGAGCGCATTCCCTGCCGGCTGACGCTCTTCACCCCACGCCTGGAGCTGGCTACCCAGATGCGCGACGAGATGAGTGCGGTGACCAGCAAGCGGAAGCTCGAGGAGGTGGTGGCCAGCTACAAAAATACCGTGGCATGGGAGAAGAAAAAGGCCACTGGCCCGGCTGTACTTGGTGGCTGATGTTGGAATGTTAACTGCTTGGTGAAACTGGCAGTTTCAGATTTCCCCCTGGGGATGGATATGACAGCCTCAGGGCAATGGAGGATCAGCCATTTGTAGAGAAGAAATGATGGATTTTGAAAGGATTCATAGCAAAAAAAACCCAAATCATAAAACAGATATTCAAAACTGATGCTTTCGAATTGCCAACTTGTAGGTTTTCATAGGCTTGAACCGGAGCACCGCTTCCAGGGTCCAGGCTGGACCAGGACCATCCAGGACCCACACCTTTCTCCGCTGCGCTAGGCGAAGCAATACTTCGACAAAGTCCTCCAAGAGATCAACAAGACTTGGAATGATGAGCTTAACATCTGGGTTTGTCTTTAAAAATAGGCCAAGGTGAAATATGTGAAATTCAGACATCAACAATTTTGGCCAAATATCCATTGAAATTCGATTGAAAGATCCTGTCTTGTATGTTTGGGCCCACTAAATGTGAATGTATCCGATATTTTTGGACATATCCACGTTTCCCTTTTTTTTGGTCATGTTGTGTCTTGACCAAAAGTCGCTTGCCGATGCGGTTGAACATGTTTAGCTGCGCTGCGAATCCAGAGAACAGCTTCGTGATCTTCGTATCCGAACATGACGATGACTATAATTCAATCTTTCCATATGTATTAAGTATATATTATATATACACATTAGTCTCTCCATATATAAAGATAATTATACTATACCTATACATACATATATATATATATATAAATAGACAGATACATGATATGTAGCCATATCTATCTTGTCATTTTTGAGGTATTCACCGTACCTTTACTCGTCCCAGCTTCGAACAAGGACGCTGGCCGCCCGCCTGTTGAATGCAGAGGATCAGCTCCAAAAGTGTTCGGCACGGGGCGCGCTTGGTTCCGAGGTCCATCAGTAGCTCGGAGGAATCATTTTGGGCATGGATTTCCTGGGAAGAAAAATCCTGGAAGAGATGGGTTTTGGCATTTTTACTACTGTTTCTCTAGTTTTTGTGTGCAAGAAACCTGGGCTTTTGATGTTTTTATGATGACACATAAGGGTGCCATGCAAGTTTATATACCTTTCGTCCAAGTTTAGGAAGAATTTGGAAAGTCAGGGGGACAGATTCATAGATAGCAGCTTTAACTGATTGGAGGTTCAACGTTCCGGGACAGCATCATTTTTAAATAGTTTTACATTCAAATCTCAGTTTCCTGTAAAGTTTCACTTGGAGAAATTCTGGCGGAAATCGGAGAATCAGTTTTTGAAGTTTCTCAGCTTTTCTGGGTAAAGTCTTGACCCTCCGATCGACGAAGCTTGACCAGGAGAACTGTTCCAATCGACAGGCAGAGGTTTAGTTTTTCCCAGATACTTGCCTTCCAAGTAACAGTAAGTAAGTTTGTGTGAAAATCGGGTACCCCGTTTTTTTTTTTGTTTATCGTAATTTTCACCATAAACAGGTTGCCCCTCCCATTGGCAAAGCCAGCGGGTGACCCATGCCTAGGAGATTCTGTTCTACTTTGGGCCTTGAATCGTCTGCACAAATCAGATCAGCTATCGCGAACTTGCAACAGGCAGGGAGATGGATGACGCTTGTAGAGTTTTCCACCCAAACACCTTCAGTTTTTTCTAGCCTCATATTGCCCCTTTAGCACTTTAGCCTAAGTGTATATACACATAGCATAGACGACATTAGTCATTACAATGTTACACGGTGTTATAATATGTTATATATATATATATATTTAAAAATAATTATATACACTATATATATATATATAATATTAATATTATGTATCCTCCCGGCATAGCCATAAATCCACCTTCCCAGATCATCAAATCACTGGTGAGCACAGGTGCCGATCCCTGAGCGCAGCCGCCGGGTGAAGGCACTGTTGGCCAAAGCCAAGGCACTCCCAGCGCCGCCTCCAGCAGTGCTCCCCGTGGCACCGGCCACTGCACGGCGCAGCCGCCGTGGGCGAACGTGGACTGGGGGCCTGCTGCCGCGGGAAGCTTGGAGATCAATCTGGGTACTTGAAGGATCATCCCACTAGGAACTGGCTGCAGTATATCTAGAATAACCTAGAAGGTATGCAATCGACAAGCAGGGCAACACAATGCCAGCTATGCTCGCCAGATACAGGTCAAGTATTGATGATGCTCCAAGTGTAAGTACTAGTGGGGTGTGGTGAAGGGTGCCTTCGTGGTCCGCCCACAAAAACATACACTTTTCGAGATTTGTGTAGACTGCTATCCCATGGTGGCGGTGCTGATGTCTTGAGATGGGTATGCGTCAAAATGGAGTACCAAGTCATCCACAAGCATTTTTAGTATTCAGACTATTCAAAACTCATCACTTTTTGCACACACACACGGATATATGTATATATATAATACGTATATATATATATATATTATATGTGTAATGCATATGTATATAATACAATATTTGGGGGGTTGAGCCGTCCCATGAGGAAACTATGGCGACGATCGTTTCGGGGCTGCCCTTCTTCGACTTGGCCCAATGCCGGCCGGCCTCAAAGGGGATGCTGTCGGTGAGCCATGACTGCTATTGGCGCTGTCGCGAGATGAGTCTCCCGTTGGATCCCAGCGTTTTGGGTGGCTTCAGAAGGAACCGCGCTGGCAGGACAGAGGGACCTGGGATGTACTGGGATTTGTTGGGATGTGTTGGGATAGGGGGTGAACGGGTACAAGTAGTGACCTTGATTTTAGGAGCAATTTTCATATCTTAGGGTGCTCAGAGACTATGGCACATTCCAGGATCTACTACAAGACAGATGCCCTGACGGTCACATTGAGGCCGGGTTGCGCCACGTTGCACATCAGATGGGGCCACGGGTCACTCCAAGGGTCCCAGTCTGGCTGCAGGTTTGTGGCGCAGCCCAAAGTCATCAGCACGGTGGAACGGCTGAACTTGGAAAACATGACTGGACAGGATGTTGGTGAACGCCTCTTTGGCTGCCTGAAACTCGGCCGAATGTTAATGACTATGTTCTTTTTTGATTCTTGTGGAGTGGTTGGGGATGGGTCAAAGCCAAGTGTAGCATCTTCGCGGGGGAGCCATTGGCCAGCAATTTTGGTGACCAGGATGACCAGGGTCGCAGTTTTGGCCAACACCCGCCACAGGAAACAGATCAAACATTTGCAATTCGTCCTGCTCCCGGCAACTGGCTGGAATGACTCCAAGTCCCTCCAGAAAATCAGACGACTCTTGAGCCAGAGAGGCATTGAGTATGCCATCGCAAAAATCCGCTGAATACCCTCGTGGGATAGCGGTACAACTTGAGGCCGCACCAAAGCCATGTGAGATAAGCCCGAAAAATCATGAAAACAGATATATGCAGCAGCCCTTGTCCCAAGTTGCTACCAGACCTATGAGGGAGAAGGTGGGCCAAAGAGACGCCTGCCATAGAGACTAAGGCACAGTCGTCGAAGGGTTTCCCCGATGACCCGCCACGGCGCCAATGCTCCGCATGCGTTGCGGCTTTAAAAAGGCTGAAGCTTAGAGCGCTGAAGTCAGGGATTTTTGGATCCTTCTTGGTAGGGGAGTGCTTCTATTTGTCATATACGATGATGACCCTACCCACTTGCAGCCAAACACAAAGTCTGGAAGATCAAGTGCAAACTCTCAATCCGTTTCGGCCTTCGTGGGCAAACTCACTTGAGGAAGTAAAGCATGAGATGCCACCAAGCCAAACAGACCAACAACACGAGTAAGAATTGGATGATCTGGAAGTTGAGGCATGTGCACCAAACCAATCCACATGTCATTTTTCAAATTGGATAAAGAGGTGATGTTTATATATGTTTATCATCCATGGGATGTTTATCCATGGTCCAGGGGGAACTTGTGATTTTGCTGGCGCAGGAGAGCGAGATTGCTGCCAGCTTGGAATATCCCGCCAGCATCATCGGTGCTTTGATCGGCTCCCGTGGAGCCAAGATCAACGAGGACAGGAGGGGCTCGGCGACGGACAGGGGCTCCATGGGCGACTGTGAAGCATGTGGAGGTGTCCCAAGTCATTGGGGTACCCCCAAATCATCCAAGTCAATGTAATGAATGACCATTTGACCATTTTTAAGTATTGAAACCCATGGTTTTGGAGATCTCCCTTTTTGAGAACCCCCCCCATTTTTGGAGTGGTGAGGCTTCCACTTTAAGATGATGAGCTCCGAATTTGGGGCGATCAATTAGGAGAAAACTGGATGATCAGCTCTAAAAAGGCGCTCCATTTTTCCACTTTCAACTCCTAATTTCCGAGGATCAATCCGGACAGTCCTGGAAATTTGGAAGATATTTGGAAGATATCACAAAATTTCCATTGCAGCAACTTTCTCAGGTGCGGACGGCGAGCGGCGCAAAGATTCAGGTGAAGAAACATCAGGCCTGGTACCAGTGCTGCAGTGGTGTCATGTGATGTAATGCTACGTAGTTTATCGTAGATGAATCTGCATGGTTTTAGGGGGTCCAACAGCTTTTTTCCTTTGAGGCGCTCCACAGTTACTACCTATGTCTATGTAGCGGTTGTAACTGGTTGGTGACATGGCCTGCTACGTCCGATATTCATCACCGCTTGGTTTGGCTTAAATGCTTGGTTTCTTTTGGTGGTATTGGTTCTATATCCTCCATTTTGTTGCTTCAAGTGTTTCTTGAACTTCAATTGTTTCAATGGTCTCTTTTCTTGATGATCTTGCTGGGATCCGCAAACGTTCATGAATTGCGGTAGAAAACTATCATTTTTCTGCATTTTTCTGTTTTCTCCCCATCTCTTGGCTTCTTTTGCGATATCATGAAAGCTGCTATCAGATTCACATTGGTTCACCCTCTGGTAATTTAGCAGCTTGCTATGGAAAGTCACCAGTTTTAATCGGCGAATCATCGAACTAATCGGGCCATCGTTCTTCCATAGCAAGGTGTCACAAATTACCAGAGGGCCCATTTTTTGAAAGATCACAATTAACCAGCCATGGGTGTTTCCTAAAATGTTAGGTACCATCCCTTTCCCCTAAACCATCCCTTTCCATTGTAGGACACCACAGAAAACCCCATGATATCCCCAGTTCCGTGGAAAAATCCCAGGAGATGTGCAAAGTGCTCATTGCCGGCAGCGACGAGCAAGTGGCCTCTGCGAGGCGATTTTTTTGGTTGAACCAGAGAGCAACACCCAAAAAAGGTCGAAAAGTAGGACACCTATGGACACCTGGAAAATATGGGGAACATCTTATCCATACCATCCACATCCAGTTTCGTGATTTGATGCTGATATAAGCGTCATCTGGGTCTTACTCATCCCAAATATGGGGATGTAGTAAAACGATGGTTGGTTGGCGATCGAAAGAGCCTTATGCTATATACCTAGTACTGTAAAATATCGTTTTTTCAATCAGTTGAGAATCCCCAAGAAAACCAGTGGACACTCCTCATTTCGGACTTGGCAATTTTTTCATTTGTGGGGAACATGAGGTCTTCAACCACAGGATTTTAGCAGCCCTTGCTCTTTCAGTGCTCGCCGAATATCAATTCAATTGTTGGGAACATCAGGTCAAAGGCCAGAATATATACCAGAGAGAATGTCAGATAGAATGTCAGATAAAATGTCATATTAGATGTCATGTAGAGTGTCATGTAGTAGAATGCGAGATAAAAGCTCAGATAGAATGCCAGAATGTGTATTAGATAACATGTCAGATAGGATGTCAGATAGAAGGTCAGATAATACATCAGAATATAATGTCAGTCACATAGAACTTCAGGAAATACTGTACGTCAGAATATGACAGGTAGAATGCCAGATAAAGGTCAGATAGAATATTGAAGTATACTGAATATAATATAATATAATATAATATAATATATACATATATACATATATACATATATACATATAATATATACATATAATATATACATATAAAATATACATATAATATATATATATATATATAATATAATATAATATAATATATATATATATATTATACACCTCATATATCATATATATATATCATATATATCATATATATATATATATATCATATATATATATATATATATATATATTTGTCCATATAATATAGTATACATAAATGTCAGATAGACGATAGAATGTCATTTGATGGGGATCAGCGGAAGAATGTCTATTTCTTTTCGGCAAAGCGGCACTTCAACTGGTAGTTCGATAGCCACGTTGCTATGCCCGTTGCTGTTGGGCACACATCCCATTCTTGCCCATCATTCGTGCAATTTGGCTGGTTACACTGATGTTTGTATATGGTTGTGCATGGGTATTCATATGATATGACATAGGAATAACCATACATATGACCTCATACATAGACATGTATGTTTTTTTTTCTCTCTCTCTCTCTCTTTTTCTCTTTTCTTCACCTTCCGTCAACAAGAAATATGGATATACATATATACATATATATATATATATAAAAGATACATACATACAATATACAAAGAATTCCCCGTATCAATCTGACTCCCCCTAATATTTTGCAGCCTGCTTCAGGGAGCTGGTGGAGTTCCTAGCAGATGAAGCACGGCAGATCACTGAACTGCCCAAGTGCCGGCCTTGGGGCAGGGGTGCAACTTCTGTATCTTCTGTAGCTGGTCTCATAGTCAAAACTGCTATGCTTGGCTACTGCAAAGCGGTGAGCACTGACAAGTCGAAGAAACGGCACTGAGGACAGGTGAAGAGGGTGTGCAGCTTAGGGCCAGGGTGATCAAAATCACCATGTTGATGCTAGTCATTTTTCCTCCGAACATAGTGGTGGAAACTTGGTGGTCGCCATTGGGGATTGGCCTTTACGGATTTTGGTTTCACCATGAACTTTGAAGTGAGGGGCTGCAACCTCAGAATCAAATCTGGAAATGTGGTCAATGGGTCAATGGGTCAATGGGTCAATTCAATTCATGTCTTGGGAGGTGAACCTTCATGTTGATCCCAGCTATTCACCAGCTAAATCCTGGTCTGAAGCAGCGCCGGTCACTGCTGGTTTCTTCCTCAAAGTTGTCATGGAAAAATGGTGGTGCAAATTTTCATGTTAAAACAGCAAGCTTTGGCTGGTACATCCCAATATCATCCATGGTTTCTGGTTTAACCAAGGTTTTTCTGTGGATTTTCTCCCTTCCCTCCAGTGATGTATTGACTAAGATGAGCGCTTGGAATTCCCCATCGCGGTCTGTGGCCGCATCATCGGCTCGAAAGGACACCAAATTTCTGAGGCGATGACAGGGATGCTGGTGACTGGGGTGTGACTGGGGTGGTGACTGGACTATCCACTGTTACTGAGAACTATATAATGAGAAATACTCAATTCCAAGAGTGGTGGCTCCATGACGCAGCTCAGCTCCTTGCCCTTTCAGAGAAGGGCTGGCATTTGTACTGCCAGTGACGAATGGCCAGGTACGATCCAAAAGTGGAGCCCAGGTGAAGATTGAAAAGTTGGAGGTGCCGGAGTGGGTTTTCAGACCTGAAAAGATTAGGTTTCCTCGCCATCCACATTTTCAAGCCGCCATTTCTGAATGTTTTTTGGAGATTCAAAGCAGAGGATTTCTCTGGCATGGCATGTCTTGATTCATCGCATTTGTCAGGAAGTTTGTCGCGTCTATTTGGGTGGCAAGCCGGATCAGGTGTGGCATTGCTGGCATGGGCTGGGTATCCATGGGTCCACGACTTGTGTTCGGATATGGGTTCCTGAAAAAGGGGATGGTTTACTCTCTGGCAATTTAACCTAACTATTGAAATCACCATTTTGTAGTCTGGTAAACCCTCTATAAATGGGTCATTTTTAATAGCTATGTTACATCACCAGAGAGTAGTGGTTCTGAAATGTTTTGAATATGTGTATATATATATATATTATGCTAAGCACCACCAGGAATTCTTGTTCATGTAATGAAGCACTGGCTCTCCTTGTTCAGGTAGAAACGGCCAAAAAGATGATCAACAGTCTGGTCGAGGAGCGATCGGCAGTTGTCACGAATCGCAGGAATCAGCAGAGTTCCATCGCTCAGATGACCTCCGTTACTGGTGCTTCGGCGGGGAATGACCCACCATCAACATCTACGAACCATAGATTTTCCGACACCATAAAGTGAAATAGAAAGCCACCAAGAATTTTCAACTGAGGAAAAACAAGGGAAGTATAATTTCCCATATTTCACAGCTATTCTGGGTGATGCTAAACGGTGTATGAGAACCCTCCCGTAATCAAACATGGCCAGCAGGAAAATCCGTTTATTTAGTTCGACGATATTCCGAAAGCTATAAACCTCCATTTCTGTTGGGTCACAACCATAAACTTAGATAGATAGTTTCATTATTTTAATGGATTTCCCCATGATTTTCTCCATTTCCTTCGGGGATTCCGCCAGGACAAGCACCCGCCGCCTGCTCGGCGAACGGAACGAACGGAGCGGCCTGAGGTCCGGCTGACAGAAGCGGAAGAGACGTGGGGATGCTCAGGGTCCCAAGCCCGGTTTTTCTGGGTGATTTGATGATGGATTCTATCCATCAAAAATGGGGATTCAATGGGATTTCATGGGGATCTAATAGGATATTTTTACCAACTATGACTATTTGGGCCTGTCTGAGAATGGGATATGCACCCCAAAATGGAAAAAACATCATAGGGAAAATCATGATTGAGCAGTGTATTTAGAGACACACAATTCTTAGACAAACCCACATAGTCATTTATCTATTTTTTGGATGATTTGACATGTCTCCCTGATGTATTTTTGCATGATACTGATTGTATTTCAAGACGTACATCGCAGCCCAAATGGTCAATGCCTCTATTGGAAACCAGTCTATTGTTTTCGCAGGTCCGCAGTGACAGTCCCTTTTTTTTGGTGAAGATCAGCATTGGGCCGATTCCAAACCAAGCTTCAAGACCATCAGAATTGGGTACATGCCAACAGCATCAAGGATCCCATGGGTTTGCGGATACCTCTAAATCCAGTGGTTTGGCACGTTTTTTCCTTCTTTTTCATCATTTTCCCCTGTTTAAATGGCCATCGACCTCCATTTTCAGACCCCAAGTATGAAGCTAATGAATGATACCCTACTATACTCAGGTAACTCTCATACTTGTACCCCTATATATATATAATTATATTACAGTATGTCTTTTTAATACACATACACATCTGCTTATAATAATTACAGTAATATATCAATCTGAGTATAACGTGTTTCACCGCCCCCACCCAGTGTTTTCAAGTATTCTATATGTGCACGTTTCAGAGATGTTGTGCACGTGTCAGAGATGTTGTGCACGTTTCAGAGATGTTGTGCACGTTTCAGAGATGTTGTGCACGTGTCAGAGATGTTGTGCGCGTTTCCCAGCAGCTGTGCACGTTTCCCAGCAGTTGTGCACGTTTCACAGAAGTTGTGCATGTGTCACAGAAGTTGTGCACGTTTCACAAGCCCCCTAATAACGTTCGTGTTCAACTGTATACACACTGAGCGCATCCTAATCAGCAAAAGCATTGGGGCGACCAAACACGTTCTCCCGATCAATCTATATGATAATATATTGTGTAAAGACACATACAATGTATCAATCTATCTTGTTTGTGGGATTGAGCCGCTGGTCCCAAGATCCAATCCGCCCAGGGTTGACATTCCATTCTCCATGGTGGGCCGGGTATGCCTGGCCGTGTTGATGGTGATGATCACCAGTTACTACGATGCGACGATGCCTCCACATTCGTTGGTTGAATTCCCTTCTGAATGCCGGGAAACTCTTTCATATGTTGTTTCTGCCATCCTGATTCTTGATTCCATTAAACCATATTAAATAATATTAAACCATATTAAATCATATTAAATCCACATTGTGAGTACTGGCGAAGTCCGAATTTTCGCCACGCCACGGCAGATTTGGGGTGGTAAAATCCGACTTTGGGTGCCTCAAGTGTATCTTCTGAGTGTCATCGACGCCAGGTGATTGGCAAAGGCGGGGAGACAGTGCAACGGCTACAGAGATGCTTGCCATGCATTTCAAATGCGGGATTTCACAGCTAAGTCATGCCCCCAAAAAAAGTTGACACGTGAGAAAGCTGGAAAATATGAAAGAAATACCAACTATCTTTTTTTGGGGTTGATACTGTATAGTATAGTCATCCCCCAAAAAGGTAGAACAGTAGTTTATATATACCGTTCTTTTGGTAGGGTTTCACGATCTTTTTGGGCTTCATGTTCGTTTTTTTTACATATCATAGAGAGACACATCACCAACCAACATGGGGATATAACTAGCAACAAGAAGGGATATACGGGATTTAATCAACAAAGTGATGGGGGATATGGGGCTACATGTTATGGAGACATGATATAGGATACAAAACCAGCAATCATTTCGGTTTGCCCAAACACACCGGCACCCAGCAATTTATCACGAGTTGGGATTTGGGAGTCAAATTACAACGGGAAACTGTCCAGCGAAATTTGAGGGCAATAGGAGGTGCCCAAAGGTGCGGATTGACATGAAACATTGGTTGGGGGCTCTTAGATGGTTCAACATTACCTAAAATGGCAGTGAAAGGTTCTAGGTTTCCCTGCCAGTTCAAATGAAGTGTTTTTTTTGAATAGAGATTTAGCCCGTTGAAGGTTTGCTGGTGGATGGGATTTTGGCTTTGGTTCTTTGGCTTGTAGCAGCCCATGTTTTACCTGGCATCCACCTTAGGGATCTTGGTGGTGGCTGTACGATGATTTCTTCGTTGCCATTAGGAGAGAGTGGGGCGAAGATCGACGTCAACAATCAGCTCGATCCCTCGCCGGTGCGTTGGGAACTTAAGTGATGGAATTTGTCACAGCATGGCACTCCATCACCAACCAGGGTTAGGCTTGTTTTACATGTACCGGATTGTACCAGAAGAGTCCGTGCTGGTGCCTGTTTTGGCGTGGAAAGCTTTGGAGATTTGTTCAAACAGGCCTTAGGTGGACCCCCGAGGTTTTATGAGAATCTGATTTGAAATGCTCGCAATAGGGGACATCTAGTTTAAACGAATCTTCTCTTTAACCGTCCGCAAGGTTTGATTGGCTCTCCGGACGCCATCATCAGGGCGAAGTACTTACTTCGAGAGGCGGAGCGTCATGTGATGGTCGGAGAGAAGCCCAGCTTGAATACAGGATGGAGACAGGAAGAACTATGGGTTGATCTCAAAATGATCTCAACATGTTCCATATGGATATATCATGATATATCATGCTATATCCCTCATTTTCAGATCAAATAGTCTGTATCTCAAAATGTTATCCCAATGACAGACGGTTCCATATTTTGAGATAAACAAGCAGCGCTCTGTCTAAGGGATTCATCCTTGGCCAATAGGACCATCGTTGGGTACACACATCCATCTACCAGCTATTTGGGTGTTCACTATGCGGTAAAGCCAAGAATAAACCAGTCCCAAGTTGAGCATAAGTGGATAAATGATGATAAACATGATAAATGAAGACAAATGAAGATAAATGAAGATAAATGATGATAAATGATGATAAATGAGCAGCCACCAAAGCCCCACAAACTAAGTGGTGATTTGAAGGGCGGTTAAAGTAAGTTGGCTCCGCGAAAGCTAAAACCACGTTCGCGAAACGATTCGCGAAAGCTTTTGCGAAGATTTGCTTCGGCGAAAGCTCGCGAAAGAAATTTTCAAAGCTCAAAATCCTGGCTTAAATAGCTTCGTCAGATGTATCTGGATTCCGATCCATACGATTAAATTATTGACAACTTTCTGTAGATGTGACCCTAAAATCTGCGAAAGCTTCACCAAAGCTCTGCGAAAGATCCGCGAAAGCCTCGACTAGCTGGGATGGCACCCGCCCCGGAAATTAGTTTTGCACAAAGCTCTACAGGCAACCACCAACCACCGGCCAACCGGCACCGGCCACCGACCACCGGACACCAGATGAAAATGTCAATCCAGGTGTTGCCGCAATGACAACTGTGGCAAAAAAAACAAAGTCCATTGATAAAACATGTGCGCTGTGAACCTAGGTTTGTCCGTGGCGAATCCCGCATACCCTGCGTAGGGTTAATTCTTTTTACTTTCCAGAACAACAAACCCTAAAACCCTAAAACCCTAAAACCAAAAAATATCTAAAAATCAAAACCCTAAATCCTGAAAACTTAAAGTCAAAATCACTGCGTATAGCCAGTGTTTCCATTCATCCTCTGGTGATAAGTATATCATAGTATATCATATTGCTTGGATGTATTGTTTGAGTGTGGGCGAAACCGGGGTTTGGAGGGAACATGTGGCAGCACATGTTTCAGTATGCGTTTCACTAAGCAACACACGGGATTCTTTTCAGGAGTTTTCCACGAAAGCTCGAGAAAGTGGATTTCAGACACATGGATTCCGCGAAAGCAAAAACGCACACCGCGAAAGGTTCGGGAAAGAAATGGCGAAAGAGAAGAACGAACTGAATAGAACAAACGTCATTGGGGTTTTGGCAACAGCTCTAAATTATGATGATAAGTGCAGTGATGACACATGATGATCAACGATGACAAATGATGATCATTAACCATATAATAACCATATATTAGCCATTATTAACAGTATATTAACCATCCAATCAACGATGATAAATGGGTTATATATTATCAGCCATCCCCAAATGGGTTCCCGCCGTCTTCCGCAGATCTTGGATCGCGCAGGGCCCTGTGCTCAGATGCTGGAGATATTTAAGGCATGTCCCAAACTAACTGGGAAAACCTGGCAGATAGCATCAGATTAGGTTTTTATATATGGTAAACATATGATGGTAAATCTTGGCATGTTGCAGATACCATCAGATTAGATACCCCGATCTATGGCGGTTTCAATGGTAAACAGATGATGTGAAGAAAATTGAAGAGACCGAATCATGACTAGTTCGCTGATGCTCGGCTGGGCTTGAAACACATCGAGGCAACCACCTGAGTGGAGGGTGGGGAGCTTAGCCACTGAACAACTCTTGGGATCAACTGGGGCTTTTCGGAACTTGCAACTGTCCTTCCTGTGCGAGGTATGATTGCCTTGGGTAAATTTCACCATTTGCCTTGGGTAAATTCACCATTTTTAAGAACGGTAAATCATCGAAGTAAAACATGGGCACTTGGCGAACACATAGCGAACCGTAACAAATTACCGGAGGGTTCAGGATCATTACCTCATTGGGGCAACGCTGTCCTTTGCGTAACACACGGGGTGTGACGCATGTATTACCGTCAGTATATAAACAATTATAATTTTACACACCAAATATCATGGGTAATATAATCCAACTAAATTGGTAATCCAACTAAATGACACTAAATGTGTAATCCAACTGACCATTCATTGTCCATTCACGAGCCAAAAAAAACCTCCAATTTCTCATCCTCGGTGGCTTCGCCTAGGTGCAGCCGCTACCGCAGGCCACATATCCTGGCTATGACGCCTGGGCCATGTCCGGTGGCTTACTGTAGGGGTGGTGGACATTTTCTCCTGGATGAACTGGGGATTTGCTGGGGGAAACCTACAAAACGATGTGTGACATCAGCATTGTTAAGAGGTACATTATAATTTTAATGTGTTTATCATCTACAAATGGGTTATGTTCCATAGCTATGTCAGTTTACCCAAATGGGTTAGCTGATTTTGCAAATGGTAGAGAATTCCCTCTGGGCTCGAAACGTGAATGTAACTCTTTTTCAGAATGAGTATGATGAGTTTGACATACGGATCGGTATATATATATATACATATGTATATATAATTATATATATGTATTTATTAGGATGATTCAAATGAAACCCATAATTTCTACATACTACATACATATTCATCTACACATTCATACAACATCATATATTATGCATATTATTCACACATATAGATAAATATCTATATCTATATGTGTATAAATAATATATATATATATACAGAAGTGATATATATATATATACATAAATGATATATATATATATGCACATAAATGATATATATATATACATAAATGATATATATATACACATAAATTGTATATA
>Ga0126342_10011852_pt1 | contig 15571 bp, 13 predicted proteins | sample Cyp1metagenome_FD_92528 | JGI IMG/M metagenome (GOLD analysis project Ga0126342, IMG submission 92528) | Coral microbial communities from Lord Howe Island, Old Settlement Bay, Australia - Cyphastrea 1 metagenome | ecosystem: Host-associated > Invertebrates > Cnidaria > Coral ...
CCTTTGTTGGGATAAAAAAGGATTCCTCAGGTCACTTGTTCAAAGCTAGTTCAAAGTGGACAACTACCCAACATAGACATACCGATAGGTAGAAAAAACAGACTGAAGAAGAAAAGACATTAATTAGATCGAGAACAGATAGAAAGACAAACAACTAGGAACAACGGTAGATACAGTACATTTACATGCATGCATGCATGCATGCATACATGCATACATAGATAGATCGATAGATAGATAGATAGGTAGATAGGTAGATAGATAGACAGATAGATAGATAGATAGGTAGGTAGGTAGAGGGATAAAGGCTTAAACACCTGAAAGTCTACTCGGTGCACTCGGTGCGCTGCAAGTGCACTCGGTGCACTCGGTGCGGTACACTCGGTGCACTCGGTGCACTCGGTGCGCGCACTGTGCGCAGTCACTGATCGCGGCCGCAATGTAAATTACAGCGCCCTTAAAATCGAATTCAAAGTATCTCAAGTCTCCTGTATTCCTGCATTCCTGTATTCCTGCATTCCTGCATTCCTGTATTCCTGTATGTATGTATGTATTCCTGTATGTATGTATGTATGTACGTACGTACGTACGTACGTAGGTATGGATGGATGGATGGATGGATGGATGGATGGATGGGTGCCTGCATGCATGCATGCATGTACTGTATATTATACATATATTATGTACAACAATATTATGAAATATATACATATAGTCTATATAGTTCATATAGTATCAGTAAATGTTTGGACTCACAACTTGGACCCAGGCCATCGGGCAGGAAGCAGTCGTTGTCCGTACAGGCCATTGGTGCCTCAGCGCCGTGCCGGTGCGCTTTGTCACTTGTTGATCTTTGTCAAGCCGAAACAATGATATGATATGATATGATATGATATGATATGATATGTATCTGAACGGACAATATAACTATGACTATAACATACGTACTATAAACATATCATACTACAAGCATTCTTGAAAATGGAATCAGTTCTTTGACTTTCCGATTTTTTCGCGAATATGGAGACTGTACAAGAATGAGAGCTGGCAAAAGAAACAGAGAAGCCAAAGAAGCCAACCGGTGCAGCCATCTGCAGTCTGCAGGTAAGTTGCTTGGCAGTGTCCAGCTGACCAAATGCAGTAGCTCCCTGCACGCATGCTCACCTGACGAGACACGGAACTCTCTAAGTTTTATAATGGGAAAGCCGCTAAAGCCGCCTAAAGCCGCTACACAACCACAAAATACCACGAAGCTGTTTGGGGTGGCTGGTGTGAGGGTGAACTTGCATTTCTTGGGTCAGGCAACATTTTCCTTCGTCAACAGCGCAAGGATCCATTCTGTGCCTGCTTTGTGGTCCATGTACGGTTGAATGATCTCAATGATCTACAGTTTGAGATCTTTGCACTGGGTTGTTTCATGTGGTTCTTGGTATGGCATCAGCCTACCGTAATCCAAGGCTTTCACTTCCCAGAGCTTTGGTCTATCTTTCGCGCTGCCTCCTTTGAGTAGTAGCCAGATGCAATGCCCGGCCCGACACAAGCCTGACCACAGGCCACTCTGCCAGGTGAAAAGCTTGCTGTGTTGGAATTTCATACCTGCTTCCACTATATGTATCTATATGTTCCATATATGTTCCATTTGTTCCATTCGTTTTCCATGTTTTCCATGTTCCATTCTCATCATTTCTCATCATTTCTCATCATTTCTCCGGATTCCTCCTTGGTTTTGAAGCTTGGGCATGGCTGTCGTCGGCAGAACCTCGTCTCAACAAAAACATCTCATGCAGCGATGCAGCGAACGGCTGAGGAAAACGGACCTGAAGTCTTGTCGTTCCACTTCATGCGTTGGCCTTGTCTGACCTGAAGTTTGACAAACTTCGACAGAAACCCTGTTTTTGTATTTCAAATATTTCAAGCATCAAAAGATATCAAAAGATATCAAAAGATATCAAAAGTTTCAGCGCAGGACTATTTCGAAAGCATTTCTTCTGCGACGGACTCCATTCAAAAGAGCCGCCTCACAGCAATTCCAAACAAATCCGTCGCATTTTCAGCGCCAGGTCTGTCACCAGTCACTTTCAGAGCCGTACAGCCAGGCTGTCGCAGGCAGCGCCAGGCACAATCTTCAATGCTGTTTGCCGAGTGTGTCCAACCACCTAAGGAAAAAAAAAACACACAAGATTCGATGTATTTCAATGTATTTCTACTATGTGCATCTATGTGCACTCAAAACCTATTTACAATTTTTGCCGCTTCCTATGGCCTCCTATGGCCTATGCATATTGAGTTTCCGCGCCAGAGAACTGATCTCCACCTTTGCCACAAAGCAGCTGATGCACTTCGTTTACTATGGCCAATTACGGGCAAACACCTGGCACATTGAGCTCAATATTTTTGGGGTTCCAAAAAATGTTCGGCGATTGCAATGCCGTCTAGAGATTCTAGAGATCCTGGCGCCCTTAATTTTCCCTTCTGATGGTTGCAGATTGCAGAATGAACGGAATCGTCTTGCAACTCTGTGGGTTCTCTACGCGACCCCAAGCTGCACCCTTTCCCAAAATTTACCTGTAGGACCTATCGTAGACAGGTTTCCGACATAGCGGATATATAGTAATCATGTATGGTAATCATGGTAATCCTCTATTTGTTTTTACAGCTGTGACAGGTCGACTTGGTTCATATATATGTCCACATTGCGTGAATGTGTTGGACGCAAGCTGCTTAATAAACGCAACAACATCCAGTGAGGTTGAACTATACAGGCATGTCAAAAACCTAGCACCCTCCCGTCCATCCAAACACTGAAAATAGATTAGATCATCCTGGGATGGTAATGGGGCGAATATCACGGGCATATAATGTCTGGCTTGGGCCAGCATGTGTGTGTGTGCCATGTTCGGAACATGGGATGAATGGTACATGGTCATCGATCCGACTAAGGGAATTCTTTGTGTGGGTATGTTAACTCCTATCATTGGTTTGATCACCATCCCCCTTGCAAAAATAAGCCATATGTTTTGACCACGGCACACAAGGTGCCGAAGCTCGAGATCTTGGACGTATTTTAAAACCAATCCGATCAATCAATTTCGCCTACTGGAAGAGGCTACAAAAGGAAACCGCTTTCATTTCGGTGTTACAAAAGTGGCGCTACTCTTTGCCCATTGTTTGCCACCCACAGCACACCACACATGGGCACAGCACGGGAAATCAAGGCAACAGAAGACTATAGCGGAGTATTCACGGATGTGGATCTGGGTGCCGTTGAACAAAAAAAAATAGCCTCCATAAATTTCAGTGTAAACGATGTAACACGAATAGCTGAGCTATTGATGCTATTGTGAAGGCTTTTGTAAAGTTATTAAAGTGATTTCAAGTTATATAAGTTCTATACAAATCATAGGCTTTTCATGGCATAAAGCCATCACAACTCTGGGATCCGGTGCCATACACATCTCCGATGACTCTCTCCCAGCCCTGGGCCAAACACAACAAGTGTGCTAGCAGCTGCTAGCAATCTGGCAATCTCCAAGGACATGTTTCTAACATTTCTTCCTATCCGGGACATATCCGTCATATCCTGTCTGATGTTTTTTTTGCATCTAATCTTGCATGGGCTCTGTTGCAACATGCTGGGTGTGCTTGTATGATCTTGTATGCTTGTGTGCGCGGGAGCACAATTTCATCACCTCATCACCATCCTGGTGATTGAATCATCATCACCATATATCCCCATATATCATCATCATCATCATCATCATCATCACCATCTGAGCTTGATGAAGCCCACCCGAGTTCGGCCTCTGGACAGTGCTTCTCTTCCTCTTCCAGATCCTCATGTTGCTCAATGCTCAGTGTTGCTCAGTGGACACTCCATTGTCAACTTAAGTGTCAACAAATTAAATGTCAGAGTTCAATAGAGTTCCACTGCAATGCCGCAATGCCGCAATGCCGCAAGAACCATGAAGAATCAAGAATGATAAGAATGAACAAGACCATCATGGCATGAGCCGTAGCTCTGTGTGTTCAGAATGAGTTCAGAATGAGTTCAGAATGAGTTCTCTGTGTAGTTCTCATCCGAAACAATACCGGGTACTTCTCGGCCTGGGCAGTAGCTGGGCTGAGAAGATCCAGAATCTCTGCGACGAGACTTCTGTTTCCAATGCTGTGATTCGAAGTCTCGTTGGAGCTCTGATTGGCCTGCAAAGTAAGCAAAGTAAGCAAAGTAAGCAAAGTCAGTCCACGAAGCCACTCAAGATTCCAGCGGCTAAGAAACTGAAGACATAAAACATCATAAAACAATCACATAGTCATACATAGTCACAGTTCGTCTGTCAAGAAATTTCTAGACAACTTCATGTTTGAGTGCTTTGGCCTTGCATTCTGGAGGCTCACGGAGAAAACAGTTTCAAGTACAAGTGAGACAAGAACATACAAAAACATGAAGGAACCATTGTTCGAAGTCATCCTGCTCAGCTTTGAGATCAAGCGAGGGGAACACGGGCAAGTCTTGCAAGGCTGAAAAATGCAAGTCTTGCAACAATGTAAACTACAATGTAAACTTTATAAACTTTGTATTCTAAGTTGTTCTCAGTTGCTGCATGCTCGCCTGCAACAAACATGTCTTGACACGTAAACTCAAAAAAAGGCCACTGTTGACCCTACGTCCTGTTTCAACTATAGACTATAGCTGGGAGACCAAAGTTTCAGGGCGGATCCATGTTCGAAACCTTTTAGCTGCTTGAAAAGATTCAAACATCAAATTCTTGCAAAAAAGGCTATGAAATGCTGCTAAACGCGTCATCAAATTCAAACACTCATGACATTGTGAACTATCCGTTTTTTTTTTCATGGTTTGCTCCCACGTGACAGGTCGGTGCCTCCATTTTGAGAAAATTAAGGCCTCGAGGCATGTAGAAATGGATGATTTGCAAATCTTGTCATGTAGAAATATGTCCAAGTCTAGCTGTCTGACATCGCTTTGAAGATCTTAGAACTCCTGCAGATTTTGTAGGGACCCTGCTGAACGCATCTTTGCCCAGGAAGTCAAACCTGAGTTTCCGATGTTTTATCGACTTACAGATTGCCGATTGCTTAAAAGTATGCCCAATGCCAATACTCTTCTGCCAGTTTAAATTGTTGGAATGGTGTTGGAAGGATGTTGGAATGCCAATGTGTTTTTTGTGTTCTCATGTCCCTGTGTTCTCTAACACCCGGATCTAACATCCGGACTGAGAAGCAATCAAGGGAAGGCCTCAGAGTTGCAAGACTCAAATTGTCGTATACCACATGAAAACATATGCAAACATATGAGAACGGTTGAAAAACATAGGGGAAGAATATGGAAGAATGCATATTACGCTTGAGAAGAGCAGGAAACGTGACTTGCGTACAGGATAGTATATGATAGTGTATGTTGTCAAGTGATGTCGTCAAGTGATGTCAAGTGTAATTATCTTCAAGATAGGAAAACCTGAAAACCTAAACCCAAAGAGAGTCCAAGTCCACGAGTCTGCCATGTCCTTATGCTGTAGCCTTTCTTTCTGACATCGCATTGCACTTCCATCTACCTGAACTTCCCCCCTTGCTTGGACTTCAGCGAAAACACGAATTAGGTCCATCGATGTCCATGCATACAGGTTGAAACACTTCTATCAAGACACTCTTTGGCAGTTTAGCAAATTGAATCAATTGTACACAAAAAAAGGATTGCCCAAACACTGTTCCTAATGACCCCATGTCTACACCATCCCAACCAGAAACAAAACTGCAACAGGAGTAATTACAAGACCCCACCTTCAAAACAAGGTATTGGACCGGTATGCACGTTCACAACTGATCCAAGCAAACGCAATCGGCTCGCGGGAAATTGCGGAAATTCTAAGGTCGGCGCTTTCAACCTCAGAAGTTGGCGAACAAGAGTTTTTGATGATTTGAGACAGGCTGAGAGCAACAAGACTTCGTTTTTTCAAAAGGTTCTTGCCGTGCAAAATAGGAGGCAGGGGCTTGAGAGAGGCCATGACAGCCATGACAGCCATGAAAACATGAGGAGTTGCAGAGTTGTGGCACAGAGATCCAGAAGTGGGGATGACATGCGGCTGATGGAAAGGATGTTGAGGAGAATGATATCGAGGAAAGCTATGTGGAGGTGTTTTTGCTTCTCTTAACTTCTCCTGTGCCCTCGGAATCCGTTGGAAAACACGGAAAACTCAGGTAGCTGCTGCCTTTTGATGCTATCTTTCATGACGATATGTTACTGTAACTGTCATGTGTCCGGAAATTACCTGGATGTTTTGTGAAATGTTGTTCCTTACATTTCCTTACCATCCTTTGCCCAGTTTTTCCAACGTTTTCCAAGCGTTGTGCAGCGTACCTGTCTGGATTCCAACTCTTCCAGGAGGAGCATCGCCTTTCCGGTACTCATCGCTGTCACCGCTTTCTCGCGGGAGACATTGAGCATCCTCTCACTTTGAAGCAGCGAATAAACGAATAAACATGAATAAACTCTGTTTCCAGGGCGGACAATTGAGTGTCAGATTATGTCAGATTGTTAGATTTGTTAGATCAAATCCAGATGAAATCAAAATATTCAAATGACAATTTCTTCAGCAGAAAACCATTAGAAAACCTACAAAAGCGTAGCCAAAGCGTAGCCGCGTAGCCATGGCATGCCATGGCCATGGGTAGCTTCGGTCCTGCGAGAGGTGTTGCTGCGCTGTCTGTCGTCAGAGAAGTTTCGAAGGCCTCGGAATGTTCGACCACCAGAATCACAGGAGACCATTGGGCAACGAATCTGCCACGAATCGAAAGATCATCCAGGGCGTCCCACTTACGTCAGTGTTCTTCGCTTCGTTCAACCTTGGAGTCACTAAAAGTATCCACTGGTTCCACCACCGGAGCAGAAAAAACATCCCAATCTCAGCGATCGCTCAGCGATCGCTCGGAGCTCACGCCTCGAGACATTCTGGAAACTGAGGTCAGCGTCACCTCCGGACTCTGAAAACGCAGATTTCTGCCATATGAAAAATATGAAAAATATGAAAATCCCAAGAGTCCCAGCAACAAATCTGGCAACACCTGGTATACCTAATCATACCTAATCATACCTATACCAACCTAGACCAACCTATACCAAGCTATACACAAAACCTCAAAACTAACTCGACCCTGCCTAGCTGCGCAGGACAGGTGGCATTACCCTGGGATCCCAGGTGCATTGAATGCTGAAACCCAAAAGGCTGTAGCGATATGTTCGAAGCAAAGTTTCTGAAAGGTTTCTGTAGATGTTTCAAACAGACCTTCAACACACTGGGCTGACCTCTGCAGTCGAATTCGAGGAATTGCCAAAAAACTTGGAGGTGTTGTCCAAGGAGAAACCTTCAAGCGCCTGCAACGAATGAGCATTCCTCCGAAGCAAATCTCATTATATAAACATGTTCGAGCAAGTTTGCTTCTCATCGTTTCTCGTCTCAATGCATATTTCTAATCAAATGCTGGCTTTTACTGTCCTTTTGAGGTTCAGAGAACCATGCCTTGTCTTCGCTCCTAGGGGTGCACAAAAGTCGGAGGGAGAAAAAGGATCACCAACAAACCAGTGTCGGTTTGCATGGCACAAGTGTGTCTGTCTCTTGACCATGTGAGGTCACAACATGAAATCCAAACAACCAGGGTTTGGCCATGTTTGGCCTCGAAAATTCCTAGAGATTGTGTAAGAAGTCCTTGGCAAAGTGAGGTTTTCACCGGCCGCGATTTCCAAACCGGTTGCATCGGTTGCACCTTGCGTTTCGCAACCGTGGCACAAGTTGCACAGTCCATGTTGAGCCACTGAGCACAGTTGCACGGCCGTTGAGACAAGGTCCGTGGCCTTCGCTCCTTGGCTTCTCTGCCTATCACTGGACGTCGCTGGACGTCGGAACCACAACGGCGACTGGATCGGAATAGACTGGGTCCAAATGGATTTAAATGGATCCAAGTTCTCCAAATGTTGCGTGCCTATCCCATGCCTATCCCATGCCCTCTCTACTTACTCTACTTGGACACCCCTTGGACACCCCTTGGACACCCCGTGGACACCCCTTGGACACCCCTTGGACACCCATCTCTGTCTTCGTTTTCCGAATCGTTTTCCCACCTGGCAACGGCCACAAGTCACTGGACACCAGGCCCTGACAACGACAGGCGGTCGACTGACATGGTCGACTTAAGGTCGATGTGCTACGCTGTGCTACGGCGACCCGCTAAGTTTGGGACTGAACCAACTCACCTGCGCAAATGACGCAGATCAAGGACTGCGATGTGATGCTGCAAGGATCCAATGTTCGAAAAGCAACAGAAAACAGAGCAGTTCTGTGACGAAAAGCAAAAGCTGAGGTTGAAGCCATAGCTGTCGTCATCCTGGGTCCCCAAAGTGCCCCAGAGAATGCCCGGGAATGAATGCCCCAATGGTAGGAAATGTGGTGAAAGTGGAACCCCCCCTACACGCATCCTACGCACATTAGAATCATTAGATACTAACATGTGCGACATTCTAGAAGACTAGAGGCAATTGCACAAATGGCTGACTCCTCGACTCACGCCAATTGACCCTGTTTGAACATTGAGTTTACATGCACCCTATGAAGTGTTTTCTTTCTTATTGTTTTGTGCAGTTGTTCCTGTAACATGTTGAAAGATTCACATACTAATGATTTAAGCTGTGCAACACAGTCAGGACTTGGAATCTTCGTGGTCTTGAAAGAGTCTTGAAAGCCGAGTATTGGTTTCACCTGGTTTCACCTGGTTTCACCTGGTTTCACCTGGTTTCACCTGGTTTCACCTTTTCAACATCGTTCTAAAAACCAAAAATGTGCTCCCTTGGGCCTGCAGCACTCGTGATTGTGGTTTTCTCATCTTTGCATACACTTAATACACTTGCATACACCATGTACACAGCTGGGTGGTTGTTCTCTTTCATTACTTATTTATATAGTCTGTTTCAATGAGAATACATGCGACCAGTAAGCACCCGCCCCCTCCTTATTCTGTTTACATCTTTTTACACGACCCCTCTGGAAGGCAAGACTTATTTCTGCTTGCAACGAAAATGAAAAAACGGGTATCGCACCTGTACCAGCTCATGCCGTCCTTTGAACTTTGTTAAAATTTCTTAGATTCACATAAAACATCATAAAACGATAAATTTTATGCAAGTTGCGCACATGGAACTCATCTTCTTGCAGCTGCTGCCGTGCACTTGCCATCGGTCATCTCGGTCCTGGGCTGAAATCCGTCAGCGTGTCATCCGGTCAGCCAATCAGCTTTTCAGATCTTTTCAGTCCTCACAAAGACTTTCTGCACTGTCGAGCCGTTGCTGTTCTCCTGCACAAAATCATCACTTCGATGTCAAAATTGAAAACGGATGACGAGCTCCTCGAGTCGCTGCACACAGCAATAGCACTGTCCAAGCCGGTCCTGAAACACGGCGCAACACGGCGCTCCGAGGAAACGAAACGTCAGATTTGGTGACAGATTTATTTCATTCTGTTTCATGATGAGACAGCGATGTGACTTTTAAAAAATGACAGTGTTCACATGTGTTCACACAGGAACAGGCACTAAGGTCACTAAGGTCACTAAGGTCACTAAGGTCACTAGGTGAGAGATCTGCTGTGTTGAGACGCGTTGAGCTCAACACCGATGGCCAAGCAAACAGTGCGACCCATCTATAGAACTGCACAACGCTCCGCCGCTCCACTGCTGCACTCTTTGGCCGCGGCACTGCTGCTAAGCTGCTAAGACCAAGCTTAGCTTGAGAAATCAGAGATGGAACAGGATGGAACAGGATGGAACAGGATGAAACAGGATGGAACAGGATGGAACAGGCAAACGTGTTTGGCAAATTGGGCAATGTGAAGCCAATAAATCCCAACTGGTCAATCTTTGATCCCTGTAACTCTGTAACATTCTGTAACTGTACTTGGAATCTGATGCTGAAAAGTTGCACTTTCCATGAACTGCGGCCTTGTAGGGCTACATTGACATGTCAAGCAAAGGCTTGAAAAAAGTCGCAACATGTTACTGCCGTGTGTTGTCACGCTGTCAAAACTTCTGTCAAATGTCTGATAGATGCGGGATTGAAACCTTTTGGTCTTTGGTTGCAAGGGACGACAACTCTGTGAATAATTCCGTGCATAACATCTTGAGGCATGTAAGCCTCAAGTGGATGCTGAAAGTGCTGCATTTCGAAGGCTGAAGCCGTTTCTTCGACCATATAGATCATATATGGTTATTTAACATAGCCATGGAAAATGGCCCATTTATAGATGGTTTACCTATTAAAAATGGTGATTTTCCATGGCTATGTTAAATAACCAGAGGGTAGATTCATATATAGGGAGATTTTGATTCACTCGAGTCACATCGGATGTGTTGTGATTCCGGTGATTCTCATTGATTCTATCCAGGCAGCAAGAGCTTCAGCTTTCAAAACCTGTGGAGTGCTGCAGCATATTTCAAAGATGGCGGCCACATGTGTGCAGCGATCAGTGGTCTTCACCTGCCAAGTGCCGCTGTATGATTGGCCGCCGGTATGGTGCGATATCTTGTGACCGGGGAGAGTTCTCTATGGTGTCTATGCCATGTTGAACTCAATGACTATAGTGACTATGTCACCGTGTCTATGATGTCTATGTCAGTATGTTGAAGGTGTGAAAACCATGATGGGACGGTCTCAAGGGCGTGAAGTCTGCCGCTGTGACATTGTCACAACCTGCTTCAATCCACATCGCATGATTCCCGCAGTTTTTTTCTCGTTGCTTTCGATTCGCCACAGGAGTTGACGCCTGTTTTCCGGCAACGGAATTGACGGCCTGGGATCTTTGGGTCTCAGCCGTCTTGGCAAACAGAAACAGCCGAAACATTCCGAAACGACATGGATCTGATGCACCGTCAACACTGCCACTAGCTCCAAAAGATGCATCCCCACATGGGACCTATCCAGTGTTGCTGTACAACATCCAATAGCTCGTAGCTCTCTGCCTAGACTGAAAATCCGAAGTCTTCAAATGTCTCGTTGCATGGCTGGAAGGTCTTGGAGGAACTATAGAATTCAAAGATGTTCAGAGTGTAGTGTATGTACCTTTCAAACATTCGCAAAAGCGCAAAAAGGATCAAAAAGGCTTGCTGGATGAAAACCAGCAGAACCGCTGATGGAGATCCAGCAGGAAAACCAAGGACTCACCTGAAACCAATCCGGTCCAGAGCTGGTTGAGTCGGCAGCACGGCGGCATTGTACCGAGTTTCACAGTTACGGACTGCCGCACCAAGGTCGCACAAGATCGCTCGCGTCGTCCTGATCTCGATGGCGCAGAGAAGTCGCTGATGGGTTTCCCATGTCGAGTGAGTCGAGTGAGTCATCTGATAGTCATGGAAATCGGTGAAATATGGTGAAATCGCACGGGAAATCCTCTGATTGATCCTTGCGAATCTTTTTGATCTGAAATTGGAGAGGGTCCTCCTTCACAAACTGGAGTTAGTCATGGCCACATCTTTTTGGTGCCTGGCTTTGCTCATCGCTCTTTCACCATTTTCATCTCGTTGTCGTTGATCTCGTTTTGATCGTTCCGTGCCTTCGGAGCGCTGTCTGGAAGCCCATTGCCGGCCGCCCGTCGTCATCTGGCATCCTCGAGAGTGTCTATTTCGACGAAGGTTGAGCCCAGCTGGCCACGTGACACATTTCGACATTCGAATCTTACCTGAATCATCCTGACTCATCCTGAACCAAGGTTTGCTATGGTTTTGCTATGGTTTTGCTATGGTTTTGCTTGGACCCAGGATGATTGTTTACTCTGCAAGCGCAACAAAGTGAGATCCCGGATCCTTGCGGCCTCAAACGCGACCAACTTGTCGCAAGCGCAACAAATCCTGCGAAACAGCGTGTCAGTGTGAACTCTGAATGAATTACCACGTGTCGTGTCTGTGTAATTCATTACATGGTACCAGATGGTACCGTTGTGTAATTCATGTAATTCATGTAATGCATTCAGCATATTTCAGCATAAGGTCCGTCCCTGTTTCACTTGGAATCCACAAAGTCGAGCCTTTTTTCGCTCATCTCTGATATCTCTGATATCTCTGTTCTTGATGTTCTTGTAGCCTCCCTACATCTTCCTCCATCTTCATCTTCGGTGGACTATCTTCCATCCATATCTGTATCTTCTTTCGCACATCTCCGAACATCTCCGAATCTCAGCTCCTTTTGGGCGCTCCGATTTTGCGGATCCAAACGCACTGCATCTTCCAAGGACCTGGAGAGTCATGTCAAGCCACGTCAAGTCATGTCAGGATGTGATGGATGTGTGATGGTGTCTGTGATGATGTCTGTGATGGTGTGATGAATTTCTGAATGTCATCACAGTTGGCATATGACTCATATGACTGATGTCTAGACTCAAAAGCAGCAGCACTGTTCGATCTCGGATTTCCACCTCACAGCTCCTTCAAAGTCGCCCAAATCTGCTTGGCACCTTGGCTGTGCAGAGTTCATCAGTAAAGTTAAGACGTCAAATAAAAAAATCAAAGATCAAGATGCCTTAAATAATACCTTACTGAAATCAACATAATTACTGCATATTACTGCTATAGCCTGTAGCGATCTATAGTGTCCTGTTGTTCCATGTGTATTCCAAGAATGTCAAGGAACTCTGGTGGTGTCACCAACTCTCAAACAGGGACTGAATTCACAAATGAATTCAGCATTGCAGAAAAGACAAGCACTGACAGATTCTTGGAAAGGACATGAAAAAACAAAGCGTGGGAATCGGTCAAAAAGATCCATTTATGCTCCTCCCAGATTTACGTCATGACAGTACTAGTCTGGTCTGGTTCCTTACTGTACGTAGATGTCCTTATTAACCCGTATTTGTGTGCTGTTACTTTACCCTTGTCTCCTCGTTCCTTGAATGTTTTCTGACGTGAAACTCTCCCAGCAGGGCAAGAGCACAGGGGTCCTGGCAGAAAATCGAGCAGCAATTGTAAATGAACATGCAACACTGACGGTGAAAAGAAATCAAAGAAATCAAAGAAATCTTAGACTCTTAGACTCTTGGACAAGTCATGACAAGTCATGACTTAAGTCTTCAATAGTCTTCCTTTCATGCTCAGATTCCGGGGACGGGAGGCCCCGGGAGGCTCCTCTGCATTGATCTGCAAAAGCCTGGAGGCCGTGTCAAGTCTCAAGAAGCATCGTAGAAGGATTGAATGCCGGATTGATTTAGATGTGCTGAAGATGTGCTGAAGATCTTGCAGAACATAATTCGCAAAAGGCATTGTAGAGATTTACGGAAGTCGCTGCTGCACGCTGCACCAGCCTCTTGAACTGCTCAGCTGCTCTTGTGGTTTCGCCTCCGTCTTGGCTGCACTCATTATGCATCGTGTCAGGTGGCTGTGGTTTGTTCTGAAATGGGGCCTGACTCCTGAACACTCCTGAACACTCCTGAACACTTGAAATCCGCCAAGATGCAAATAGATGGAATGACTATGAATTACTAATGACATACAACATCATACAACCATGTATACAACTCACACTTACAACATCGTAAAATATACATGGCGTTCCCTTGGCCCCCGTGCCAAGCTCTCGGTGCACAATGCCCAAATTGAAAAGAGCACCGAGGAACCTCCCGCGAAACTTGCGACTTCGGCTTTGGCACCAGATCTCAACTTGCTGGAAGAACAGATACAGCTGGGGTTGGGGAAGATCGAAAGATCGAAAGCTTTGAAAGACCGAAATGATGAAATCATATGAAATCAATTGTCATGACAAAGCTTTCGGAGGGTGACTCCCTTCCAGGTTCCCACAGTTGCAGTGGCAAATCAAACCATGTACCCAAAGAGACATGGGCAAGTCGTTGACTGTTGGTGACTCAAATGCCAACGCGCGCATTGCACATCCGCTCTGTGGTCCGCATGTTTCCCTTCACGGAAATCAGAAAAACCATGGCCCTGACCATCTGGTTGGTGGTTTCAACCCCTCTGAAAAATATTAGTCAGTTGGGATGATTCTTCCCAACATATGGAAAAATAATCCAAATGTTCCAAACCACCAACCAGCCATTGATTTCTGACATGTTTTCAGCGGGAAGGCAAGGCTCCTGGGATTTTGCTGCAAAGCCGCAGTGAAGGACTGCGCAGCTTGTTTCAGCTGCCTCGAAATCGGCGCCACATGGCTATACTATGCAATTTACTATGCAATTTACTATGCTATACTTCCAACAAAATGCGAAACAACATATTTCTGTTCCTCTGTCCACCCCATTCTCTTAGCAGTCTTAGCACCCTGCTTCTGTTGCTGCAGAACCACACCCTGAGAAACGGAAAGAGATGTTCCAATTGACGCCCTGGACGGTACATCGAAATGAAGACCATGCCTGGCGGTAGCAGTACCTGCGAGTGCGAATCGATGCGAATCGCAGAGGCTCCAGTGAAACAGGTCGAACAGGTCGACTCTTCAGATTCGATGCAGGTCAACAAAGGTTGCCAGTGCTGATTTGCTCTGCGATATTATCGTGGTCAATGTTGTCATTATCATTGCCATTATCATGCAATATCATCGCATGCAATTCGTTTAATTTCGATTTCAGGAGTTACAAGTCCACATAAACGGACCCTAGAGCTGTTCCCACTGATGCATTGCTTTCTTTTCTAACTCGACTCGCCACGGAAATGGAAGAAGTTACTTGATTTTGATTTGAGGTGGAGGCTGAGCATTGAGGGGGTCGAGGGAAAGGGCCTTGGTCTTTGATTGAATTCTGTTGATTTCTGTGTACGTTTTGTATCGTTTTGTACCATTGTAATCCATTGTATACCGACAGCAAAGACCTGGTTTCATTGATCCACTCAAAACTGTTGTTCTCTCTCCGTCTGAGGCCACGAACTCTGGAGAACAAATACTCCGCACCCGCCAACTGCAGATACTTCACGAGATACGAAGCACGAGATCTTCGAGATACTCTACGGCATCAAGCTTGACATCAATCGGCATCCAAAAGACATCAAGCTTGACACCCCAAGGCGCAGAAATCTCACATGCAAAGGTGAAGAAAACCGCGCTTAAGAAGCATGTATCGAAGATCGTGTTGAGTTCATAGCACTTCTTGACACCCTTTTGACATCTCAACAATACATTCAACATACGTATAGATGCGTATCACTCCACACTCTGCAGCCTGGTTGTGGGCCAACAAGAACTGTCCAAACTCGTCGCACATGGATGCACTGTTCTGAGTCAGCGCCAGAGGACAAAAGACAGAAAGGCACAGGTTTTTGGACCGAAGTAAAAGATGTAAAAGCTACAGACTCTAAATCATTCAGTCACTATCCAAGGGCTTTGAACAGACGTCTTCCAAAAAAAGTCCCAAAGTCTACCAAAGTCTACGTTGTCCACATCTCTTCACTTGAGAGGGGGGGGACGAAAGGTAGGGGGGGCAAAAGAGAGCAACAGGAAAAATATTGCCAAACTGAGATTGATACTTCTCTTCACTCAAACCTCCTGCAGAAGAAAATGTTAGCCCCCCAAAAAGCTTTGTGGGAA